>MDTB01050609.1_pt1 | contig 13400 bp, 15 predicted proteins | sample 811161 | NCBI WGS metagenome assembly MDTB01 (sample SAMN05326650, study PRJNA326480) | marine metagenome | isolation source: seawater | place: Mediterranean Sea | collected 2009
TTCATTACTTTATATAGAGGTTCCAAATTCTCCTAAATGTATTGATTTTTATGATAATTTTTATTTGCCACATCGAAATAATTTTAACATAAATAATCTAGATTACTTTTTAACTAAACAAGGTTTTGACATTATTCAAACTAAAAATTTATACTTTAGTGACGAGGGTCATTCCATAGGTTTAGTTTTAAAGAAATCTTATAAAAAGAAAAGATTAAAAAAAATTAAATTTACAAAAAATCATTTACTTAAAATTGAAAAATTGTATCAAAAAAAAATACCAATCAAAATATTCACAACTCCTTTAAGTATATATGTTGATCAAATTAAAAACTTTTTTTATATTTTAAAAAAAGATAAAGGTAAATTTTATTTAAAATCAAAAAAAATATATTTTAAACATATTTAATTTAATGATTAAAACTAGAGGAATGATAAACCAGTGTATAAGTTTTAAAAACAAAGATGAAAAAAATTCTTTTAAAAAAAATTATTTCCTAAAACATAACATTTATAAAAAATTTAGAGAAGGAAAAAAATTTACTTATAGTGATAAAAAAGCAAATTTTAGATTAGTTTTATCCAAAATATTAAAAAAAAAATATTTGTATTTAAAAGATATAAATGCCTTAGATAATAATTTAGAGAATTTACATAAATATATTGACAATAAATTGATTAATTATGAGAGTTCCTCAGAAACAAATCAGATAATAAGAGATTTCTACGATACTGAACCATCATTTAAAAAAGAATACGAAAAATTTTTAAAAAATGTTATAAAGCCTATTATCAAAGAACCTTTTTATTACCAAAAAACTCCAACTATTCGATTTATATTTCCTAATGAAAAAACTTTTGACTGGAAACCCTCTATACATACAGATATTATGCTTGGACATCCTATAGAGGAAATCAATATTTGGGTTCCTATTACAAAGGCAGAGGGAACAAATTCAATGGGACTTGCAAGCCTAAAAGATAGTCTCAAAATAATCAATAATGAAAACTTTGAATTTAATAAATTTGCTTATAAAAATCAAAAAAACATAAGTTTTCACAAAAGAAATCTTAAAAAATTAAAGCCTCTCTTCATGAGGAAAAATAGTTTCATTATTTTCGACCCAAGAAGATTGCATGCAACTTTAAAAAACAAAACAAATTCAACACGTATAAGTTTTGATATAAGAATAATCACTAAAAGTGTATTCAATAAACTTGAAAAACTTTATATTGGTACAGGTAGAAGAAAGATGAAATTTATTCCTAATCATTACTATTCCAAAAAGGTGATTAGTTGAAAATAAAAGTATTAATTTTAGGTGGAAGTGGCTTTATTGGAAAAAATTTTTTGAATATTTTATCAACAAGTAAATACAATATAACAGCAACATATTTTAAAAATAAACCTCGAAAAAACAAAAACATAAAATTTATAAAGATTGATTTGGCAAATAATAAAAGAATACACAAACACTTAAGTAATTTTGACTGGGTAATTTGTTCTGCAGGAAATTTATTTACTCATTTTTCACTAAAAAAAAATTCTTTTGGTCCAATATTTAATAATAATTCTATATATATGAACATTCTCAATTCTATATATAAAAAAAAGAATAATATTAAAAAATTTCTTTTCATAAGTACGTCCACAGGATATCCAAGGTCTAATCTAAAAATAAGTGAAAAATATTTTTTTCAAAAAGAACCAGGAGTTTTTTTATCAGGATGGTTAAACAGATATATAGAAAAGTTAATAGAGCATTTTTCAAATATATCACAAAATAATATCAAAACTATTATCATTAGACCATCAGCAGTTTTTGGGAAATTTGATGATTTTAATTTTGACACTTGTCATGCTCTTCCTGCAATTATAAGAAGATTTTCTGAAAAACAAAATCCTCTTGTTATATATGGTAATGGTTATAATTTTAAAAATTGGATTTTTGTTGAAGATTTGGTTAAGATTTGTATTAGATTACTTTCTAGTACAAAAAATAAATTTTTAGTTACAAATGTATGCGATGATAAATCTTATAGCCTAAGAGAATTGGCTGGTAAATTATCGAGATTAACAAATTTTTATCCAAAAATTAAATATACAGATCTAAGAAGTAAAAAAAAAATAATAAGCAAATTCTCAAATGTAAAATTAAAAAAAATTATAGGAGATAGCTTTAGGTTTGATTTAGATTTATCTTTAAAAAAAACTTACAATTGGTATAAAGATAATTATGAACATTAGTTTTGTAGTTCCATCTTGGCATTATCTGGCCAACCCGTTTAAAATTCAGCCATATTGGGAGTTGTACTATGCAACTATTTTAAGAGATAAACTAAGTTCAAATGCTAATGTTGATTTAATTGATTTAAGAGGCGTAAAATCTGAAGGTTTACAGGATCAAATTAACTCGATAGAACAAAAAGACTTTTACTGTTATTGGATTTTAAAATCCGGCGATGCAATTGAAATATATTCTTTAGCTAAAATATTAAAAAAGAAATATCCTAACTCGATACACATTGCAGGAGGAACGCATGTTGATAAACTTCCAGACGAATGTGAAAAACATTTTGATCATATTATAGTAGGACCAGGGGAAAATAATTTTTATAATGCAATAATAAAAAAAGATAAAAAAAAATATATAGATACATATAAAAATGTTTCCTTTGAAAGTACGCCTTATCCTGATAGATCCTTATTGCCATATAAAAATATTATAAGTAATGAAATGTTTACACAATATGGTGATATGAACGCAACAATGCTTTATTTTTCTAGAGGCTGTTTTTATAGATGCTCTTACTGTGTTTACAATACACCTAATATGCTTCAAGCTCGAAGCAAAAAAATGATGATAGATGAACTAAATCACTTGAAAAATGATTATAAGGTTGAGGCCGTGTTACTTAAAGATGAAATAGCTATAAATCCAAAGAAACAAGTATATGAAAATCAGATTGAAGCATTTGGTCAATCAGGTTTAAAATGGAGAGGGCAAACAACTTCCATTGCTACATATGAACAACTAAAATTAGCAAAAGACTCAGGTTGTATGGAATTGGCTGTCGGTGTTGAGACTGTAGATGATAACGTGATGAAAACTATTAATAAACAATGGCAAAATCAGGATACAATAAGAAAGTTTATAGAAAATGCAAAAAAAGCCGAAATTAAAATTAAGATTTGTTTAATCCTAGGATTGCCCGGCGAGCCAGAGGATATTACTAAAAAAACAATTTCATTTCTGTCAGAAACTAAACCAGATTATGTTGCAGTTTCAGGTTTTTGTCCAATCCCTGGCTCTCCAATATTTATGAATCCAGAAAAATACGGGATTAAAACAATTGACAATGATTGGAGTAAGCATGCACATTTATTATTCAGATTTGCGGAAGAGGAAGAAGTTGGGATACCTTTTGAGTATAGTGAAAATACACCTTGGGGAAGGGGATTCACTAAAAATGAGATAGTTAACAATATTAAAGAATTACAATCATGGCTGAATAATAACTCTATGGTTTATTGATTTTTTATGAAAAAAATCAAAAATCTATTACTAATATCAATTACTATATTAATAATTTTAGCTCTATTTCATAAAAAAATTTTTACATTTGGAAAATCTTTGATTCCGTATGAATATAAAGTTTTAATAAAAGCGAAAATATTTAGACTTATAAATAGAAGTGATGTCAATATGGCAAGAGTTATGCCTTTCACTCAATTTGATGAAATTAATTACTCTGAAATAAAAATTGAAATAGAAAAAAAAAAACCAGTTGGCTATTTAGATATTCATAATAATGATCTAATTATTGTTGATGGTAAAGGCAAGATATTTTACGAAAAGTTAAAGAATGTATATTCCAAAAACATTAATTTTAAAAATATAGAAACAAATATTAAAGAAAAATTTAATATCAAAAATTTAGATATACAAAAACTTTTGATAACAGATATTTTTATAAAAAAAGACTTATTATTTATTTCATATGCTTTTAAGTTTAGTGAAAAATGTGTCTCACCCGGAATTATATATGGAGTATTAAATTATAAAAATATCGAATTTAAAAATTTATATAAAACAGATCAGTGCTCAGATCCTGAAAAAAACCCCAATATACTGTATGCATCAAAGGGTGGAAGAATTAAATCTTTGAACGATAAAATTTATTTTACTGTAGGGGACTATTCAAGTGGATTATCTATGGACATGAAATCTATTTTTGGAAAAATTTTAGAAATAGATTTAAATACTAAAGAATATAAAATTTTTTCTTCAGGGCACAGAAATCCTCAAGGATTAGAAATATTTTTACAAAATGGAAATAAAATTTTACTATCTACTGAGCATGGACCACAGGGTGGTGATGAGATTAATAATATTAAATTTAATAAAAATTATGGTTGGCCTATTTCGTCTTACGGAGAGCACTACATCTTTAAGAGTGGAGATAATTTTAAGTTAAAAAAAAATCATATTGATTATGGTTATGAAGAGCCAATTTTTTCTTTTACTCCATCCATTGGAATCTCTGAAATAATCAAAGTACCTAAAAATTTCTCTAAATATTGGGAGGAAAGTTTTTTGATCACTTCATTAAATGGGAGAACAATTTATAGAGCATTATTTGATGAAAATTTTAATAATATAAAGAATATTGAAAAAATTTATTTAGGACAGAGAATGCGAGATATTGCTTATGATAGTTTAAATGATAGTTTTGTAATATTATTAGAGGATATACCTTCTTTAGCGATATTAAACTCACTTAATTAATTAAAATTAATGATCTCAATAATTACTTGTAATTTCAATTTAGGACACCTGTTAAATAAAACAATAGAGAGTGTTTTACTTCAAAATAAAAAAGAAATTGAGTGTATAATTATTGATGCTAATTCAAAGGATAATAGCCTAGAAATAATAAAAAAGTTGCAAAGAAAAGATGATAGAGTCAAATATATTTCAGAATATGATGAAGGACATTTTTACGGAATTAATAAAGGTTTAGAATTAAGCAAAGGTAATATCATAGGGATATTGCATTGCTCTGATTTGTATGAACAAAATATTTTTAAAATTGTTAATGAAGAATTTTCAAATGATCCAGATCTTTGGATATTGGGGGGAAATAACACGATACAATTTAAGAATGGAAAAAAATTTATATCTAAAACAAGAGAAAAATATTTGAATGTTAACAGTATAATCAATTTTGACTTTCCAGCTATAGAATCAACTTTCTTTAGAAAAGAAGTATTCAATGAATTTGGAAACTTTTCTACTAACAGGTTTTTAAAAAGATGTCATACGAATATGTTCATTAACTATTTTTTAGGTACAATTGAAAAGCAAAAAAAAATTAAGATAATTAATCAAAATTTAAGTTATCATCTTGAACATGATAATATTAGACCTAAAATTTCTAGAAACTCAAAGACAACAAATTACTATTCAAATGGAAGAAAACTGGCATCTTATTATGCTATTAAAAAATTTGATAAAATTTTAAATCAAAATAATAAACAAATATTATGTGCTCAACACATAATTTATGATTTAAAACACTTTTTGTTTATTAGAAACTTTAAAAAATTTTATAAAAATTTAAAAAAATTATTTAAGATGTTAAGAATAATTGATTTTTTAAAAAAAATTATTAAGATAATTTTAAGTGTATTAAAATCGTTTCAAATACAAATTAGTACCAAAAAGTAAATGACAGAAAAATTCCCAAAAAATAAATATAAAAAAATTTCTAATTTTTATTATGACTATATATCAACTTTACATAATGAAATAAGCTTGATTGATATAAATCAATTGAACAAAATTACAGAGCAAATTATTGTTGCGATTAAAAAAAAGAGAAATATTTTTGTTTGTGGAAACGGAGGATCTGCCGCAATAGCAAATCATTTATTAGCCGATTATGCAAAATATATAAAGACAAATAATAATATAAAAATAAAGGTTATAAGTTTAAGCTCTAATATTGAAATGATTACAGCAATATCTAATGATATTAATTACGATAGTATATTTTCATATCAATTAAATAATTATGCTTTAAAAAATGATATATTAATATCCATAAGTTCATCTGGAAATTCAAAAAATATATTAAATGTTATAAAAACAGCCAAAAAATTAGGTGTTAAAACAATTTCTTTTTTAGGTTTTGGAGGCGGTGAAGCAAAAAGGTTATCAGATTTCAGTTTATCAATTTCTCAAAAAAATTATGGTATGAGTGAAGACAGTGCTCATATTTTTATGCACACAATATGTCAATTTATAAAACAAAAGATTTCATCAAAAAATATTAAAAATATAACATTTTAAAATGTTGTATAATCAGATATTTTCAAAAATTTTTATATTCAAATTTTTGATCATATCTTTGTCTTTAATATTTTTAAGTTTTTATGAATTATTTTCCTTATTATTGTTTCCAGCGTTTATATTATTGTTAACAAATAAAACCTTTTTTTATGAAAAAGTTTCTCATTATGATTTTTTAAATTTTATAAGTGACCTGGATCATTCTGATATAGTAATTTATTTTTGTTTTTTAATTTTTCTTGTTTTTGTTTCAAAAAATTTATTGATTACACTTTTTTTAATTTACGAAAGTCAATTTCTAAAACAGTTTAAAATTGATTTAGCAACAAAGTTATTTAAAAGATATTTAGAAGTGTCTTATGTAAATTTTATTAAATTAAGCCCATCAGAGCTTTTGAGAAATGTTACAGCTGAATGTGAGCAAGTTAAAATATTAATACATGAATTGTTTTTGTCTTTAAAAGAAATTTTTGTATTGATTACAATATTTGTTTTTTTATTTATTTCTAATAGTTCTGATGTATTAATATTTTTTATTTTTTTAATATCTATTTCATTAATTTTTTATTTTTTTATAAAGAATGTTTTAAAAACCAAAGGTAAGTTAATTCAAATTTTTAATGCTTCACAAATTAAAGCATTTAGTAACCCCATAAATTCTGTTAGAGATACAATTATTTATAATTTAAGTCATTATTTTAAGAAAATATTCTCAGAAAAAGTTTCTAATTTTGAAAAGCACAACATGTTTATGAATATTATGGGCTATCTCCCAAAAATTATACTAGAAGTAATTGGAGTTTCTGGTCTTGTAATAGTTGTTTATGTTTTATCATCAACATCTGGCTCCAATGAGATGTTTCTTACAAAATTAGTCCTTTTTGCAGTGTGTTTTGTTAGATTTATACCTGCTTTCAGCATTATTAATTCTGCAACAACAAAATTAATTTTTAGAAAAGTTTCATTAGACCTAATTAATTCAGAATTAATCAAATTTAACAACAAACTATCAAATAAAACTAATCAAGAGTTCGATAAAAAAATTGAAAAGAATTTAGATATTTCAATTGATAATTTGTCATATAAATATCCCAATACAAAAAATCTGATTATTCAAAATCTTGACTTAAAAATTAAATCACCTTGTGTAATAGGTATAATTGGAGAAAGTGGTTCTGGTAAAACTACTTTTTTGGACATTTTTCTAGGACTATTGAATAGTTACGAAGGCTCATTTAAGATAAATAATTTTGAATTAAAAGATAATTATCAATCTTGGCAAAAAAACATATCGCTAGTATCACAAAAAATTTATTTATTAGAAGATACAATCAAAAATAATATTATATATGGCTCAGAAAACTTTGACAAAAAATTATTTAATCAAGTAGTAAATCTTACTCATTTAGATAAAATAATAGATAAATTTCCTGATCTTGAAAATTCTTCTACAGGCCACAATGGTAACTTAATATCAGGTGGTCAAGCTCAAAGGATAGGAATTGCCAGAGCGCTATATAAAAATAAACCAATATTAATGTTAGATGAAGCAACAAATGCATTAGATATTGATTTAGAGAGCAAAATTCTTAAGAGTATATTTCAACTTTCAAAAAAAATTGTCATTTTGGTAAGCCATAGAAAAGAAACTTTATTACATTGTGATTGCATATATGAATTTAAAAACAAGACACTAGTTAAAAAATGAAAACCGATATAAAAAAAACAAAATTAAAAAATGTTTTAGTTATTAAACCTTATAAATTTGAAGATTTAAGAGGTTCGTTTATTGAAACTTACAATTTAAATTTTTTTAATAAAAAGATAAAAAAAATTAAGTTTGTACAAGATGATATTTCTATATCTAAAAAAAATGTTTTAAGGGGCATTCATGGTGATAATAAAACATGGAAACTAGTTTCTTGTTTGCAAGGTAAAATTTATCTAATAGTTGTAAATAATGATAAAAAATCCAAAGATTATAGAAAATGGATTTCAATAATACTATCTGAAAAAAATTATAAACAAGTTTTAATTCCACCAAAACACGGTAATGCATATGTTGCACTGACAAAACAAGTTATTTATAATTATAAGCAAAGTACATACTACGACCGAGACTCACAGTTTACAATTAATTGGAAAGACCCAAAATACAAATTTAAATGGCCAGTAAAAAAACCTATCTTATCATTAAGAGATAATGTTACTAATTAGTTATTGCTAAACTAAAAAATCTTTTATCAATATTTTTGTAATTAAAATAAATAGATTTATCTATTTTAACTTTACTATTTTTATCGAAATACTCATCATGAATTCCAAAAGTGAATGTAAGCATATTTCTCTCTTCACTTATCACTTTTTTTCCTTTGTGTAACCCACGTGTATTAGCTATTATTATGTCACCAGCTTTACCTGTAAGATTTACTATCTTATCTTGAGAAAAGTTATTATTAATAACATCATCGCTTATCCTATAATTTTTTAAAATATTGAGAGATAAGTCTTTATGAGTTTTTTTCACATATACAAATGGACCCGAATTATTTCTTACATCATTAAGATAAATAAATACTTTCAATAAATTCCAACTATTTTCATCTTTATGATAAAAATTAGTATCAGCATCATTTAAATTATTAACAAAGCTTTTTCTTAAGTTTATAGATGTCAATCCAATTTTTGATTTAAAATAACTTTGTATCAGATTATATAGTCTCTTATTTAAAAATAATGTTATCTGTGGCAAAGATAATATAGGATTTTTTAAAGATACGTAATTTGTAATTTGCGACACGTTATTTACATCAATTTTATCCTGGAAGTTCTTACTGCTTACATTTTTATTAAAAAAGAAATTATCAAAGTTATTTTTATAACATTCATCAAAATTTAATTTGACTAGATTTATAAATTCAGGATCGAAAAAATTATTTATTTTTACATATCCATCCTCTCCTAATTTTATTAAATATCTATAATCTTCATCAGTATTTTTCAAAATTTTTTTTTCTTTTTTAAAGAAATAAATTAACATGTATCTCAATCTAAAAATTATATTAATCTTTATATATTTAAGGAATGCGTACATTAAATTAGTCATTTTTTTATTTTAAGGTATATATTCTACAATAATTCATGTTAACAAATTTAAAAGATAAAAATATCATTATCACAGGTGGAACATCGGGACTTGGATTAAGTGTTTCAAAACATTTTGAATCAAAAAATAATGTATTAATTGTTGGTAACAAAAATTATTCAAAAGTTAAGAAATCTAAAGAAGTTATTAATTCTAAAATTTACAAAACGGATTTAACTAACTACGCTCAAACAGAGAAAATATTCAAGAAGATTAAATTAAGATCTAATAAAATAGATTTAATAGTTTGTTTTGCGGGCATCAGTAAACCAGTTAAATTCAAAAATATTGGGCCAAGTCATTGGTTAAATTCTTTTAAAGCAAATTTTTTAACAGCAACCAATACTATCGAAAGCTTTGATAAAATTTTTAAAAAAAAAAAGACTAAAATAATTTTAATTTCTACCATATGTGCTCAAGATAAAATGAATTGCTCTATTCCTTACTCAGTGTCAAAAGCAGCACTCAATTTTTATTGTAAAAATATTTCTAAAGAATATTCGCAAAAAGGTATATTTATTAATGCGGTTTCTTTAGGAAACATTTATTCAAAAAAAGGTTTATGGGATAAAAAATTGAGACTTAATAGATCAAAAGTTATTAATAGTATAAAAAAGAATGTCCCACTTAAAAGATTCGGCAAAATAAATGAATTGATTAATATTATTGAATACCTAGCTTCTGATAAGTCAGATTTTCATTTAGGTTCAAATATCATTATGGATGGTGGCCAAACTCTTTAAATTTATTAATCAAAAAAATACGATTTTTAATTATTTCAAGAATATGATTTTGGTTACTTGACCTTGCAGTTTGTAAAATTAAATTTGTGTTCAATTTATATTTTATATAATTTTTAATGAACTTCTTAAAGTTTGCGTTACCTGCCCCAAGTCTAGTAGTGTTTCCATTAATAATTCTGTCTTTAATATGAATATTTATTATTCTATTATGGTAGTATTTGAACTCTTCATTTAGATTGAAATTAAGAGCGGAACTATTTCCTAAATCATAATTAATTCCGAATTGCTGCGAAGGAAAATTTTCTATAAATTTTTTTAATTTTTTTGGATTGTAGTCACTTTCAAAAGCTATTTTCTTATTATTTTTTTTTAGCCAATCTTTGTAACTTAAAAAAAAACTAATTACCTTATTTTCAATTTTTTTATTTTTTATAGATGAATTGTCTACCAAAGGAATTACTAATATCTTTATTTGTGAGTTTTTAATTTTCTTTAAAAAAAAAATTAAAATCTGAAATTAAGTCTTTGTTTCGTTTTGATTTAAAGAAAGGTTTTTGCATAAAAAAATCACATGTTATGGAATTTACAGAAATTCCTTTAATCTTTTTTAAAATCTTTTTATTAAAAATAGGATTAAGTCGAACATTTGGATAATCTAAAGTCCACTCAAGAAATTTAAAACTAAGATTCTTTGAGATTTCAATTTCTTTTAACCAATTTTTCCAAGGAAACGATTGTATTTTACCCCCATTAATTGGGCTTAGTCTTCCTTGCATTAATCCGATTTTCATTTCATTCCTTTAATTGTCCATCCACCATCAACAATAATTGATTGTCCAGTAATATAATCAGATTTTGAACTTAGTAAAAATTCCAGAGGACCATATATATCCTTAAGTTTACCCCATCGTCCTAAGATTGTATTTTTAATAATTCTACTGTTTTTTTTATCATTTTTAAATGATCTACGCGTCATTTTTGTAGGGAAATATCCAAGTATAAGTGAATTTACATTTATTTTTCTGTCAGCATAGTCATTCGCAAAAGATCTAGTTAAAGAATTAATAGCAGCTTTTGATGCATTATAACCTGGGTTATTTGGCAAACTAACAATACTTGCGATACTTGAAATATTAATAATTTTTCCTCCATTTTTTAAAATATCAATAAATTTTGATGTAATATCGAAAGTAAAATTTAAATTTATCTCAATATTTTCTCTAAATCTTGAACTTTCATAACCATCAAATGTTCCTCCTACATTATTAATAAGGGCATAAATCTTCTTAAATCTTTTTTTTGTATTAAAAAAAAAGTTATTTAAATCTTTTTCATTAGAAAAGTCTTTTAAACAATAATTGTGATATCTAATTGACTTAAAAAAAGTTGGTTTTCTGGTTAAATTTATTACATAAAATTTATTTTTTAATAAGTTTTTAACAATATATTTTCCGATTCCAGAGGATCCACCTGTAATAATTATTACTTTTTTTTCCATTAAATAAACTTTTCTAGTATCTCTAAATCTTCTTTTTCATCAACTTGCATAGAGTTGATTTTATTCATTAAATATACGCCTATATTTTCAAACAATCTATTTTTATATTTAAGAAATTTAAGTAAATTGAAAATATAAATGGAGCCATTTTCAATTATTTGTTCATTCATTTCTTGCTCTCTTTTTCTATTAAATAAATTGTAATTAACAGGGGTAAGCTTTTTTTTATTTTTTCCCCAAAATAAATTTTTGCTTACAAATCCAGAAAATAGACTATCAAATTTGCCATTTATATAATGCTTAATACAGTTTTCTAAATCATTTTTATTTCTTAAAGGAGATGTACATTGTAATAAAATAATGTGTGAATTTTTATCAAATAAAATTTCATCTTTCTTTTTATTAATCGTCTCTAAAATAACACTTTCAGTTGTTGACTTGTCTCCTTGATTTTTTTTCGATCTATCTAGAAAAGAAATTTTATTTTTCAAAGCCCAATTTTTAATAGTTTTGTCGTTTGAATTTATAAAAATCTTATAAAAAAAATTTTTAATTATGATTTTATCCAATGTATATTCAAATAACATTTTATTTTTTATTAAAATTGTATTTTTATTTTTAATTCTTTTTGAACCTTTTCTTAGTGGAATAATTATATAAAATTTATGTTTTGACATAAAAAATCTTTTTACTTACGCTTAATAATATATTGATAAAGCAACATGTTAAAGATTTAAAAAAATTTAATTTATTCTCAAAAAAATAAATTCTCCAAATCCATTTTAATGCTAACAGTTTATTTCTCGAAACTAAATTATAATTTGTATTATAAATTGTTAAGTATTTATCTATTAAGTAAGAGTGTTTTGTTTTTTGTAAAATTTTAAGCCATAACGAGTAATCATCATAACCATATTTATCAAATGATAAATTATTTCTTTTTAAGAAAGTATTGTCAATCATTACCGATGAAGTTGTAATAATGTTATGATAAATTAAAGATGAATAATTTACTTTTTTTGGAAGTTTGAACAATCTTCTTTTCAAATATTTACCTTTTTTATATAGAACTTGAGTAAATGAAAAGAAATATTTCTTTTTTTTCATAGTATGAATTTGAATGTTGATTTTATTTTTTTTCCAAACATCATCGCTATCTAAAAAAGCAATATATTTTCCTTTTGAAAATTTTAATCCTTTATTTCTAGATAAGCCTGGACCCAAATTCTTTTTATTAAAAATTATTTTTATTTTCTTAATTTTAGAATATTTTTTTTTAAGTAAAAGTTTTGTTCCATCTTTTGAACAATCATCAATTATGATTAGTTCCCAATTTTTAAATGTTTGATCAATGACAGATTTAATTGCTTTTTCAATATAGTTTATTGAGTTATAAGATGGTAAAATAATAGAAACATCAATCATGAAACATAAAAGTTCACTTATTATTTCTTCTCAAGCTATTTATCAAACAAAATTTTGGTATAAAATTGCTTTAAAATTGAAAAAAGACTTTAAAAAAATAATAATTGTATGCTTTGATAACGAAAGTCATAGTTATTTAAAAAACTCAAAATTAGAGCATATTTTTATTAATCCTGATTATAATTTAAAAAAAAAAAAAATTACAGAAATAATTAAAAAAAATAATATTAAAA
>MDTB01081799.1_pt1 | contig 13400 bp, 12 predicted proteins | sample 811161 | NCBI WGS metagenome assembly MDTB01 (sample SAMN05326650, study PRJNA326480) | marine metagenome | isolation source: seawater | place: Mediterranean Sea | collected 2009
ATTAAACGAGTTATAAAAAACAAATGCTCTAACATCTGCTCCTTTCTTAACTAGAGCTTCTACTAGATGGCTCCCGATAAATCCATCAGATCCAGTAACGAGTATTTTTTTTTTATTTAAATGCATATAGATTATGAAATTTTAATAACTTGTTAAAAAAACGTAAATTAATTTTTATTAGGTCTTATATTAGCAAAACCAGACTTCACTTCAATAATTTCACTAGAGTATGGAATTGCAGACTTTCTATGTGTTATAATAACAAAACAACGATCTTTAGACAATTCCTTAATCTGTTCCAATATCAATAATTCTATTTTTTACATAAATCGATAAAGCTATCGCTATTTCTTTTGGGGATAAATAATGTAGTATCAATAATACCTGTTAATTCTGCGGCAAAACTTAACATTCTTACCTAAGGACCACCAATCTGTAACTCTTCTATAATACCAGCAACTTTAATCACTTGGATAAAATTTTAGAAATTGCAATATCGTAATTTGAAACCATTTTTTTAAATGTCCAATTGCCCATTACAGAGGAAAGCGCTCTTTTTTTCATGAGTTTTAATTGATCTTTATTCTTTACCAAGTCAATTAATTTATTTGATAAATCGATATGATCAAACTCTTTATATTTAATTGAATTATAATTATTTTTTAATACTGTAAATTCAGGTGCATGGCGCAAGATGTTATCATGAGTAACTACTGGTAGATTATACCAAAGTGAATGAACAAGACTTAACCCAATATATCCTGGATATAAAAAAATGTCAGAAATAAGGAAATATGGAGCAAGTTTTTCCTCCAAATATTCCTCACCTAAAAATAAAACATTTTTTTCGATTTTTAAATCAGAAACAATTTTCTTATAATGCTCTAGTTTTTCACCGCTTCCTATAATCAAATAATAAGCGTTATTTTCTTTTTTTAATAATTCATTAATTGCATATATACCGACATCTAATGACGTACTTGGAATTGATCTTAGACGACCACAAAATAAAAAAATAAATGAGTCATCGGATAAATTAAGTGAATTTTTAAAATCATTTAATTTTTTCTTATCCCATTTTTTCTTAGTCCTTATAATTTCACTTTCATCTATTGTATTATTAATAAAGAATACACGATCACTATTAAATCCATATTTAATATAAGTATTATACTCTTCTTCAGTATAAAGAATAATTGAATCCATATACTTCATTATAAATCTTCTAATTTTATCAAAAAAAGGTGCGGGTCTAATTGATCTTCCATGACTCCACCATACAATTTTTAATGACCGAAGCTTTGCACGAATTATGAGTGGAATTATACTTAAATGTCTGAGACTTCCGCAAAAAATAATTGCGTCACCTTCTTTTAATGAATTATCAATTTTGATTTTAGTTTGCCAATAAAGAAAATTAAAAAAGTTTAACCATCTACCTGAAACAATATATTCAATATTCATACTTGGATTGTGTGATTGAATTGAATTTCCAAAAGGACTTTTTTTAGAATAACTTACAATTAACTTATATTTCGAATTATTAGATAATTGGTTAAACAACCTCATTCTATAGGAAGTCAAAATAGGCTGAATTATTTGAATTTTATTACTCATAATTTATAAAATTTCATAGAGAACCATGTAATAAATTCATATATTAAATAGATAAAAATAAAAAACATTGAAAAAATTACTAAATCTGTCTCTATTCCACCTCTATAAATAACAATGAAAAAAGAAACTAAGAAAAAATAATAAGCTACATATACTGATCTTGATAAGTAATATTGTCTATCTAGATATGAAAACAATTTTGCAATAATCAAAAAAAATATTGGGCAAAGCCATATACCAAAATTCACATATATCTCCATTGGAAAACTAATAGGCGCACTATTTCCTGGATAGGCATAATCACCAGCTATGGTAGCAAGGTTAAGGGGCTTTTCTGGCCATAATTCTCTTGGTATCCAGAGGTAAAATACTCTCTCAAATGACATGCCTGTTAAGTAATGATCGTGAATGTAAACATATAATTCTCGATCAAATAGTGCAGTAAAAATACGATTAAAAACTCCAATATCAATATTTTCAAAAAAACTTGTTAAAGTCGTGTACTGCAGTCTGAATAATTTTTCAAGACCTTCACTAAATCCAAATACTCGATATACACCCTGGAAAAAAAAGAGAATCATACCGATAGGTATTAAACTAAGGTAAAAAATGTTTGGTAACTTCAATTTATATCTATGAATTATAAATATAAACAATGACAACATAAAAAATATTAAAAATCTTCTATCACCCCCTAAGAATCCAATCTTATAAATTAAAAAAAATAAAATTATCAAAAAAATAATATCGATGTAAGAATTTTTTTTATTTGTAACAATTAAGTATGATAGAAATGAACATGCTGCGAATTGTACATAAAGACCATATTTAAAACTACTCAAATATGAAAGTATTATTATGGCAAATAGAATTGAAACTCTGATTTCATAGCTACTAGCTTTTTTCGTAGATGAATTTATTATAACAGGATTATTTAAAGGAGTTCTTTGGATGCCAATTACTGATGTCAATTGTATTATAAAAATAATAACACTATGCAAAAAGTAAAATTCTAAACTAATAAATCCAGGAAAAATTTGGTAAAATAAATTAAATAAGTGAAATTGAGAAGTAAGTGACCAAATATTATAAGAATAAAAAAATAATATAAAGTATATTAAAATTATTTGGTTTATTAAAATCGACCAAAATAGGTGTTCAAATAAGTATCCAAACAAAAATGAAGCACATAATAAGTAACAAATAAACAGTTTATTTTTAAAATCTATTAAGTTTATTCTATTGTATAACATAACACTTATTTTATGATCGTTACGTATTAAATTTATTTGTTGTAATATTTCTGAAACCAAGTCACAAAATTATTTATACCAGTTTTAATATTGAATTTTGGTTTAAATTTTATTTTTTTATTTATCTTAGATATATCAGCATGAGTTTTTTCTATGTCTCCTTTTTGAAGACCAACTTTTTTTATTTTTGCTTTTTTACCAATTAAAGTTTCGATTTCTTTTAAATATTTATGAAGTTCTTGAGGATCTGAACTACCAACGTTGAAAACATCATGCGGTATGTCAGAGTTGGGTGGCTTATTGAGCAATTTAGTAATTACGTCCACTACATCGTCAATATACGTAAAATCTCTTACATGGTTACCTTTATTGAATAAAGTAATGTATTCTCTGTTTAATATTGCTTTTGTGAATTTAAATAGTGACATGTCAGGTCTTCCAAAAGGTCCAAATACAGTAAAAAATCTTAGACCGGTTGATCTTAAGCCGTAAACATTACTAAATGAGTGGGCCATTACTTCATTAGAAATTTTTGTCGCTGCATAAAAAGAAAGAGGTTTATTTACTGGCTCATCTTCTCTTAAGGGAAAATTCGAATTATCACCATACACAGAGCTTGTAGAAGCATAAATTAAATGAGATATTTTACAATCTCTACAGGCCTCTAGAAGATTATAAAATCCAATAATATTTGTATCTAAATATTTTCTCGGATTTTCAATTGAATATAATACACCAGCTTGTGCAGCTAAGTTGATAATGTGTGTTATTTTGTTTTTAATAATTATATTTTTAATTTTTTTTTGATTATTTATATCAACTTTATGAAAAACAAAATTTTTTATTTTTTTTAGATAATTAAGTCTATCTTTTTTTATATTTACATCATAATAATTATCTAAATTGTCTACACCATATACAAAGTTTTTTTTGTTTTCTAATAGTCTCATAGCTGTGTGAAAACCTATAAAACCAGCCGCACCTGTGATTAATATTTTCATAATAAGAAAGTCTAAACTAATACCTTACTAATAACATCTAAATATTTTGATCCAAAATCATTAATATTGAATTTATCATTAGCCCTCACCTTGGCATTATGAGAATAAGTATCATAATTTTCGGAAATTACTTTTGCTGATTGAGATATTTTTTTATAATTTATAGGTGAACTTAGAGTGAATGTATCGCCATCATATGCCGTTATTATGCCGGCTTTATCTCCTACCAACTCTTTCAAAGACCCAGTGTTTAAGCCAATTATTGGTATACCCTGCATAAGAGCCTCGATGACTGAATTTGAGCATGCAGCGTTAAAATCTACAGACATTTGAATACAATTAGATTTTCGAAGATTAATAATTTGCTCTCTACTAACGTGTCCATGAAAATAAATATCATTATATTTGGCGAGTTTTTTTTTAAACTTACTTGTTGTATTGCCTACTATGTGAATTTTTTTAAAAATTTCTTTATCAAGATTTGTATATACGTTTTTGATTAGTTCGAGGTGCTCATTTTCATTATAGTTTCCTTCAATACAAATTATATCAAAATATTTTGAATTTGATTGTTTTGAAATAGCATGATTATTCGTACCATTATGTATAATTTTATATGGCTTATTAACCTTGCCATATTTTTTATGCCACCAATCAAAAGTAAATTTGCTTTGATAGACTACAAAATCAGCCAAGTACTTTCTAATAAAATGCATTAAAAGATTTACAATTTTTAGATAGAGAAATAAACGAATATTACTAACTTGTTTCAATGATTTATAATTTATTCCATCAAGTCTCTGAATAATCTTTATCCTGTTTATTTTACATTTAATTAGACTAAATATTTTACGGGTTGAAGATAAAAGAATTATGCAATCTAGATCTTTGTCATAAATATTATTAACTACTTCAATGTTTTTATTTTGTAAATATTTTGTTATGTTTATTTGAAATGTAGTTGGGCCGCCGAAGCCGATTGGTTCATTAGTAAAACCTATTTTAATTTTCTTTTTCATTTAATATAATTGAGAAGTATTTAATTGTTTCACTTAATCCTTGTTCAAGTCCAACTTTTGGTTCCCAATTCAGTATCTTATTTGCAAGATTTATATCTGGCTTTCTGATCTTTGGATCATCCAGAAGGGGCTCCGAGTAAATAATTTCTGAAGTAGAATTCGTAATTTTGATAATTTCTTCTGCAATTTCGTTAATTGTCATTTCAGTTGGATTTCCAATATTAATAGGGCCAATTATATCATCATTTGTCTTTAAGAATTTGATTAGCGCATCAACTGTATCAGACACATAACAAAAGGAACGTGTATTATCTCCATCACCATAAATAGTTAGGGGCTCATTTTTTAATGATTTTACGATAAAGTTTGACACCGCTCTACCATCGTTAATCTCCATTTTAGGACCGTATGTATTAAATAATCTAGCTATTTTTATTTTTAGTTTATCTTTGCGATGATAATCATAGAATAAGGTTTCAGCAGCTCTCTTGCCCTCATCATAACATGACCGTAAACCTATAGGATTAACATTTCCCCAATAAATTTCTCTTTGTGGATGCACTTCGGGATCACCATAAATTTCACTTGTAGATGCCTGTAACACTGGAATATTTTGTTTTTGTGCTAGCTCAACTGCATTCAAAGAACCTAGTATGTTAGTTTTGAATGTTTTAATAGGATCTTTTTGGTAGTTTATTGGTGACGCTGGACAAGCTAAGTTTATAACAAAATCAGAGCTAATGTCATAACTTTCAACGACATCATGTTCAATTAGTTCAAAATTAGCACTATCTATCAAGGTTTTAATTTTTTCTTTACTAGTACAATAAAAATTATCAAGACACACTACTTCCTCACCATCATCAATTAATCTCTGACATAGATTTGAACCAATAAATCCAGCTCCACCGGTTATAAGATACTTCATATTTACTTATTTTTATTTTTTTAAATTATTATGTTTAACATTAAGCAAACCATTATTAATACTTAAGATTTTATCGCAAATTGCAAGAATTGTTTTTTGATGTGACACTATTATAAATGTTTTTTCAACACTAAGTCGTTTAATTTCGTCTATAATTCTTTTTTCATTTTTTACATCCAAAGCATTAGTTGATTCATCTAAGATCACTATGTCTCTTTTGTGATAAAAAGATCGAGCTAGGGACAATCTTTGCTTCTGCCCACCAGAAATTTTTACACCGTTTTGTCCAATAATTGTTTCAGACCCTTTTTCTTGAGATTGCAAGAATTCTTTGAGACCAACTTTTTCAATTGAAAAATTGATTAGTTCTTTATCAATATCTGCTGCCCTCATTCCAAGTGCAATATTTTTTTCAATAGTGTCATCAATAAAAAAACTGTCTTGAGGAATATAAAATATTTTTGATTTAATCATATTAATATCATCATTTATTTCTTTACCATTGTAATAAATTAAGCCTTGGTTTGGTTTTAGAAATCCTAATAAAATATTTAGCAACGTCGACTTACCTGATCCAGACTCACCAGATATACCAACAATCTCATTTTTATTTATATCGAAGCTGACATTATTTAATATTTCATTTGTACTTTTTAGATTGTACGAAAATGAAATATTTTCAAAACGAATATTCTCAAAACTGGGTAAGTGTAATTTTTTTGTTTCTTTGTCAAAGTGTCTCGAGTATTTGACACTATCTTCTAAAATTCTTATTGCGGGCATATGAAAATTAAATAAGAAAACTAGATGCATTAAATTAGTAAATAAAGGAATCATTCTTGCTGCTAAGTACATAAACATTACAATTAATGGTGCAATTTTTATAAAATCTATATTAAGGGAGTATATTATTTGCAACGCTAGAACTACTAGACAAATAAAGGCGAATTCTAGAAATAGTCTAGGCCAGGCAGAGATAACACTTTGTTTTATATAGGCGTCTGAGAGATCTTTTGATGATTGTGTTATTTCATCTCTTATATATTTTTCTATAGATAAAGTTTTTATTTCTTTATAGCCATTCATTGCCTCTATAATTGATTTAACTAGTTTTTGCAGTGCAGCAACAGATTTTTCTCCATAATTAAATAATCTACCTTTAAATACAAATGCATAGATCAGACCGAGAGAGAAACAAAATGCAAAAATTGAAGTCGTAAGGATTGGTGAAGATAAAAACATAAATATAGATAAAAATAAAATAACAGTTGTGTCACTTATTGTCTTTAATAACTGAAACATCAAAGATCCAAATATATATGAATATCTTTCGATGTTAGAAATAATTTCAGAATTATTCTTATCTACATGTTCAATATATGGTGCACTTAAAGCACTTTCTGTTAGGGTTGTCACAATTGAAGTCGCCCGATAAAGCGAAAATTTTTGCATTACAAATATTGAATATATACCAATAAGCATTTTAAAGAAAAATACTAAGATAAGTCCGATTGATAAGTACAAAAAAAGATTATCATTACTAAAATTAATAATATTTAAATATTCAAATGAATTTAAAATTTCAGCATTCGTCTGGCCTTCTGATAAAATAAAGCCTACAATTGGTCCTACTAATCCAATTCCAACAATATCAAGAATAGATACTATGAGAATTAAAAAATATATATACGGTATTTTTTTCTTATCTTCTTGAAGTAAAAATATAACTGACTCGATATTTTTTTTAAAGTAAGACACAAACTTTTATAGACTTTGATCAACTATTGATGACGATAGGGTTGATTTAATATCATAAACAAATGACTTAGTTTTTAATAATTTTTTAATTTTATTTAAGTTAAATTTTTTAAATTCTGTATGATCCACTGCATAAATTATACCATCGTAATAATTATTTCTTGGTGTTTTAATAATTATCTTTCTAAATTCTGGATTCAGTTTACTTTTATAAATAAGAGGATCAAATAGAGTGACATTAATTTTTCTTTTAAGAAAAATTTTAATAATATCAAAAATTTTTGAATTTCTAGAGTCCGACACATTTTCTTTAAATGTACCACCAAAGATAATTACATTTGAATTTTTAATTTTAATTTTTTTATCTTTTAAACCTTTGATAAACTGATCTGCTATGTATTTTGATAGTCCATCGTTAATTCTTCTTGCTGCTAAAATTAGGTCAGGATTGTAAGAAATTTTTTTTGATTTATATGTCAAATAGTATGGATCAACACTTATACAATGACCACCGACCAAGCCAGGATAAAAATCAAGAAAGTTCCATTTTGACTTAGATGCCTTAAGAACATCTCTTGTTCTAATTCCTAATTTTTGACAGATCAAAGCAACCTCATTCATCAGTCCAATATTTAAATCTCTTTGTGTATTTTCTATGACTTTTGACATTTCTGCAACTTTGATGCTCTTAGCTTTAAACGTTCCAGCTGGAATTATAGATTTATAGAGTTTATCTACCTCCTTTGCCGCATAATCATTTGAACCACTTGTAACTTTAACTATTTTATCTATAGTTCGCTCCGTATCGCCTGGATTTACTCTTTCAGGACTATAGCCACAATAGAATTCTTGATTTAATTTAAAATTTAATTTCTTCTCAATAATAGGCACACAAATTTCTTCTGTCACACCCGGGTAGACTGTCGACTCATAAATTACAAGGTCCCCTTTTTTCAGTGCCTTACAAATTATGTTAGTAGCGCTGATTATCATTGATAAATCTGGCTCATTATTTTTATCAATTGGCGTAGGAACAGTTATAATAAAAACATTATAGCTTTTTAAATCTGTAATACTGTTTGTAAATTTAAGTTTTTTTAATTTTTTAAATTCAGTCTCTGTTAGTATGTTTCTGCTATCTATATTGCCACTTAATTCATTTACAATATCTTTATTGATATCGTAACCTATACATTTGAATTTTTTTGAAATGCAAATAAGTAGTGGAAGTCCAACATAGCCCAAACCTAAAACAGCAATTTTTTTTTCTTTTTTCATAATTTTATAAGATTAGTTGTCCTGTAGCTATTTTAGGATATTATTATTAATGTATTTTATTAATTTTATCTTACGATCGTCCAGAGTTGAAATTAAAATTTTCTCTTTATTGAGCTTGTTTACGAACTCTTTATTGTAATCTTTAGGAAATGATAATGAAAGATAATCAGTAAAATAATTATGTAAATGATGTCTTGACAGTACCTCCTGTTGAACTGATCTTTTAAATGAATTTTCTAGAAATTTATTTGAAGAATTTTTATTTAATACATTCCAATATACTACTATTTTTTCATTATTAAGCATTAACTTGTTAATACATTCCTGACTCGGCTTTTGATTAAATGATTTAAAAGTAAGTGGCCAAATACCTCGATGAAGTAACTTATGATTAAATAAAATTGCATCACCGGCTTTAATATTTACTTTTTTTGCTAATAATGATGATAGTTTTTTGAATAAGTTTTCAAACCTTTGTAGTTTTGATTTAAATGGAAAATATTTATGTGTATTAGGAACAACATTTATGCCGCCCCCATAAATATCGCATGTATCTTGAAGATAGATGCCAAGTTTTAGTGCTTTGTATGAAGATGACTTAAAAAAGTTGTCATTTTTTTGTGATTGACCATCGTAATGTGGAGGTACTTTAGAATTTTCTGGAAAGGAATTATACTGAACTTCTAATTCATTTATGAAAAATTGTTTACCTATAATTTGCCTACAGGCCTTTAATAATTTCTTATTCAGGACCAATTTAGTGATTTCAGGTTTCCTATAGCATGATGAAACATTAATACGATTTTCATCTTTTCTTTTGATAAAATATTTTTTCACAAGCTTTCTTAAATTTTGAATTTCACTATTATTTAAAACATTTTTGATCACTACGTAGCCTTTTTGTTCATAGTGAAATTTATAATTACTCATAAAAATATCTGGTTTTTTGATTTATATATACAATATAAAATTTTTTATTACTATAGTATTATGGCAAACAAAAAAATATGTTTTGATCTTGACGGAGTTATTTGCAACAACACTTGGGGAGATTATCAAGATGCTAAGCCATATAATGAGTCAATCAATAAAATAAATCAACTTTACGATCATGGAAATTATATAATTATTTTTACATCTCGATTTATGGGAAGATCTAATAATGATTCAAAAAAAGCAAATATTATGGGTTATGAATTTACAAAAAAACAAATCGAAGATTGGGGATTAAAATTTCATAAATTGATACTTGGAAAACCAGAATATGACATTATTGTTGACGATAAAGCTTATAATTACAATAATGATTGGATAAAAAAAATTTAAATAAAGGAAAATTTGTTGCACAATAATTTTTTAAAAAAATATTCACTGAAAAATAAAATCGTAATAATTACTGGAGGCTGTGGAATGCTAGGAATACAGCATGCCGAGGCGATTGCTGAGGTAGAAGGAACGCCAATATTGTTCGATAAAGTGGAAAATAAGAGTGAAGTTGAAAGAATAAAAAAAGAATATAACTCAGACTGTTTCTTTATTAAAGGCGATGTGACTAAAGAAAGTGACATAAGAAAACTAATTGAAAATATTAAGGTTAGTCATAAAAAAATAGATATTTTAATTAATAACGCCGCGCTAAATCCTGATCCTGCATTAGATAATGCTGGATCAAAAAATTCTCTGAAAAGATTTGAAGATTTCACATTAAATGAATGGGATGAAGAAATCAATGTTGGTCTTAAAGGATCATTTCTATGTAGTAAGCTAATTGGTAACGAGATGTCTAAATCAGGTGGTGGCGTAATAATTAATATTTCTTCTGATTTAGGGTTAATAGCACCAGATCAGAGACTCTATAAGATTAAAGGTAATTCTGAGGATCAGCAGCCGGTAAAACCGGTTACCTATCCTGTAATTAAACATGGTATTATTGGCTTAACAAAATATTTAGCTACCTACTGGCTTGGAAAGAATGTTAGAGCTAATGCACTTTGCGCTGGTGGTGTATATAACAATCAACCAATGGAATTTGTGAATAAGATTGAAGCGCAAATACCACTTGGGAGAATGGCAGAAAAGAATGAGTATAAATCTTCTATTCAATATCTAAGTTCAGATGCTTCAAAATATATGAATGGTGCATGTCTGGTTATTGATGGAGGACGAACTTGCTGGTAATATATTTAAATTAAAAATCACATAATGAAGACAGTTAGTTTTTTTTTAAGAAATTTTGCTACTATTGATCATCATTCTCCATATATATATTTTTTGGAAAATTCTGGTAAATGCAAAGTACATTTAGTATTCACTGAATTAACATATAATTATAAATCCAATAAACTAATAGAGTATTTTTTAAAAAAAAATAATATAACTATAATTGATCTTCCAGGCTTATATTTTCAAAAAAATAAATTAAAACACATCATATATAAATTAGCACAAAACATATCTGAAATTCCCTATTTAACATTTTTAAATAAAATTTACCGTAAAGTATTTTTCCTATTAAAAAATGATTTTGAAATTTTTCTCAAAAATTACTACTCAAACTACATAAAATTTAATATGAACGGTATTTTTGATTATAGTAAATCTGACTCCATAAATTACGCTAAAAATTTAGTCTACAAGAAAAATGGACAGTGTATAAACTTAGCTCATTGGGTATGGATGTGGTCTAATGAATTAAGACTTGATAATATGCTAGAGTTTAACAAAGAAGAAAATATTCTGGGTCATTTTGATCCAAGAGATCTATGTATATTTGAAAATAAACAAGCACAAGATAGATTTAATAAAATTGGAGTTGCAATAGAAAAATCATATCTTTATGGTTCAGCAAGATTTACCAAAGAATGGATTGAAACCAGAGAACAAATTATTAAAGAAAAAAAATATGAAACAGAATATAAAAATAATAGTATTAAAATCCTATTTTTTTATCCAAAGCAAGGTCAAAATATTCATAATGATGAGCTTATAAGAACAGTATCAATTTTGTCTCAACATGACGATTTTGAAGTAATACTAAAATTACATGACAGAGTAAATAAGTTAGATGTAAAAAAATCTTTACCTAAAGTAGTATCTAATAAAAAAAATATTAGAATTATCTCAAACAACTATTCTTCAAGTAGTTTAATTTCATGGTGTGATGTTGTCCTGAATGTTCATTCCTCAGTCATGTTTGAAGCTACAATCAAAGATAAAACTTTAATTTTATTAACATATTTACATTCAAATAAAATGTGGTTTGAAGATTTATCTGGGTTTTGGAAATTAAGCACTAGAGATGATTTAGTTAGATGCCTCAATCATTTAGAGAAAGACAAACTATACAAACCATACACTAATGATGAAAAAGAAAAATTTTTGGAAACAATTAATAAAAAGAACCAAAATATAATTGACGATTACATTAATTTAGCTATTCATTAATCAATAAACGATTTTTTGTAGACATCTTCTATACCTTTTTTTAGGGAAGTATTTGCGGTCCACCCAACCGAAGAAATTCTACTGATCTCAAGTAATTTTTGATATGTTCCGTCAGGTTTATCAGTATTAAAGAAATACTCACCTTCATAACCTACCACCTCAAAAATAATTTTTACTAATTCTTCTATTGATACATCACTACCTAATCCAATGTTATAGCAATCGTACTGAAGTTCTTTTTGTTTCATCAGCAAAATGCAAGCCTCTGCTAAGTCACTAACATATAGAAATTCTCGTCTGGGTTTGCCAGTTCCCCATACTTCTACTTCATTAAGATTATTTTTTTTGGCCAAATGTACTTTATGTAAAAGTGCGGGTAAGGCATGGCCTGACTCTAAGTCAAAATTATCGTTAGGTCCGTACAAATTTGACGGCATTACTGAAATATAATTACACCCATATTGTTTATTATAAGACTCACAAAGTTTAATTCCTGCAATTTTTGCTATAGCATAAGGTTCATTCGTTTTCTCTAAATAACCAGATAAGAGATCGTCTTCTTTTATGGGCTGTGGCGCTTCTTTAGGATAAATGCAGCTAGAACCCAAAAAAAGCAATCGCTTTGCGCCAGATAAATAAGCATTATGAATAATGTTAGATTGGATAATAATATTATCATAAATAAATTCAGCCCTTTGGTCATTATTTGCTTTAATTCCACCGACTTTAGCAGCGGCTAAGAAAATATATTCCGGTTTATTTTCGAAAAAATAATCCTTTACGTCTGACTGACATTTAAAATCTAATTCTTCTCTTGTAGGTTTAAGAATATCTTGATAGCCATTTTTTTGCAGCATTTCTAATATAGAACTTCCTACTAAACCGCTGGCCCCAGCAATCATTATTTTATTATTTTGGTACATGAATAAGATTTTTTATATTTAATGATTAAAATAGTAAGTGTAGTTTACTCTCATTTATGTGTATTGTTAATTTTCCACGTTACTTGGCTGTGAGAATACCCATCTTTATAAAATTTGCTAGCTGTTTTTCCTTTAATACATCCAATTTTTGCATAAAGTTTCATTGCAGGCAAATTATC
>MDTB01156126.1_pt1 | contig 13400 bp, 11 predicted proteins | sample 811161 | NCBI WGS metagenome assembly MDTB01 (sample SAMN05326650, study PRJNA326480) | marine metagenome | isolation source: seawater | place: Mediterranean Sea | collected 2009
CCAAACTCGCTAAATATTTTAGGATCATAATCTCTCATAGCAATTGATTGTAAGCTTCCTATCACTATATCGCAGTCTTCTGTGATCACCTTGTTTTGTTTAATAATTCCTATCTTTGCGGTAGGTATAAAGAGTGCTGCTCTCTCTATAAACTGAGTCAATAAGAAATCCTTGTGAGCGATAAAGAGAGTTTTTACTTTTAAAGCACAAATACAGTATAATGCCATCACTGTCTTACCACCGCCACACGGTACTGATATGATCCCACCGCGTTTTAATGGATCATTCGCACATTTGAAGAAAGCATTCACAGGTTCTTCTTGTTCTTTTCTTAGTGTTCCTTGAAATACTAATCTTTCACTACAATGAATAACATTATCACTGATAACGTCTCTTTCAGGTAAGCCATAATTAGATAAACCATAGTTTCGTGGAAGATATAATTTAGTAGAATTTTCTCTATATAGAATATACTCAGGTGGTTTCACGATTTGAAACGAATTATTTACTCGTGGTGAAACTGTTAATTCTTTCTTGATCTTTTCTATTTCATCGTCTGTGAGGTTTTTACGGTAAAGAGCATATCCATTTCGGGATAATGAAGTAGTCATATGTATATAATATTGAGATATGTCCTTATATCATAATATTAGCAAAAAACATAAAAAATGATATATAGAGTATATATCACACTATTATATAATTACAAAAACTAAGAAGATATGCCTAAGAAAACTCCATCAATATCCACAGGATTACAAAGAAATACAATAGATAAGTTTTATACGAAACCTGATGTGGTTTGTAAATGTGTAAAAACAATTTGTGATCTTATACAAATAGATGATCAAGATACATTGATTGAACCTAGTGCTGGTTCAGGCAATTTCTCCAAAAAGATAAAAGAAACATTCCCGAAAAATAAAGTAATTGCGTATGATATTCAACCTGATAGTGAAGATATAGAGAAAACAGATTTCTTACAATTAGAAATTGAAAAAGAGGAACATAATAATATACATATTATAGGAAATCCTCCTTTCGGAAGACAATCAAGTTTAGCTAAAAAGTTTGGGAACTTTTTATTTCGTTTATAAAGTTTCTTTTATCCAGTTCTTTCCACGAAATCTCACAAAACGTTCGTCTAACTGTAAGATTTACCTTGTCAATTTCTTCCTGTGTTGCCATTTTTAAGTTAAAACTCCGAGTTGTGAATATATCATTTTTGCATTTAGATCTGCATTTTTATACCGTTTGTTTATATTTTCTCAATGTATATATATAGGAAAATGCCTTTTGTTGATAAAGGTACATATGGGTGTATATTTTCCCCTGCACTCAAATGTGTAAATAAGAAACAATTATCTGATAATACTGTTGGTAAAATCTTCTCTGACAATGATGAATATCTTCAAGAGAAAGAAACCAATGAGGATCTAATCAAAAGCCTTGATCCGAATCATAAATGGACTGTTCCATATTTAGGAACATGTAAAACAGATATTAGAGAAGCTAATAAACAAGACGAAATCGAAAAATGTAGTCACATTAAGAAAAGTGATACAATAAAAGAACAACTTATTTTGACACATGGTGGTATTTCTTTGAGTAAATTGCAAAAAAACATTGATAAATATCCAGATTTTACTATTGACGAACTCATCCTTATGTTCTTGCCACTTATCAAAGGAATTATTTCACTGGATAAGAAAGAATTTTGTCATTTAGATATCAAACCAGCGAATATACTCTACAACGTAGGTCAAAATAAGTTGTATTTAATTGATTTTGGATTACTAACTGCATATTCAAACTTGATTTACATGGATATTTTACTCAATTACGACTATCCTTATTATCCACCTGAAATGAAAATGCTTCACAGTATTTTGGTGAATCAGAGAACCTTAAAATCTAACAAAGAAATTCTGAAGAATTTCAAATATTATAACACAACAAATTTTTTACATAACTTAAAACCTTTCATAAATTATGAGGAACAGTTACAGAAGTTTATAAATGACAACAAAGATAACGAAGATGAGTTTATGGAATATCTTGAAGAACAATATATATCCAAAATTGATATATATTCCTTAGGTATAAGTTTTTTTGAAATATATTATTTTCTTAAAATTAACGATCAATTAGATAATCATATTAATAATAATGATTTTGTAAATGATTCAATTCATAAGGTGCTTTCAATGATGATTCATCCAAATGCTAAGGAACGACTTTCTCCAAATGATGCTTACAAGGAACTCTCAAAGATAATTAAACATTACAAATTGTCTAAAAAATATAAGAAATCAGGAGTGAAAGCATCTGTTTCATCTTCCCCACCTTCAAAATCAAAATCACCCCCCATAAAATTGCCTAGTATTCCATCACCTAAGAAAAATTCACTAAGTCCAACAGATTATTCAAAGTATACAGTAAAACAATTGAAACAAACGCTAAGAGAGAAAGGTCGTCCTGTTACAGGAAACAAGACTGAACTACTACAACGTGTTAGCAAAGCAAAAACTCCACCTATTAATCTTTCTACTCTTTCACAAACAGAATGTGAAAAACTGAGTTCTTCAAAAATAAAAGCTTTGTTACAAGAAAAGAACAAAGCTACTTATGGTAGTAAGAAAGTTTTGTGCGAAAGATTGTTGAAAAAATAAAAAGAAGTATCATATCACATCAGATATGTCCTTAGATCACATAAATACATTTTTACTTTTTTTTAATTTGTCAAAAATGATTGTTATCAAAAATCTATTTTGAGAATTCAACCCCAGATCATCAGCAACCAACTAGCTACCCCCATAAGCAACCCACCGGTTCCCTGACAACCCCACAAGCAACCCACTAGTTCCCCAGCAACCCCACAAGCAACCCACTAGTTCCCCAGCAACCCCATTAGCAGCTCACCGGTTCCCTGACAACCCCATAAGCAGCTCACTAGTTCCGCAGCAACCCCACAAGCAGCTCACCGATTCCCTGACAACCCCACAAGCCGCTAACATTCTCTAACCAAGCCCTCTCAATAACACATTGATATTATGAGCATAATCAGCAAGAACATAAAGTTACGTGTTAGAGATACCCTAAAGTGTTCCCTTGGTAATCTCGTAATCAAAACACTCAACACTTGTCGGAATATTAAGAGTGCTGGCCTATTCGATCAAGATTATTGTGACAGCACGTTTATTGGTGTTCATCCAACTACATCAGGAACAATATTGAAGTTCAAAGAAGGATCTATGTATGATACTGACATAAGGAATACTCATCATATCAACAACTCAGCACAAACAGAAGCAGGGTGTTCATATCATTTGGCATTCTATCACTATGATCTTATTATAGGTGATTTGCTAGGCACTTATGTATATGTTTTGCAACAACAAGAAGAAAATATTTCACATATCGCAATGATAAACAAGTTAAGCTTAATTGTAATTGGAACCGATAAAAAGCTAATAATTTTTCGGTTGAACAATCAGGATCAACATTCTATGATAGAATATGTTGACACAAAATCAATTACGAACATTGATAATGATATTACTTTCATTATCACTAACGATGACAGTCTATTTGTAGGGTTTGAGAGATCAGCAGAGATTAAACAAATACATATCAGCTTTGACAAGGATGACAATATACTATTAAGAACACATATTTTGCTAGAAGTAGAAGGACCACTTACAAGATACGAATATACTTTCAGCATTAATCAAAGATATATGTTAGAATTCCAACGAATTCGTAAGAATGGCGATATCGTCTATGTAAAGTTCTATGACCTTTCTAGAAAGCATTATGTTTGTATGACTTATATTGATCTTGGTGTTATGATGGCAATGGAATTGATTAATACAAAATCATCTACAAAACCTATTTTCTACGGTGTTACGTATGCGATAGATAAGTTCATCACCTATGAGATTGAATTAATGGATGGAAGTATAATCATAAGAGAATTAGATTCTAAACTTCAAGGAATAACGGATATCTATGGTGTAAGTGATGACAATTACCTCATATATGTGGTTCAAAATGAATCTAGATATCAGACGTATTGTATATCTATTGATACAATTGAGAAAGAGTTGATTTTTGATGGAGAACGACTAATCCATACATAAATACATTCTTTACTCAAAATACTAATCTCTACGTTTTCTATGTCTTCAATATTTTTATTCTCATAATCTAATAAAAATACAATATGATCCAACCTACCTATATAAGTCCTCATCAATTCTCTATTCCGTCGCCTAATGATGGTGCTACTGTCGGTGGTGGTGTTAGTGTTAATAATAGTGATATTAACAACGATATGCTAAAAAAATACCAGAGTAAGATCAGAGTGATGGCAAGGCTATGTGATCTATCTGGTGGGCATTTTGCAGGTATTAAAAATAAAACAGTGCTACCATTGATTATTATTAACGCAGCATTAGTTATCCTTAATGCTCTCTCTACAAATATAGCTGATAAAGAAATACAAACTAGGGTTTCTTATGTCAATATCTGTTTGAATGCTATATCATTTATTATTATTAACTATCTCAACCAGTTCAAGATCGCTGAAAAGGCACAAAGTTTTCGTGGAAGTCGTGATGATTTCCTTAAACTTCTACATTCAGTGGATACTGCTGAAAACGGCAACTCACTTAATAACCAGTTTTTAAGCACTCTTATTGATAAATACGATAGTCTTGTTAGTAGTGTGCCAAGTATTCCTGGAAACATTAAAAGTAAGGTATCTAATGAGTTCCAAAATGAAAAATCACTACCTGTTATGTTAACTGCTACTGTCGTTCAAACTGTTCCTATGACAAAGAAAGTGTAAAAAGGTAATTTACATAACTTACATAATTTACACATATTTTACACATATTTTTTTACTTTTTGTAATAGATAACGTGATTTTCTGTGGAGATGTCATTTAAATCATCATAAACCACGAAATATCTCCTCGATGACTTGTCAAAACTCAAACCACTTGTCTTATACTGATCAACTATATCCCAATTCATAATATGCTCTTTATTTCTAAAACGTGTGATAGCAAACCCATTTTCATCTCTATTTTTCTCACGTTTCTTCCGGCTACCCTCAATATTTGCGAGGATCCATTCGTTCATCTCATCATATGTCTTGAAGATAACTCTATGAACATCAGTTGATGATTTAACATTGATGTTCTCATCAATAACATCTAATCCAATCTTTTCTCCAGATGTGAAAGAAACAACATTCTTAGTCTCTTTCTCATAAAGTGTATTCATAACACTAATATTTTCGTTTTTCCAAGCTTCATTATAGATATTCACTGAATTCAGGTCAGTGTAGCAGATACTAACACCGTTGTCGTCATATCCACACATACGACCAGCCAATCCTTGAATAAACACTGAAATACCTCCAATCTTGTGAGGGATACGTTCATATAGGATACCTAAATGTTCTTTGTGAATACTAATAGCACATCTTAACTTCTCCTTCACAAAGATAACAGTGTGTTTAGAAGGACGGTTAAACAAAATTGTGTTTATGTTTTCCTTCACATAATCTTTATCAGTCTCGTTATACTCAACCACATATATGTCCTTTCCTGTAAAAAGATCTAATACAATTGATCTATCATCTTGTGCCGATGATGTGTCTCTATTTTGTTTTCTAGCTTCAGCAATACGGAAGATGTGATACCTAGGAGTTGTAAATGAAGCAATATCTTGTTTTAGAGAAGTAATATGGGTATCATTCCATTTTTTATACTCCATACTATCCTTGATCCGGTTCTGTTGTGAAAGCTTTTCAGTTCCCATATAACAACTAACCATTTCCATACGGAAAACCTCATAAACGTCGTCTTTAATGTTCAAGATGTCTTTCAGAATACAAGAAGGTGTAGCTGAGATGTATATCAACTTTATCTTAGACTTATCACGAATATCCAATCCGATTTCTTGAAAAAAACGGTCAATTGTTTGATGCTCTTTTGCTGCCGTATGGACCTCATCTAAGATAATAATAACAGACTCCATATTCTTCACCCTCTTCAACATACCTTTTAGGATATCTGGACGGTGATAGATATTGTTCTTGATATCATATAGACGGTTCTTTGTCTGTTTCTTCCAGTCTATTGAAGATAAACCAGTAGCAACAATAATATCTTCGAAGAAGTGATATTTAGCATTTTCCTTCACTATATCTACTATGGCATTAATAACACCAGTTTTACCTGACTGTGTTAAACCCACAAGAAGACCGATAAACTTATTGGGATTAACAATAATATTGTCGTAAATCTCCTTAGCGATATCCTTTTGATTAGGATAAATCGTCATTGTCGTTTCAATCGATTGAATTGAAAGCTCCAAAAGAAAGCTATCATTTTTTCAGAAGTTTCTTGACAAAAAAATTATATGTGTATCTTGTAAAGATACATAAACAAACCTAAAATATGATTAGCGAAAAGAAGCAAAAGCTTTGTTCTTCACTATATTCAAGTAGTTTTACAGACATTTACAAAGATGATAGAAAGGATAGACTATCAGCTGAGCCTGAATTACATAGGAGAAATAGTGTTGATACATATTGTAATCCAATGTATTATAAATTTGTATATAATCAAAAAATGAGTAAGAAACTACTTTGATCCGTCAATTTTTTCTCTGATATCATAAATAGAAATAATCAAAATGAAGGCTTACATCGCATATATCGTTCAGGTCATTACAGTTATTATCCTTTTATCCATAATGTTCATTGATCAAAAAGATCTGTTCTTTCTCAGGAACAATACTGTTCAGCTGCTTATAGCTTGTATTGTTGTTCTTGTTCTTTTAGCAGTGGATCCTTTATCGGGACTTATCCTTGCTACGGCTATGTTTGTAGCATATTACAAGTTGTATAAAAGCCGTCTGTTCCGTTCAACTAAACACGATGAGAAATATATTTGGGGAGATAAAGATTATGCCGATTATATTACCCCTGACCGTCTAGAAGTAGCACAAGATAACACTTGGGACAAAAAAAATTACAACGAAGGGTTTGTCGGCATAAACCACAAAGACAATGACGTATATGGAACACAGGGTCTCTATGACGATATGCCAGGTTTCGCAGGAGACAAAGTATCGATGCTAGCTGATATCTAATAATACTTATCCTGAACAGACACTCTATTATCGTTAACCATAGTCTTATATCCAAAATAGAGTAGGATAACGAAAGACAAGAAAGCCGCATACATATCAGCTCCTAGATTAATATTAAACTCGTCATCATTATACATCTTCTGCTTAATGAGAGTATATCCCATAGATATCATAGCATAAGTAAGATATATAAAGGCTAATACTGACACAAACGCATCATTGCTAATAGAATAAGAATATAGCAACATGATTCCTAACATCATTCCTACAAATATTGCTAGAACAGCATATAGGACATTGTAGATTACTTCATCACTTGTTTCTTCTGCCATTTTTGTTTTTTTATTTAATCTATTTTATTCCTTTTTACACTTTTGCGAGATAGAAAATCGCATAATAACCAATTGCCACTAAAACTGCTCTCACTAACAGCTCATTGTCATTGATCGCTTCAATATCCAATATCTTCCTTACATAATCCATTGTAGCTGGATAGAATGCGATGAGAGCAATAATAGCCACAATAACACTCTGTTTTACAATTTCATATGTATTATCATTCTTGCTCACACTATCGTTTCTTAAATAGACTTGTGGAGTAGATGGATGTAGTTGTTGTGTTGACTGTAATTGAGGTTGAGGTTGTGTCTGTTGTTGCTGTGGCTGTAATTGAGGTTGATTATGAGCATTAAGGTTAGGATCCATGTCACCTATTACCTGTTGGACAATAGGATCATCAATATCGCTTTTGATAGGTGGCGTATCGTTATTAGGTTGTAGTGATGCGATTGGTGTAGACATTATATAATTATGTGTTATAACATAATAAGTGGTGGATTTACACAAATCAAAAATAGGTTTGAGTTATGGACATTTCTGTTCTTGAAAGGCTAGAAGTGTTGAGGGGTGACGTCAATAATCCATTATTGATAGGAAATAGCACTGATGGAAAGCTCGTTGATTTCACTTCAACAACTGATAAAGGATCTCTAGCATTGAGATCATCTACATCAATCATTGATCTGGAAGTAGGCACCGACGGTCTAGAAGAGAGTAGATTAAGTGTAAAAAAGGATACAAGTAATATATCTTTTGTTTTCAAGGATAATCACTCCTTTATAGAAACAAGTGAAAACACAAGTAGCACAAATCATAATTACCTTTTTAGTGTTGAAACAGACTCCGATTTAGCAGGAGGACTAAATCCAGTCAAAAACATCTTCTCACAAAACACAGATGCGAATTATCAGTCGGATACTGTTTTTAAACCAGTAATAGACGTAGGCAATCAAGAAACCGGAATACCAAATGAAATAGGATTACTTGGAGATCTTAATCATCTTTCAACCCTACCAGGATTGAAAAATAACGTAAAAGAATTATTGACGGAAATAAACAATGAATATGTAAGAACCACAGACAATATACCTGGTGTTGGTTTTAAATTAACAACTGGAAAGCCTGTTGTTATCAAATCTTTTTATTTATATGACCAAATTGAAGGGATTTTATCTTCAAATCCTAAAGTATTTCCTAGAAAATATCGTTTATTTGCCAAAGTAGCGGATAAATGGATAGAAATCTACAATATTCAAGATGGGCACTTATATAACAAACGTAATGATCAGTATGAACACATCATAAAAAGGTCTGGTGTTTCCTCTAATGAGTTTGTATTCCTTATAAGTGAAGTTCATATTGTATCTAGTATTACAGACCGTGAATATCCCGTAAATATAGGATTTATTTCAATAAACGTTGAAACTTCTACTAGATTTATAAATAATATCGATCTAAATGGAAAATCTATTATGAATACACATCAGATTATTGCAAATGAACTCGTTCTTAATGGTGAGACATACACTAAGATGTTTAGGGATGTAAGTGATATTGAATTCACCGAGATCACTGATTTTGTGGATGAACACCAGTTTGATCAATTGTTTAATCCTAGAAGAACTAACACAACTGAACGATCTGGATTAGGAAACTCAAAACAGTATATCCCTATTGTTGAATATGTACCTGATATGGTTGTGAATAATAAAGATCTTATCAATGTACGGTATGACAATTCTGTTGTTATAGATCATCTACTTGATGTAAGTAATATAAAAGCAGGAACGGCAGGTATAGCTTATGTTGATGATAACCATCAGTTAAAAACATCTTTCAGTTTTGAAAATATCGCTATTACTGACAGCATTGATATCAGCAACTCGATTAAACTGAACAATTCATTAATTGAATGGGACAATAACAAAGATGTGTTGTCTATCAATAAACGTATAGCGCAGACAGATATTATTGATGATCTTTATGTATTTCCCTTATTTCACAGTGGATATCAAGAGTATGAAGAGATTGTAGGAACAACAACTAAGACTAATGATGATGATCCTAAGAAATTGGAAACCTATGAGTTTATAGAGTATCAAGTTAAAACAAATGATGGTAATACTGTTAAGATTATACAGAGTATTAGAAGAATATATCTAACAAAACTAAACCAATATGTAGGAAATGATGTAAAAAATGCGGAGTTAATTAAAGATATCTTATATGAAAACATTAGAAATTTTCTAAACAAAAAAGATTATTACCGAACATGGAATAACATATTAGTATATAGCAGAGATACAGCTGTTCAAAACAAATTTGGTACATTGGGTGATCAAACTGATATCGAAACAATAAATAAAAGATCAATTACTATCAATGGTAATAATTATTTCTATGTGGATTTTATTGAATACCATTTACCACAAGAGATTCTCCTGAAATATATTAGTTATGAGGTTAGAGATCGGCAAGATGTAGATACAATAACCGATGAAACTGATAATGATAAATATATATCCTATTATCCACCTAAAAAGTTTATGCTTCTCGGTAAGAATGTAGATGATATTCAATGGGATATTATATTGGATATTACTGTGGATGAATATGATATGAAAAAGTTAAATGAACCTATCCGATTTTATACAAACCCCACAAAAACGTACAGTATTTACAGATATTTGATTCAAGACATACATACTTTGCATTATACAAATACACAATTGAGAAAACACCATTTCGAGAATAAAGAAATTGGAGAAGGTGATAGAACTGATATTTTAGTAGGGTGTGAGTTTAGTGATTTCAGGATACATGGTATACCTAAATCATCCATTAGCGTAATTCCGAATCCTTTGAAATCTGTTCATAAAGAGATCAAAGAAAACACTAAAACATTTCAGCTACATGATACATCTCTTCATATCAACAACCAAAATATCTTTGTATCACCAGAAGAGACTTGTCTCACTATAAACAGCGATTTCAATGAGAGCAATGTAGAAACAGCATCAATCGTCCATATTAACAAAAAAACAAAAGCATTAAATGAACCAGAAAATCTTTTGAAATTCGGTTTAAAAAGATGGGATGGACACAAAGGTTACGTTAACAATATTATTCATAGCGGTTATATTAATGATGAGGATCGATCTGTTTATAGCATAGATGTATCTAGACGTAGCAAAGATTATTCTGTGGATTATTCTGTGGATTATATTAAGAATGATATCAATAATAGGACATTCAATATTACGAAATATGATCAAGGCGGTATAGTATCTATAAACACACTACCTACTGTTAATGCAAAGAAAGGTTTAATAGTTAAAGACACGTTGACATTTGTTGATGATGGTTTCACTGACGAACAAAGACATACCGTTTCTATCAAATACAATAAAGATAATAGCTATCCTATAAATTACACTCTAAACCTTCCCAATAAGTTTCCCGCAGTAAAAGACAAATTGATTGTAAAATCAACAAATTCAGAGAATGAGATTGACACAGAATGGGTGTTTGATCCTATACAAATAAATGAAGGAACAAATGCTGGTAATAAGTATCATCTATATCTACCTTCTGGCGAATATCCAGATGAAAACGATATAATCGTTGTGGATACAATTGATCAATCTAATAGCAATATCCAATTAAAATGGATCAAGAACCATTTAGATATATCCACATCCATTAACTATAAAGTGAAATTACCTGCAAACCCTCCCAGTAATGATCAAAAAGTTATTCAAGTCAGTAACGTGCTTAATACCAATGGGATCATTGAAATGGAATGGGTAAATCAAGATGTATCTATATTTCAGGACAAGGATATATTTATGGGTGATAGCAGTATGGTTGTTCCTATATATAGCAATATGACTACAACAGAAACGAACGATCCAAAGATAACCCATATCCAACATCTTTTTGTAGGGGATCCACAAGGTGATAGACAAAATTTATACAACAAAGTTGTGAATGGATATGATATAGTTGCTGCCACCAAAATATATGCTGTCAGTGATATAACAACCGATTCTGATCTCAAATATAAAGACGATCTTAGAAAAATAGAAAACGCTAGTGATATTATAAACAAACTAAATGGATACACATTCACACGTAATGACGCAAAAGAATATGGCGATAGGCGATTTACAGGATTGATCGCACAAGAGGTAGAAGCAGTTTTACCAGAAGCAATCTTAAAGAAACACGACGGAGCTTTAAGGGTTATGTATGGGAACCTTGCTGGTATTTTTGTAGAAGCCATTAAGGAATGTAGAAAAGACATTGAAGAATTGAAGAGAGAGGTGATTAAATTAAGACTATCACAATAATGACACAAACTCAGCAACACCACCAATATAGATACCATCATTGAATATTACTGGATAACTAGTAAAATTGAAATTATTTTTAAGATGGAGAATATCATCTTGATCACAATCCTCCATCATTATTTTAGTATATTCCATATCTCTATCAAATAGTTCATCTTGAACAACATCACACTGAACACAGTTATTCTTACCAATAATATACCATCCTTTTGTGCTCTTGATCGTATCCAATAAAAACATTTTATTTATATAGATATTGTTTTCTTTTCTATCAATTTGTTATGTTTAGATGTTCTTTGATCTCTTTAATGCCCTCAATCAACAAACCGATCATATTCCCATAATTGATCGTTTTATATCTCTCCATCCCCCCTGCAACATCATTTACCACCTCTGGTAGAACCATTGCCACATCCTGTGCAATTAATCCTGTCTCTTCTCGGTTTGTCATAATATTATGGTAATATACACCAGTTAATTTCTCTATTTTTTCAAGAGCACCCTTAATAGGAACAATATTAGTCTTTACGCGTCTATCAGACAACTGATTAATACCACCAAATACATCTATATCTTTATTAGCAACTATTTTGTTTTTAAACGTAGTTTCTCCAGTTACTTTGTTAACTATTGTATCATCATCTATATTTATTGAACTCTGTAAGAATAAATTGTTTTCATCGTGAGATAGTGTAATCTGACCATTCACATACTTTATTGATAATCCTATATTGTCTGATGTATCTTTAAGGATGTTTATAGATCCATTTGAAAAACTGTATGTGTGATTACTCGTTTTGATAGATACATTCGTGCTGTCGCACAATACTGATGTCATATTGTTTTGTTCTCTAATCTCACTCGCAAAGTTAGTGTTATTGATCTTATCAATGATATCCTGATATTCTGTGAATGGTCTTCCAGCTACAATAATGTCTTTTGCTTCTAGATTTCCACGGATATAGAGGTCTCCTTCACCTGTCAGGTTAAGAACATTGTTATAGTATATATCCTCCTTCTCAGCATATACACTAAGAGTTCCTTCAACACTATTGAAAGAATGCCGAAATACATCATTTGTTATTTCATTTATAGTCTCCATTGTTATATGTGTCTTAGTGTAATCAATATACTTCGCAATAACCTCCATTGTATCATCAATAGTATTAGGGTATATTTGATAACTTACATTGATGTTGGGTGTATGTGGAAACCACTCATCATTATTTAGTTTAAATTCTATCATTAATTCAGGCATAGGGATCACATATCCCTGATCTTTTAATGGTATTTCATATGTTCTGTTTTCAAGTGTGATAGATCCATCCTTCGTATCTAGTGCGTTGTTGCTAGTGAGACCATCAATAGTTATCAATTTAGTATCGATTAATTGTGTTAATTCTCCTGAAATATTAACAATCGGTTTCAGAATGAGACTTTCATGGATGAGCAGTCGTCTTCTAATGGTGGTAATACGGACATTTTGTTGATCATCATACACATTGTATTCTTGATCTAATTCTCCTTTATACAGATA
>MDTB01012752.1_pt1 | contig 13399 bp, 14 predicted proteins | sample 811161 | NCBI WGS metagenome assembly MDTB01 (sample SAMN05326650, study PRJNA326480) | marine metagenome | isolation source: seawater | place: Mediterranean Sea | collected 2009
CGAACAAACTATTGGCTCCCCTCTTACATTAAAAGAAGTATTCACTAATAAAGAACAATTAGTGATTTCTTTGAACTTTTTTAAAAGTTTATAATATTTTGGATTTGTTTCTTTATGAACAGTCTGAATTCTAGCTGAATAGTCAACATGGGTTACTGCAGGTATAGATGACCTTTTAATATTTAATTTCTCTATACCAAAAAGTTTTTGATCTTTTTCATTCATTGGTATTTGAATATCTTTTTTAACATCAGCAACAAAAAGCATGTAAGGACTATCACTATTTAAGTCAAACCATTCATTTACATCCTCTCTCAAAATAGAAGGAGCAAAAGGTCTAAAACTTTCACGAAATTTAACCTTTAAATTAAGCTCCTTTTGCATTTTATCAGATCTTGGGTCAGCTATGATTGATCTAGCTCCTAAAGCTCTCGGCCCAAACTCCATACGTCCTTGAAACCAACCAATAGTTTTTTCATTTTTCAAATTGTTTGCAACAACATTGATTAAATTTTCATCTGTTTCCTTTTCATACACTGCGCCTAATGATTTTAAAGATTTTTCAATTTCATTTTCTTTAAATGAGGGCCCCAAGTAAGAACCTCTCATTTCGTCTACTTTATGAACTACATTTCTATCATTTCCTAATTCCTGATACCAAAATGCAAGAGCTGCACCTAAAGATCCACCTGCATCACCAGCCGCAGGTTGAAGCCAAATATTTTCAAAAATATTCTTCTTCAAAATTTTACCGTTGGCAACACAATTTAATGCAACACCACCTGCCATACATAAATTTTTAATTTTTGTTTCTTTTGAGATAGAAGTTGCTAGTCTTAAAACAATCTCTTCTGTTACAGCCTGAATAGAAGCTGCAATATCCATATGAAATTGAGTTAATAATTCTTTTTGTGGATCTCTTACTTTTTGTCCAAATAATTTAGAAAATTTATCATTTGTCATTGTAAGACCAGTAGCATAATTGAAGTATTTCATGTTCAGTCTAAATGATCCATCATCCTTCAAATCTATCAGTTCCTTTAAGATAAGATTTTTATATTTGGGTTCACCATAAGGAGCTAAACCCATAACTTTATATTCTCCACTGTTAACTTTAAAACCTGTATAGTAAGTAAATGCAGAATAAAGTAACCCTATTGAATGTGGAAAGTGAATTTCTTTTAACATATTAATTTTGTTTTCATTTCCAATAGCAACTGTTGTTGTTGCCCATTCGCCAACTCCATCTAAAGTTAATATAACTGCCTCTTTAAATGGAGAGGGATAAAATGCACTAGATGCATGGCTATAATGGTGCTCAGAAAATTGTATTTTATTTATGTCTTTAAAATTTTTATCATGCTGGGTAAGTTTATCAAATAAAAATTTCTTTTGAAAAAGTTTTTCCCTTAACCAAATAGGCATAGACATTGAAAATGAAGTAAATCCTTTTGGTGCAAAAGCCAGATATGTTTCTAACAATCTCTCAAATTTTAAAAATGGTTTCTCAAAAAAAACTATATAATCCACTTCATTAAGTTTTAGATTTGAATGATTTAATACAAACTCTATTGCATTATAAGGATATCTAGGATCGTGTTTTTTTCTTGAAAATCTTTCCTCCTGAGCTGCAGAAACAATTTTTCCATCAATGATCAGCGCCGCTGCGCTGTCGTGATAAAATGCTGAGATACCTAAAATTGATGTCACTTAAAAAATTGTATAAATAAACGGAGCTACAGCTGTACCTTGGCTTAGTACTATTAAAATGCCAAAAAGTGCTAGGACAATTATGATTGGGAATAGCCAATATTTTTTTCTTTCTTTTAAAAAATCCCAAAACTCTTTCAAAAAACTTAACATTAAAATTGCCTTTTCATTGAACTAATATTTTTTTCTCTTTTAATCCAATAGGATTTATTTTTTAAGAATTTGGTGTTTAATAAATCCTTTCCTATTAGACGCATAAACAAGCCTATTGGGGTTACTATTATAAAGTAAATGGCTGCCATGACTAAAGGAGCAATAACTCTACCAAGTAGTTCTCCAAATTTTATCCAGACTAAATTTAATGGATTTAATAATTTAGAGTTTAATAAACCTAAAACTAAAAAAATAAATGAAATTGGGATGGGCCAAATCCTAATCACTTCATCATTCATTAAAGGCCAAATAGCTATTATGGCAAAAACTACAAAAAAAAGTATACCAAAACTTCTATTGGATCCAATCTTCTCCATTAGTACCTTGATATATTATTGCTTAAAAAACTTCAAATTTAATTAAGCAGCTACCTGTATTTTATGTTTTGCAGTCATACCACTCAGGAAATTCCAGAGATATCTTGCTGTTAGCATAGACGCTTTCTCAGCTTTAACTTTTTCCTCGTCATTCAGACTGTCTAGAAGCTTTTCACATTCTTTTCTATGAATTATATCAGCAGCTTTGTGTGCCTCAAAAAATTCTAAACCTTCTTTTGAAGTTACGCCATAAAATTTTTTAAGACCATTTATTTTAGTTTCTGCTATTTCAGGGATTTGCCTCTCATAGGTATACAATGACGCTAATCCTTCTGCATATGATTTTCTTGATTGATAGAAAAAGTTTTCAATCATATCGCTAGTAAACCAATCCTGTTTTACATCTTCTATATTTTCTTTATCCGCTCCCATTGCAAGTGCAAAGTTTTTCCAAAGCTTTGGATGATCAGCATTTGGGTTTTCCTCGTCTTGAAGATTTTCTAAAAGAATTTTTCTTTTTTCAATATCTTCACATATTGAGTGAGTAGCGCTGATATATCTAGGAAATGCTTTTACGTGCTGGTAATATTGCTCAGCATAATCCTTGATAATTTCCCTAGTTAACTTTCCATCATTCCAAGATTTGTAAAATGGATGATTTAATAAATGATACTTGTCTAATTTTTTGTTTAGTTCTTTTGAAAACATAATTTTCCTCCTGAGTCCCTACTCTAATAAAATTTAAAAATTAAACAAATGAAAAAGTGACCTACAACTTTAGATTGTTGCTTCTTGTCTAATAGGTTTTTCGTCAATAGGTAGATGTAACAAAGTAGCTACAAAAGATAGTATTATTGCTAAGTACCAAGCATAGTCAAAATTTCCAAAAATATCGTAAAATAACCCACCTAGGTAAGCCCCTAAAAAAGATCCTATTTGATGATTTAAAAACACAATGCCAAATAACATAGATATATTTTTTGTACCAAAAATTTGAGCAACAATTCCATTTGTTGCGGGTACAGTAGCTAACCAAACAAGTCCAAATGTTACTCCAAAAGCTAAAGCAGAAATTTGAGAAGGTGGTAAAAATATGAATAACCCTATAGAGATTGCTCTTAAAAAATATAAACCGCTTAAAAGCATTTTCTTACTATACTTATCGCCAAGGTAACCCATTATTAGAACTCCAATAATATTAAAAAGTCCAATTAGTGATAGAATTGCAAATCCAGTCCAATCTTCTAAACCTCTATCTTGAACGTACCTAGGAACGTGTGTGGCAACTAAGGTAATTTGAAAGCCACATACAAAAAAACCTAATATTAATAATCTAAATCCTTTGTGTTTTAAAGATCTCTTTAAAACTTGTAATGCACTTTCTTTTTTTTCTTCATTTTGTTTTAAATTAATTTGTGTATTTAAATTCTCAGGATTCTTTAGAAAAAATGCTGGAATACACATCACAAGTAAAATAGTTCCAAATACTACAAATGTGTTTTCCCAACCAGAATCGGCAATTAAAAAATTTGAAAGAACTGGAAAGATAAACATCCCTAGTCCTCCAAAAGCAGTAACGAACCCTGCTGCCTTACTTCTACTTTCATTTGGAAAATGTTTGGTTGCTAAAGGTGCTAACATGGGACCTGAACATGCACCTAAACCTATTCCTACCATCATTCCAAGATTAAGTTGAAACCACAAACCAGTATTTAGATTATTTCCAAGCGAAAAAGTTCCAATGGCATAGCATATTAAACCAAATATAACTATTCTGCTTCCTCCATACTGATCAGCAAACCTACCGAATATAGGTGTAAAAATACCCCAAACAAGTGAGTGTAACGCTACAGCAAGACCAAATTCAGTATTTGAAATTCCACAATCTGCTTCAAAATTATTTGAAAATAAACCAAAAGTTTGCCTAACACCCATTGAGGCATTAACTACAAAGCATGCTGCAACTAAAGTTATTAATGCAAGTTTATTTGGAAAGAATTTTTTGGTCATTTCATTTTCTTTAAAGCTTGTTTTAAATCTAAAATCAAATCTTTTGCATCTTCTAAACCAACATGGAATCTTACAATGTGATGATTAGCTTTAACATATTTTTTGTATACCCTTGTAATATTGTAACTTTGATAGAGAACAAGACTTTCAAAACCGCCCCAGCTCTGTCCAATTCCAAATAACTTAAGTGAGTTAATAAATTTTAAAATAGATTTTGTATTCTTGCTGTAAATTATAACTGAAAATAAACCTGTTGCCCCTGAATAATATTTTTTCCAATTTTCATAATTTTCTGAGCCTCTTTTATGTGGATAAAGAATTTCTTTTATTTTTTTCTCTTTTTTTAGAAAATTAATAATTTTTTTAGTGTTTTCCTCATGCTTTTTAAGTCGTATATCAAGGGTACGCAAACCTCTTAGAACTAAATATGCATCATCAGGTGAAGCTCTATATCCAAAAAGTTTATTACAAGAACGTACCTTCTCATATACTTTTTTATTAATAGACAAACTTCCCAACATTACATCTGAGTGTCCAGAAAAATATTTTGTTCCTGAGGAAATAGACATATCAAACCCTAATTTAAGCGGTTTTATAAAAAAAGGCGTTCCCCAGGTATTATCTATTGCGGTAATAATTTTTTTCTTTTTAGCTAGTTTAGTAATTCTAGAAAGATCCTGAAACTCGAAAGTGTTGCTACCTGGATTTTCTACGAATATCATTTTTGTTTTTTTATTAATTTTTTTTTCAAGACTTTGAAGGTCTTCAGGATTGTAAAAATGAGTTTTGACTTTAAATTCTTTCAACAACTTAGAAGTAATCATCCTTGTAGGAGCATACACGGCATCCGTGACTATAATTTCATCTCCAGGTCTACATATGCTCATTATAGCTAAGGCAACAGCACCAAATCCTGTCGATGTTAAAAATGTAGCATGAGCAGTTTCTAATTCTGCAATAAAGTTTTGAAGTGCTATAGTTGTTTGACTGCCTGCTCTTCCATACTCATAAAAATTAACTTTTGACCCTTTTTTAACAACTTTTTCTTTATCTAAAAGTTCCTGCATGGTTTTAAAAAATATTGTTGAATTCCTAACTATGGCAGGATTTGCTGATCTTGATATTTTGTCTTGAGCTAAATGTTTAAGTTTCGTTATATCTGAATATTTCATTTAAATATTTTCACAACCTGTTACCCATAAATCATAAACTGGATGATCAAAAGGTTTTAATGTCCGACTTGATGAAAAAGTCCAACCATTAAAAACAAAGACTTTTTCATCTTTTTTGTCTGAAAGATCTTTTACTTGCAAATAGACTACAACGCCAGAATTATTTTCCTCATTAAATTTTTTACAATTTTTTGGTAAAATTTCTAGATAACCGAATTTTTTTTTATTTCCAATAACAATTTCTATATAAGAGGTTTTTGCAGTTATCTTATCTAATGCCCTTAATTTTACAATTGTTTGATTACCTTTTAGTTTTTTCTTTTGCTTTGATTTTAAATTAGAGATTTGTTGATCATTATCGGCTTCTGAGGAAGTAGATTCTTCTTCAAAAGTGGGTTCAAGGTCCTGTAATATTATTTTTTCCTGTGAATTAACATAAGAAAAATTAAAAAACAGTATAATGGGTACAAATAGTAAATTAAGGTTTCCAAGTTTCATACTTCTTAAAATTCTTACCTTTTTTAGTGATTCTGTTAGGTCTATAGGACTCTGGTGTACCTGTCTTATTTTCAGAATGTGGCTTTTCCCAAGGATATTTTTTCATGGTCTTTTCAGAAGGTATACTGTTGGTGATGTAATGAATCCAAGAAAACCAATCTGATGTTATTTTAGAAGCATTTATCTCACCGTTGTAAATAACCCACCTTTTACCATTTTTGTTGTGATAATATTTATTACCAAATTCATCTTTCCCAACTAATTTTCCAAAAAAAACCGTATACAAAAAAGTTCCCAAGGTTTGAGAGTTCCACCATGTAAAAATTTGTTTAATCATTTTTTAAATTAATTTTAAATCCACACAATTAATAATTGTATCATAATAACATAGACTCAAGCTAAATATCGTATATATCTTAAAAACTAATACTTTCAACAAACATTAAGGAAAAATTATGTCAAAATTTTTAGTAGAAACCCATTATACATGTACATTTAAAATAATTCATGAACTAAATGAACTTAATGAAAAATCACTTTCAGATATCGATGGTAGAAAAGACGGAAGAGTAGAAATCATAGATGTAACTGTTAATAATAGAAAAACTAAAAAAGCTGGTAATGAAAAAAAAGTTAATAAATTTGAAGTAAAAGATAAGATAAAAATTGACCATAAATCGGATTTAAAAAAAACAGACTCTATTGAAAATAAAGTTATTAATGAAACTATGAAACTAAAACAAAATTATAAAACTAAAAACTCAGGAAAAAGATTTCAAATGCCTGATCGAAGGAAGGGTTATATTCAAAAAGCAACGGTTGGAGATCATAAAGTATATTTACACACCGGAGAATATGATGATGGTAAAATTGGGGAAATCTTTATTGATACGAACAAAGAGGGAGAATTAGTAAAATCATTAATGAATAATTTTGCAATAGCTATTTCGTTAGGATTGCAGTACGGAGTGCCGTTAGATGAATTTGTAGATGCATTCTTAGATACTAAATTTGAACCATCTGGGAAGGTTTATGGGAACGATAGAATTCTAAGTGCAACATCAATTTTAGACTACATATTCAGAGAGTTAGCTATTTCATATTTAGATAAAGAAGAGTTGGCGCATACGCCTAGTATAAGTAGTTCTGCAAGAGCAAAACAGGTTGACAAAGATGATCAATTTTTGAAAATTGTTAAAAATATTACTAGCAAAGGCTTTGTGAGAAGTAACTATGAAGAAAAATTGGTTGATTTAAGTGACGTTAGAATTAACTTAAAGAGCAAAAGTTAACTATTTTTTCTTTGAAATTTTAATACTTAACTCTTTCAATTGTTTTTCTGTTACATCTGAAGGTGCTTCCATAAGAAGATCTTGGGCATTTTGATTTAATGGAAAAAGAGTCACTTCCCTTATATTTTTTTGGTCAGCTAAAAGCATAACTATTCTATCTATTCCTGGAGCCATACCGCCATGTGGTGGCGCTCCATAAGAAAGTGCTTTAATCATTCCTGTAAAATTCTTCTCGACCATTTCTTTTGAATATCCCACTTTACTAAAAACTTTAAATAAATATTCAGGAATATGGTTTCTAATTGCACCTGATGAGAGTTCATATCCATTACAGACTAGATCATACTGTTGAGCCAAAATTTCTAGTGGATCTGATGTTTCAAAATTTTTGATATCAATTTGCGGCATTGAGAAAGGGTTATGACTAAAATCAATCTTTTTTTCTTTCTCATCATATTGATACATAGGAAAATCTATAATCCAACAAAAACTGAATTTATTTTTATCAATTATTTTTAGCTCCTGGGCTATTTTCTGTCTTGCAATTCCTGCAAATCTATTTGCCTCTATAGGCTGATTACACACAAAAAAAACTGAATCTTTTTCATTAATACTACACTCTTTCATAAGATTAGAGATTGCTTTTTCAGAAAAAAATTTAGATATGGGTCCTTTTCCTACAATTTTACCCTGGGTATTTTCAAAAGTTATATATGCGAGCCCACTTGCTCCCTCTGCAATTGCCCAATTGTTTAGGTTATCAAAAAAACTTCTAGGTTGAGAATGTGTATTTTTTACAGGTATTGCTTTGACTATGCCTTTTTTTGCTATTATCTCCTTAAAAATTTTTAGTTTAACTTCGTCAGAGTCAAAAATATTTGTAACATTTACTAATTCAATTGGGTTCCTAAGATCAGGTTTATCTGTTCCATATTTTTCTATAGAGTCTTTATAAGTAATTTTAGGAAATGGAGGTTTATTTATTTTCTTCCCTTTTCCAAATTTGGAAAAAAGATCATAAAATATTGGTTCAACTGTGTTAAAAATATCATCTTGTTCTACAAAAGACATTTCTAAATCTAATTGATAATGTTCACCCGGACTCCTGTCAGCCCTACCATCTTCATCTCTAAAGCACGGAGCTATTTGAAAATATCTATCAAATCCAGCTATCATAACCATTTGTTTGAACTGTTGAGGAGCTTGAGGTAAAGCATAAAATTTACCTGGGTGTAGACGACTAGGAACTAAAAAATCTCTTGCTCCTTCAGGACTAGAGGCAGTTAAAATTGGCGTTTGAAATTCCAAAAAATTATTTTCTAGCATTTTAGTTCTTATAAATGAAATTACTTCTGAACGAAGTTTAATATTATCGTGCATTTCTTTTCTTCTTAGATCTATAAATCTATATTTTAATCTTATTTCCTCAGGATAATCCTGTTCACCAAAAACAGGCATTGGTAGATCTTTTGCTTCAGACAAAATTTCAATTTCTTTTATCTTAATTTCGATCAAACCAGTTTTTAATTCTTTGTTCTGTGTCTCTGCTGATCGTTTAATAACATTGCCTTCAATCAAAATAACCGACTCAGGTTTTAATTTCTCTAAAATCTTGAAGTTTTTATCCTTATTTTCAATAACACACTGAGTAATCCCAAAATGATCTCTTATGTCAATAAAGAGTAAATTTCCATGATCTCTTTTTCGATGTACCCAGCCAGAAATCTTTATTTTTTTTCCTACATCTTTTTCTGTTAATTCGGAACAATTGTGAGTTCTATATTTATTCATAGTTTTTATTAATTTATTTTCTCCAAAACATTTTTGATCAATTGAAGTGTGATTGGTTTAGCTTTTACCAAAGACAAATTATCTATGGAATTTGCAAATGAATTTACTTTTTCATAAGACCTATCAATATTTTTTAAAATATAATCAATATTTTTGCTGCTAATTTGAATTTGTTTATCTGAAAAATTCTTTGTCAAAATCACTCTTAGTAAATCATCTGTTGGCAAATCTATTCCGATATCAGTAAAGCTTGTAAATCTTGAATTTAAATCTTTCAATTTTATTTTAAACTTTTTTAGAGAAATTGGCGAACTAATAATTAAATATTTATTGTCTTGAAAAGCCATGTTAATCACAGAATAAAGCAAACTTTCGTCTATGTTGTTTTCAAAATCATCAATGATTAAACATTCTTTTGTTTTATACCTCTCTAGAATTTCTTCATTTACTTTATTTGCAGGCATTAATACACATTGAATTTTACTCATTAAAACATTTGCCAAATGTGTTTTACCACAACCTTTTGGTCCAAAAATATTTACAAATCTACTTGACCATTTAGGCCAACTTTCAATCAATTTGAATGCAGTAAAATTATTTTTCGCAACATAAAAATCTTGACTGGAATAACTTTTTTTAAATGGGAAAGTAAATATTAATTGTTCTGACATATTAACTATTAAGACTCAAATACCATTCGTTATGTAAAATTTTAAAATTAAAATCATTTTCTTTAAAGCTATTTTGTAAATTTTTAATTTTTCCAAAAAACTTTATCTTAATTTTAGCTGATTTATTATCTAGTTGCTCTATTACGTAATTATCAATTAAGCTAATTTCTCCAATTTTTTCAATTATTTTTTTTAACGTATCCGGGCCCTTGATAGTGGTGTTAATAGTTAAATAAGATGGAGCTGAAATATCGATCAAGTTTTCCTTTTTCCATAGTTCATTTATAAAAAACTTGAGATTTTTTATTATATTTTGCCTGGCTTCTTTCTTTTCCAAATTATCTAATTTAAAGTCTATTTGAGAGACTTTTTTGCTGTTATCAAATTTAGCTTTTAAAAAAACTCTTAACTTTTTTTTATCATATCTTAGAATTAAAATAGTGCTATTTCTAATTTCATAATTATCAACAAGTCTTGATAAATCAACTTCCTCTAAATCTCCTAAATTTGATTTAATAAAATCAATATCATCGAGGTTTTCTATTGGTAGTATAAAAGTTATATTTTCAAAAATTTCCTCCTCGTTCCATTCGCTAAAAAATTTATTTTTTGATAGAACCTGAAATTCAGAGTCTTGGATTAGAATTGGGTATAAAACCAAGTCTAGCTTTTTAACTTCAGAATATGAAATATTTTTCTTTAATAAAAATCTGCTTACAAGATTTTTATCGAATGTGATGCTTACTTTTAGGTTGTATTTATTTTCTAAAATCTTTTCGTCTATAATTCTATAGCTAGATATCAGTGATTGAATAGTTTTGAAGTCAGTACTAAGTAATTCTCTCTCATTTTCTTTTTTAATAATACTGGAGATGAGTTTCTGAAACCCTTTTTTAAAAGCTAACTGTAGGTATGTATTTCTGTAATTTTGCTTATTCGTTTCTCCCTTAATTTCAATATTATCAACAGTAAAAACGCTAGTATTAGCGAAAATATTTTGAGTTTTAATAGAAAATAATATTATTAGTAGGAATAGAATAACTGTTTTCATAAACTACCTAATTAACATTTTATTCATGAAAAAAACAAAAAATAGTTATAAAAAAAGTGGCGTAAATATTGATACTGCAGACAAATTTACTAAATATATTAAAAAATACTCACAACAAGCATTCAAAGAAAAATTAAATAAATTAAATAAAAGTAATATAGGAGGATTTGCCTCTATTTTTGATGTTAAGCAGCAAAGAATTAAAGATCCATTAATACTTAGTAGCACCGATGGTGTAGGGACTAAAATTGAGATTGCAAACAAATTTAACAAATTTGATACTATTGGTATTGATCTTGTGGCAATGTGCGTAAATGACTTAGTAGTTCAAGGAGCTAAGCCGGTATTTTTTTTAGATTATATTGCAACTGAAAAAATCAAAATTCATAAAATGAAAAAAATCATTAAAGGAATAATAACTGGTTGTAAAATTGCAGATTGTATGTTGGTTGGAGGAGAAACAGCAGAAATGCCTGGAACATACGAAAAGAATAAATTTGATTTAGCAGGATTTTCTGTGGGTATTGTAGCAAGAAAAAAACTTCTTACTAAAGAAAAGGTAAAAAATAAAGATATTATATTAGCTGTTCCTTCAAGTGGTTTACATTCAAATGGTTTTTCTCTCGTACGAAAAGTTTTAAAAAATTCTAAAATTAATAATTTCTTAAAGAAAGAACTTCTTTCTCCAACAAAAATTTATACAAAAGAAATTTTAAATCTTGTGAAAAAAGATCTAATTAATTCATCAGCAAATATTACTGGCGGAGGTATTTTAGAAAATATAGTAAGATCTGTCCCTAATAATTTAACAGTAAATATTGATTTATCAAAAATCAAAGTTACCAAAATTTTTAAATGGCTCAAGAGTAAAAATATAGATGATATTGAGATGTTAAGAACTTTTAATTGTGGTGTAGGATTTTGTTTAATAACAGATAAAAAAAGAGCATCCAAATTGAAAAATTACTTTGATAAAAAATTTCAACCTTATGAAATTGGTTTTATTTCTAAAACTTCAAAAAAAATAAATTTAATAAAAAAAATAAAATGGTAAAAAAAAAGGCTTGTATTTTTATATCTGGCTCAGGAACTAATCTTAAATCAATTATAAAAAATTCGAGAGATTATAACTTCCCTATAAATATAAGTTTAGTTATATCAAATAAAAAGACTGCTCCAGGTATATCTTTCGCAAAAAAATTTGCTATACCTCATATAATTTTGGATATAAGTAAAAAAAAATTTGAAAAAATTGCAATAAGAGAATTAGTTCACAGAAAAATAAATTTACTATGCTTAGTTGGTTTTATGAGAGTCTTATCTAAAAATTTTATAAGAGAATTTAAGGGAAAAATAATTAATATTCATCCATCTTTATTGCCTAAGTACAAAGGTTTAGACACTTTTAATCGTGTTTTAAAATCTAAGGAAAAACTTACTGGGTGCACAGTACACTTTGTCGATGAAAAATTAGATAATGGTAAAACTATTATTAAAAAAAGGGTTTGGATAAATAAACATGATGATCTAAAAAAATTAAAAAAAAAAGTACAAACAGAAGAATACTCAGCTTATTCAATGGCTATTCGAAAAATATACTGTGCTTAATTAATTTTTAAAAAAAAATTCTATCTCTTTTTTTGCATTTTCTAATGAATCTGAGCCGTGAACTGAATTTTTATCAATTGAAATCCCGTATTCTTTCCTTAATGTACCATCTTTAGCATTGTTTGGGTCTGTTGCGCCCATTAACAGTCTATTTTCTTCAATTGCATTATTGCCCTCTAAAATCATTACAACTATTGGACCTGAAGAAAGGTAGTTACACAATCTATCATAAAATGGTTTAGTTTGATGCACTTTGTAAAACTCAGATGCTTCCTCTTTACTAATTTGGATTTTTTTTGATTTAATTACTTTTAGATTATTGTCTATAAATTTTTTTTTTATATCTTCAGTAAGATTTCTTTCAACCGCATCAGGTTTTATAATAGATAGAGTTTGCTCTATACTACTCATAATTTTCTTCAACAAGTTGATTTAATAATCTTACTCCAAATCCTGTTGCGCCACCTGAGTTTAAAGCTCCTCCATATTTTGAAAAAGCCATGCCAGCAATATCTAGATGTGCCCAAGGGGTTTTGTTTAAAATAAATCTTTGTAAAAATTGAGCTGCTGTAGTTGAGCCAGCACCACCAACATAATTAATATTTTGAACGTCTGCATTTTTAGAATTCATAAGTTTATCATAATTTTTATGTAAAGGCATTCTCCAGACTTTTTCCTCAACTTTTTCACCTGCATTATAAATTTGTTCAGATAATTTATCATCATTTGAAAAGAGACCTGCATATTCTGATCCCAAGCAAACTATGATTGCACCTGTTAAGGTAGCTAGGTCAACAATAAATCTTGGTTTAAATTTTTTTTCAGTAAATGTTAATGCATCAGCTAAAACTAATCTTCCTTCTGCATCTGTATTTAAGATTTCAATAGTTTTACCGCTATAAGATTTAACAATATCGCCTGGTCTTTGAGCATTTCCACTAACCATATTTTCAACAAGCCCCACGATACCCACGGCATTGACTTTTGCTTTTCTTAATGCAAAGTTTTTCATTAAACCTACTACTGTAGCTGATCCTGCCATATCATAAGTCATATCTTCCATAAA
>MDTB01041737.1_pt1 | contig 13398 bp, 16 predicted proteins | sample 811161 | NCBI WGS metagenome assembly MDTB01 (sample SAMN05326650, study PRJNA326480) | marine metagenome | isolation source: seawater | place: Mediterranean Sea | collected 2009
ATTCTTTTATCTATCCAATATTCATGCCATTTATCATCTGTTCCAGGTTCTACAAAAAATTCTAATTCCATTTGCTCAAACTCTCTTACTCTGAAGATAAAATTACGAGGAGTTATTTCATTTCTAAAAGCTTTGCCCATTTGGGCAATTCCAAATGGAACAGTTCTAGATGTAGAGTCTAAAATATTTTTAAAATTAGTAAAAATTTGCTGACAGGTTTCAGGTCTTAAATATGCAAAAGAAGAACCATCATCAACTGGACCTATTGCAGTCTTAAACATTAAATTAAAAGGTCTTGGATCTGTTAAATCCTCTGATTTACATTGAGGACATTTATTATCTTCTAATTGATCAGCTCTCCATCTTGATTTACATGCTCTACAGTCAACTAAAGGGTCTGTAAAAGTATCTTCATGGCCAGATTGTTTTAATACAACTGGGGCACTTAATATACTTGCGTCTAGCCCTTCAGTGTCATCACGTTCATATACCATCGATTTCCACCAGGCTTGTTTGAGATTATTTTTAAGTTCAACACCCATAGGTCCATAATCATATAGACCTTTGATACCACCATAAATATCATTAGATTGAAAAAGAAACCCTCTCCTTTTACATAGAGAAACTAATTCATCCATAGTCTTAGCTACCATAGCAAACCTTCTTAAAAATTAATCTTTTGGTTTATATTCTTTTGTCTTAGGATCAATTTCTAAATCAATTACCGATTCTTTATTTACTTTATTGTTACTGAATTTGTCTTGTTTTTTTTTCACATATTTTAAGATTAATAGAATTGTCATTAAAATAATAAATAATACAAGAAATTTCATTATAAGCCAAATCTAGATAACATAACTTTTTCTTCAATTTTATTTAATATTTCGTCAGAATTTAAAATAGATGAAGAAAATCTTCTTTGTAAAAAGGATTTTTTTTGATTAATCATTTTAATTTTAATTTTTTTACCAAACTTACTTTCTAGAACTTGAGTTATAGATCCAATCCCATCAGCAAGACCAAGATCTACAGCTTTATTCCCAACCCAGAATAAGCCTGAAAAAATTTCTTCTAATTTAGTTTTGTTTAATTTTGAACCCCTTCTAGATTTAACATAACTAATAAAGTTATCATGTATTTGTTCTTGAATATCTTTTAAACGATCAACATCTTCTTTTTTTTCTTCTTTAAATGGGTCTAAAAAACTTTTACTTTTACCTGATGTATAAACTCTTCTTTCTATACCTGCTTTTTTTAAAAGATCTACAAATCCAAATCCTGGTGAAATAACTCCTATTGAGCCTATTACTGAATTTTGATCAATATAAATTTCATCAGCTGAACAAGCCAACCAATAGCCTCCAGAAGCTGCAACATCTTCAACAAAAGCAATAACTTTCTTCTTTTTTTCTTTTGCTAAATCAATAATTTTTTTTGCTATAAGTGATGATTGAGTTGGGGAACCACCAGGTGAATTAATTATTAACGCTACTGCTGGTGATTTTTTATCAGAAAATAGTTTATCTATTAGTTTTTCAAGATTATTTATAGATAAACTTGAGCTAGCAATTCCTGATTGAGCAGCAATTACACCAGATAATCTTAGAGTAGGTATTTGTACATTTTTTGAGAATATCTTTTTAAACATGACTTTTAATACCAAATGTTAATCTTTTCTTAAAGGGTAATGTAATCATTTATTTGTAATTTAATCTAAAAGTGTTTAAGTGCGTCAATTAAGTTGATGATTTAATAAAAATACTAAATATCTTCTAATAATAATGACTAATGTTATACCTTTAAATATAAATCAATTCACATTTGAAGAATTAATCTCAGATTTAACTGAGTTATGTAAACAAGATCTTGTTTCAGTTAATACAATAATTCTTGATAAGCTAGATAGTAATGTACCTTTAGTTCAAGAAGTGGCAAAATATTTAATTTTATCTGGTGGAAAAAGATTAAGACCTCTTTTAACTGTTTCAAGTTTTCATATGATAAATAACAATATTAAGCAAAAGGAAAATTCTATTAATCACATTGGATTAGCAGCAGCTGTTGAATTTATTCATGCTGCAACACTTTTACATGATGATGTTATTGATGAAAGTAAACAAAGAAGAGGTAAGCCAACCGCAAATGAAAAATGGAAAAATAAAACCAGTGTTTTAGTTGGTGATTTTCTATTTAGTAGAGCTTTCCAATTAATGACAAAATATGGAAATTATACTACTTTAAGAATTTTAGCAGATACGAGTGTTATAATTTCTGAAGGAGAAGTTTTAGAATTAGCAAATGATAAAAATTTAGAAATAAATGAAGATATATATTTTGATGTTGTAAACGCAAAAACAGCTTCCTTATTCAGTGCAGCAAGTCAAGTAGGCGCAATAAGTGCAAATGCCTCTAACACGGAAATAAATGCTTTAAAATCATTTGGAACAAATTTTGGAATGACATTTCAATTAGTTGATGATGCCATTGATTATTCTTCAAATAAAAAAATATTAGGTAAAAACACTGGTGATGATTTTAAGGAAGGAAAAATAACACTTCCTATAATATTAGCATACGGAAGATCGAACGAAAAAGAGAAGAAATTTTGGAAAAGAACAATTTCAAATTTAGAACAGGAAAATGGAGACTTTGATAATGCCTTGGAGATAATAAATAAATATCAATGTATTGAAGACACAATTAAAAGAGCAAACCATTTTTCAAATGTAGCTATAGACTCAATTGATATTTTCAAAGATAATCAATATAAAGAAAAGTTAGTATCACTTGTATCAACAAGCATATCTAGAATTTATTAATTAGTATTTCCCATAAGATTTTACCTCTACTAACTCTGATCCAAATTTTGTATTAATATCTAATTTTAAATTTGCTCGTTTATCATTTGTAAAATAAACACTTCTTGCTAATTCAATAAATTTTTGATCGAATTGTTTTTTTCTTTCACAATCCCTAATATCATCTTCAATGACCCATAATTTAGAATTTATTTCAATTAAACTATTTAAGTAACTCTCTATTTCACTATTTTTAACATGTTTAATTAAGGTTTCTTGAAGAAAATCTAATTCTTTTTTTACTTGGTTAATTTTTTCCTGATCTGTTATATTTTTTTGCTTAACTATTAAAATTGATATTTTATCAACAAGTTCTCCTAGTGAAACCGGTGTATTAATTAGCATTATATTCTCTCATAAATATCTTCATATCTTTTTATATCATCTTCATCTAGTTTATCACCATACCACATTTCGATAATTACTAAATTATTATCACCTTTGTTAGCCATTCTATGTTTAGAACCTTTTGGTATAAAAATATTTTCATTTTCTACTAAAATACTAATTTCATCATTAATTGTAACTTCTGCTTCTCCTTCTGCAACAATCCAATGTTCTGATCTATGTTCATGACTTTGAAGTGATAAAACTCCACCGGGATTTACATTAATCTTTTTAACTAGATAATTTCTTCCTAATTGCAATATCTCAAAAGATCCCCAGGGTTTTTCAATTATAGAATTCATTATGAATGTTTGTTTATATATTATATATTTGATTTCAATATGATAAAAATATCTCCCTCTATTTTATCTGCAGATCTACTACAATTAGAAGATGAAATTATATTTCTAGACCAAAATGGTGCAGATTATATTCATATAGACATAATGGATGGTCACTATGTACCTAATATTACATTTGGCCCAAATATTGTTAAATCATTAAAAAAAATAACAAAAAAAGTATTAGATGTTCATTTAATGATTGAACCTGTTATGCCTTATATTAAAGAATTTGTTGATGCTGGATCTGATATTATAAGTTTTCATCCTGAGGCAGATCAAAATCCATTAGACATAATAAGGAAAATTAATGAAAATAATATTAAAGCAGGTATAGCTATTCATCCAGATATAAAAATTTCAGATTATGAATATTTATTGTCAAAAATTCAACAAGTTATTGTAATGACTGTTGTTCCTGGATTTGGTGGTCAAAAATTTATGCATAATCAAGTTGCAAAAATTAAAGATCTTTATGAAATAAGAAAAAATAAAAAATATAATTTTGATATATCTGTTGATGGTGGCATAAATAATGAAACTGCTAAAATATGCAAAGAAAATGGAGTAGATATATTATCAGTAGGTTCATATTTACTATCAAAAGATAGAAAAGATTATGGTAAAATAATAGGAACGCTTAGGTAATGGATTGGGATAAATTAAAATCATTTTACGAAATTGCAATTTCAAAAAGTATTTCAAAAGCAAGTGCAAAACTTAATATAAGCCAATCAGCTTTAAGTAGACAAATTCAGGATTTAGAGTTTGATTTAAAAACCCCACTCTTTATTAGACACCAAAAAGGAGTTAGATTAACTGAACAAGGAGAAAATTTATTTAATACGGTTAATCAAATTAATTTTTCAATTTCAGATTTTGAAAAAAAATTATTAGATAAAAAAATAAAACCAGTTGGAAAATTGACAGTTAGTACAACAGTAGGATTTGGTTCAACTTGGTTAACCCCTAGAATTAATAAATTTGTTGATCAATATCCAGAAATAGATGTGAATCTCATTATGAGTGATGATGAAGTTGATTTATCTGCTAGAGTAGCTGATGTAGCTGTAAGAGTAAAAAGACCAACACAGGCAAATTTAATTTTTAAAAAATTTGTAAATTTTCATAATCATATTTATGGTTCTTCAGATTATTTACAAAAAAAAGGTATTCCCAGAAATACAAATGATTTGGATAAACATGATTTAATATGTTTTGGTGCTGGATTACCATCGCCAATTTCAAATATTGATTGGATACTTAAAATAGGAAAAGAAGGAACTAAAAGAAGGCCAAAATTTAGGGTAAATAGTATCTACGCGATGTCTTTAGCAATTGAAAAAGGTAGCGGATTAGCTTCTTTACCAGATTATATGGTTGCTGATAAACCACAGCTTGTAAGGGTTTTGCCAAATACAGAAGGACCATCATATCAAACCTATTTTGTATACTCTGAGTCTTTCAAAAATGATAGAAGGTTAGAAGTTTTTCGTGATTTTTTATTTAATGAAGCCAAAGATTGGCATTATTAAGCTTTGACTTAATTATTTAATTTTGTATACCGTATGATAATTATGGGATATCCAAAAAAACACAGAGGTAGACGCAAAAGAGGCTCTAAGTATAGAAGAAACAAAAAGCGTCAAAAAAAGAAATAAATTCTTTTTAATCTAAATACTTTTTTAAACTATTTATAAAACTATATTTTTAATATGTTCAAATTTTTTACAGACTCTAAATGGTACTTATGGGCCTGGGCTGGCTCAGCAATCATACTTTCTTCATTATGGGTACAAGTTCAAATTGATGTTAAAATCAATGAATGGTTTGGTGAGTTTTATGATATGATTCAAAAAGCATTGGGTGAGCCTAATGCTATTACAATAACTGAATATTGGGCGAGTCTTTTTTCATTTATAACTTTAGCGGGTATTTATGTGGCACTAGCAGTTGCGATCAGTTTTTTTACTGCTCATTTTTTATTTAGATGGAGAACATCGATGGTTGAATGGTATCATTCAGTTTATGATCAAGCTAGAACAATTGAAGGTGCTTCTCAAAGAGTGCAAGAAGATACAATTAAATTTTCTCGTATTATGGAAGGTCTGGGTACTAGTTTTATAGAAGCGGTAATGATTATTATTGAGTTTATTCCAATCTTATTTGGATTAAGCATTGGTATACCTATTTTTTTCTTTGGAGAATGGGAATATGGATTAATCACTGGAGCATTAATTTGGTCAATTGGTGGAACACTTTTTTTAATTATTTTAGGAATTATTCTTAGACTTGTTGGTGTTGAATACGATTTACAAAAACAAGAAGCAGCCTATAGAAAAATACTAGTTATTGCAGAAGATGATGGAACTGTTAGGCCCAAAAGATTAGGTGAATTATTTGATGATGTTCGTAAAATTCATTATTTAAGTTATCTTAGATATCTTTATTTTAATATCGGCAGAGTAGCCTATCTTCAAGCAAATGTATTAAGTGCATACGTATTTCTTGCGCCAGCAATTGTTGCTGGAGTTGTTACTCTTGGTGTAATGCAACAAATTATAAGAGCTTTTGGCAGAGTGGAAGGTTCAATGCAATATCTTTTAAGAGCTTGGCCCACAATTATTGAATTAGCAAGTGTATATAAAAGATTAAGAGAATTTGAGAATAAAATCGAAAAAAATATAAAGGATCAAAAAACTGGTATAGTTCGTTAGTGATATTTTTAGCCTTTATAATAATTCCTATAATAGAAATAAGCATCTTTATTACTATTGGTTCTAATATTGGTATTCTTAATACAATCGCAATAATTTTAATTACAGCATTACTAGGAATTTTTTTAGTTCGCAGACAAGGCATAAAATTATTATTTGATGCACAAAGAAATCTATCTCAAGGTATTATGCCTGCAGAAGAAATAAAAGGTGGAATTTTTTTATTAGTTTCTGGATTACTTTTAATTACACCTGGTTTTTTTACTGATTGTATTGGGTTTGCAGTATTTTTAAAGCCCATACAAAATTTTATTGCAACTAAAGCTAAAAATTATTTTAAATCACGTATTCGCTATTAAAGGATCTATTTTTTTTATTAATTCTTTTAAAATTAAAACAAGTTTTTGATTTTCTGGATTTTCCAATTTTTTTAATGGTGGTAAAACATTATTCCATTCAGGAATATTATCTACAATTGAAAAATATGCCTTCATTAAACTAATTGGTTCTTGGGATGTAATTACTTGTCTTATTTTTTCTAATAATTTTTGTAATTCATTAAAATTTTTAATTTCATTGTCTCTTTTATGATTCTTAATTATAAAATTTAACAGTTTTCCACAAACATTTGTTCCTGCTGTAATAGCTCCAGCACCTCCTCTTTTACAAATATTTAATGCAAGACTATCATGACCACAAAATAGTGAGAAATTATTAAAATATTTTATTACTTTTAACATTCTATCACTATCACCACTTGAATCTTTTAATCCAACTACATTATTTGGATACAATTTAATTAAAACTTCAATAATTTTGAAACTTATTGGTACGTAAGTGAATTGAGGTATATTATATAAAATATATTGCATATCATTATCTGCAACTTTTTCTATTATATGACGATAATAATTGATAATACCCTCTTCACTAATATTTTTATAATAAAAAGGTGGTAGTATGAGAGTTGCCAGAACTTTATAATTAGCAGCATGTTTAGTCATATCAATTGCTTCATCCAAAGAAGAAGAACCAGTACCAGGTATTAATACTTTGGGGTCAATTCTGTTAGAAAGTAAAAATTCAAGATTATCTTTTTTTTCTCTATTAGAAATACTATTTGCTTCACCTGTTGTGCCAAATATTGCAAGACCATCGTGACCTTGACGCATCAAATATTGGCAATGACGTAAATACAAATCTTTATTTATTGAAAGATCTTTTTTCAGAGGAGTTAGTGCAGCACTAAAAACACCTGATATTTTATACATAAAAATATAATAAGATAAACCCAAGCATAACTCTATAAATAATAAATAGATTAAATGTATAATTTTTAATTAATCGCATCATTATATTTATTGATAATAATGCTGTAATAAATGCAATTGATGCAGCAAAAATAGATTGATAAAAATTTATATTTGGAAGAGAACTGTTCATTAAATCAACACTAGTTAATACTAAAGAGGCAAAAATAATTGGTATTGATAGTAACATTGAAAAAATAGCTGCCGACGTCCTATCAAATCCTAATAATCTTGCTCCAGTAATTGTTACACCAGCTCTACTAGCCCCTGGAATAAAAGCTAAAATTTGAAAAAAACCAATTATAAACGCTTGAAAATAACTCATATTTTCCCATTGAAATATTTTAACCTTAAAGTGATCGGCCACAAATAATAAGGCTGCAAAAACAATACTGGTAATTGCTACAACTCTTAAATCTCTAAAATAGTTTTGAACAATATCGAAAATAAAATATCCAACTATAACTGCAGGAAGAGTAGCAATAAATATATTTATTAAATTTTTATTATTATTAATTTTAAGTAACAAAAAATTCTTAATCAAAGATAAAATGTGATCTCTTAAATATATTATTACTGCTAACAATGTTCCAACATGAACTGCAACATCGGTAAATATGCCTTGATCTTGCCAATTAGTTAATTCAGATATTAAAACTAAATGTCCCGAAGAACTAATTGGCAAAAATTCTGTAAACCCCTGAACAATACCAATAATTATATATTGTAGTTCGAACATTAACCAAAGATAATTTTACTAAGTTCTTTACCGTTAGGAAGAGGTTCTGCATTTTTATTGGAAAAATATTTTTCCATAAAACTTAGATAAATATTATAATCTTTTAAGATTTGCATTTTTTGATTTTTATTTTCAACATCACTCTCTTCCATTTTGGAAAATTCTGTATCAGTTTGATGCATAGCCTCAGGAATAGTTGTAAATGGTCTTTCTTGATTTATTACTAAACGATCATGTAATTCACGGTGAATCATTTTAAAATCATCCTTGGATAAAGTTTTTGGACTTTCATCAAATGTAAGTCTTTTTAAAATAAAGTTTGCTCTTGGCTCCTTAATAGATAAAGCAATTTTATATTTTTCATTCCAATCACTCTGATCATGAAATTTAGCTATTTCTGTTGATTGTTTAAAGTCAAGAAAGGCATTAGCTTTGCTTTCAGGAAAAATATTATCTTGAGATGACTCATCTTCTTTTTCAATACGTCTATCAATTTCCATAAGTTTAAACTTGTCTGCTAAATTTTTATTTTTAAATACTATTTTGGCTCTTTCATTAAGTACACCTACGCCAATTGTTCCATAAGGCTCATAATTAGCAGCAATTTTACCAGGTAATATGATTGGATGTTGATTTGTTATTACATACCTATTTTTCTTTTTAATAAGTTTCTTAAACTCTTCTGAATTAGCTTCCAAAAGCGGTGCTGGATCATGGGCTAAATCAATAGTATGAAACCAACCATTATATTGAGACTCACAAACCATAGAAAGAGCTTGAAGTTTAATTCTTCCTCCAAAACTAGTCATAAAACAAAAGCCTTTATTTTTATTTATATATTCAATGGCATCATCTTTACTCATCGTCATTTGAAGTTGACCCCAGTTAGTTGTGTCAGCTTCATTGATAAATTTTGTAAGAGCAATTGATGTTTTCACATCTGAAAAAGCATCGTGAGCGAATTCTACAGGTAAATTATTCATCTCTGCAATTTTTTCTAGCTTAAAACTTGGATTACCTCTTTCTGTAAGTGGTGTTTTAATACTTGATGGATTTATAGCATATAAACCTCTAGCTAAATTTAATGTATCTCCCCTACTTTTTCTTGTAACGTAGGGATAAAACATATGGTTAAACAGATTGTATTCTAAAACTGACTCATCAAATTCTATTATATTATGACCAATAAAAGTAGAGCTTGGATCATCTTTTTTCCAATTATCAAAAGTCTCATTAATTTTTTTCATTAACTCATAAGATGATTGCGGTGCATCTAGAGCTTCCCTCATTCCCTTTAATGTTGTTATTAAAGCACCTGGTTGAGAAATGATTGATGTTCTAGGTCTGCAGAACTCATTCATATTTTGATTTGTTTGATTAAAATTAGAATCTGTAACAATGGCAGCAATTTGCATAATTTGCTCCCATTTTGGCGAGGTACCAAAAGCAGTTGGATATTCTTTTTTTCCTCTCCCAGAGGTCTCTAAATCATAAAAAATATATTTTGACACTAATTAAATAACCTTATTGGTGTTTATAAACTATTAATTATCTCTTTTGGACCAATAAAAATGATAGAAAAGTGTTGCTGCTATTGCAACAAATAAAGAGATAAAAGCAACATAAATAATTGTAGCAATTGCCCAATATGCTACTGCAATTAATAAGCCTACAGCAGTAATTCCAGCCCAAAAGTATAATAATCGCTCGAGAAATAATTGCATAATTAAATTGTATATATCTATTTAAAGGATTCTATCAATCTCTTCACGAGATGGCATGGAATTGGCTGTACCAATACGTGTAGTAGAAGTGCCAGCAAAGGCATTAGCAAATTTTATTGAATCTGATATTGATTTTTCTTCACATAGAGCAGTTGCAAAGGCACCCGAAAAAGCATCTCCTGCACCTGAAGTATCAATTACTTTTGATCCTAAGTTCAAAGCTGGTTCAAAATGTTTTTGTTTATTATTTTGAAAATATACTCCTTGATCCCCAAGTGTAACTAATAAGTTCTTAACACCAAGATCAAGGAATTCTTGTCCATATTTTTCAGCATCATCTTTATTTGCAATATTTCCTGAAACATAAAAACTTGCTTCAGATTCATTTGGTGTAAAATAATCAACTAATGGAAATACTGATTGGTCGAGTTTTGCAGCTGGAGCTGGATTAAGAATTGTTGTTACATTATTTTCTTTTGCAATTTTCAATGCATGTACAACGACATCCATAGGGGCTTCTAACTGAGTTAAAAAAATTGATGAATTTATAATTACTTCTTTAGCTTTATCAATATCTTCAATTGTTAAGGCACCAGCAGCACCTGGCACAACTGAAATTGCATTTTCTCCTGTATCTTTGTTAAGTAAAATTGCAGCAACACCTGTATTATGCTCTTTACTTACGTAAACAAAATTTGATCCCACATTTGTTTCTTTATAAATACGAAAAGCCATCTTACCATAATCATCATCCCCAACTTTTGTAATAAAATCAACAGATGCTCCAGCTTTTCCAGCAGCAACAGATTGATTAGATCCTTTTCCTCCAGGACCAACAACAAAATTTTCACCTAAAATTGTCTCTCCAATTTTAGGAATTTTTCCAAAAAAAGCTAAGTCAGCTACAAATATACCAAGTATTGATAATTTATTCATTAAAGTACCCTAATACAAATATTTAATTGGTAAATACTAATTTAGATTAATAGGATATAAATTCGGATGTTTTTTTGTTAGCAATTTTAATTGAGTTCTCAAAATTATTAGTTTCTATAAAATTAGAAATAAATTTTCCAGCAAAATAATCGCCAGCACCATGTGCACTTTTAACATTTACAGTATGTGCTTTAATATGACTAATTTCTCTATTTTTTTCAAAATAAACAACTCCCTTATCACCTAAGGTTATAATTATTTTAGATACAAAATTTGATAATTCTTTTGCTTGTTTTTTAAAATCAATACTTTTTGTTTTTAAAAGTTGTTGTGATTCAATTTCATTAACAAGTAGTATATCTACAAGATTAAAGAGGTTCTTATTAATTTTTTTTGCAGGTGCAGCATTTAAGAAAACTTTTATATTTCTTTTTTTTGCTTCCGTTGCTGCTATAATATTAATCTCTTCTTTAATTTCATTTTGTATCATCAAAAAAGAACAATTTTTCCATAAATTATCATTATTAAAAATATTTTCAGGAATCTGTAAATTTGCTCCTGAAATTACAATGGCGCTGTAATCTCCACTATTATTAGAAATTGCTACACTCATTCCAGAAGTCCCAATGATTTTTGTTAAATACTCATCTGAAATATTATTTTTTTTCAATTGATTAATTAAATATTTAGCAAAATCATCATTGCCAACAGCGCTAGCAAAATTTACGTTCATATTTTCTCTAACAAGAGCAATTGCTTGATTTGCGCCTTTTCCACCTAATTTAGGATACCATTTTTTTCCTAGTAAAGTCTCTCCCACTAGTGGTATTTTTTCTGATTCAATAAAAAGATCGTAATGAAGACTGCCTAAAACTAGAATGGTCTTTGATGACATTCTATGGATATAAAATACTATTAAATATTTTTTGTGAAGTAATGGAGTCTTGATTTTCAATTGCTATAGTTAATTCTTTATTTAATAAAAGTTGATCAACTAATTTTAATTGTTTTTTTATAGTTTCAATATTTAATTCACATTCTTTTACTGGATCCATATTTGTTGTATCTGGAAAAGTATCAAAATAAATTGGTCCATCATAATTTGTTTTTGAAATATAATAGAGCAATTCAATCGTGGCTAATTGATGTACTGAACCTGCCATTAAACCATCATCTCTTTTTCCATACCCATCATTCAAATGTAATCCTAAAATCTTAGAATGCTTATCAATTAATGCCGCAACTAAGGCAGGTTGCTCATTTGAATATAAAATATGAGCAAAATCTATAGTAACTCCAATATTATTTAAATTTATTTCTTTTAAAGCTAGTAATGTTGTTCCTAAGTTAGATAACAGTGAGTAAGCTCTAGGTTCATTTGGTTTGTATTCAATGCTTATTAAACAATCTTTATCATATTCAGCAATTTCTTTTATAGCTTTAACTTCATCATCCCATATTTTTTTGTAATCAACCTGAAAACCATAATCAAAACCATCTTGACCAGGCCAAATTGTAAGTAAATTTGAATTTATTTCTCTAAGCCCATCGATAGCTTTTTTAGTTAAATCAATTGCTTCTTGTCTTATTTTTTTACTAGGGTTTGTAAATGCACCAAGTTTAAAAGATGGGTTAGTATAGTAACGCATTGCTAAACCATTAATTTTTAAATCACAATCAGAACAATAATTTGCTATTTCTTTTAAAGAGGGATTTGTATGGTCAGGAAAATTCAAATCAACATGTGTTAAACCTTTTGTTGATGATGCTCTCTTTAAAAGATCTTTTGTAGATGGATTATTCTCATGAGGCCAATTTGATTTAAATGAGTTAAGCCTTGTGGCAAATTTATCTTTTAACATATACTTTATTAATAAATTAGTAGTCTTTTTAACGTTTTTCTTGTTGCCTTACTAATCTTATATTTATAAACTTAAACTATAATTTATCGGGAGGATATAATGAAAAAATCACTTTATGAATATGCTTTAAAGCATGGCATAAATAGACGTAGCTTTGTAAAAGGTGCTGCTTCTGCAGGTGCTATAGCAGCAATGAGTGGAGGATTATCATCAATTGCAAGCAGTGCATTTGCAGATGGTCATTCTGAACTTAGAAAAGCAATTTTAAAAATTCCTGGAGTTGGCGCAGGTTCACCTGGAGATGCAGAATTCCAAAAAGTTGGAGAAATGTGTCTTGGGGCAACAAAGGAAAGAGTTAAAGAAGGTGAATTCGCTGGTGTCGAATTAAACTTTATGGGCTTAGACTCATTTAACCTTCACAATATGCTTCACAGAGGTTTTTTAAAACCATGGGAAAAATATACTGGTGCAAAAATTAATTGGATAGATTTAGCTCAGGCTGATTATAATGCAAGATTGCAACA
>MDTB01180752.1_pt1 | contig 13398 bp, 16 predicted proteins | sample 811161 | NCBI WGS metagenome assembly MDTB01 (sample SAMN05326650, study PRJNA326480) | marine metagenome | isolation source: seawater | place: Mediterranean Sea | collected 2009
GCAATCTCAAATGAGGCCCATCGAAAGGACTTCAATTTCGCCGACGCCGTGGATTTCGGACATCTGAGCTTCAAAAGCGTCAGCCAGTCCTTCACCGTCGTTCATTTTCACGTGAACCTGAACGAATTTGAGTCCAAAAGCCAGGGGCTTGGTCTCAATGGCTTGAATGTCATAATTATCATTTCGAAGGGTCGCAATCGTCTCTGCGATGGCGTCGGTATCAACATCCTGAAGATCAGAATCAGGGTTCACTTTGTACGTCATAACTACCATGCCCATGCAATCACCTCAGGGACCAACGAATTCACACTTGGGGCACTTGTACAACACACCTTGGTTCCGAACACGGGGGCTTCGGCCAATCGGGTGGAAGCATCCCGGGCAAGGAAAGGTGGTTGAACCTTCTTCTTTGAGGGGGATGCCTGAAGATGTGCAGACTTGTGCTCGTTCACTCATGGAAATGGCTCCTAACGATTTTGCCCATGGCCTCCCCCTCTTTATGGTTGCGTGAGGCCCCAGCAGAACATCATGTGTCAAAACGCCGTACGATGCTCAATTTGCCGTGCTTTCCCGTGCTCACAACCAAGGCTCCATCTCGGGACCTGCACCACCCGGATTCGATGCGAATAACATCCCCAACGTTCACCTCTTTGACTTGGTCAGACCAAAAGACCAATCCGACCAAACCCGTTTCGTCCCTGCCACAGGCTGCTGCAACGGGTCCGGTATACGACGAAGAAACGATCATTCGTCGTGGATACATACGGAGAACAACCAGTTCAAGCCGTCGGACAGGTGTATTGGGTCGAAGATTCTCAATCCGATTTGCAGGTGTTGGCCAGTGAAGTCCGGTAGGGGGTTTCATGGCCGGTAAACATTGGGTCAATGTTCTTCAAGGTCTTCGCTGGATTTTTTCCGACGCACTCGGAAAGAGGAGGCCACGGGTTCTGGGTCATCCGCAATTTCATCGCCACCGACCAATTTGTTGACGCCAGCTTCGTACCGTTCCCTGATCGACGCCTTTGGAGCCTTCCAAGGAGTGTGATGTCGACAGACGAGGTAGACTTCCGAGGAAGAATTTCTCGAAGCCTCGGGTGAATACCTTCGAACGCTGGAGAAATGGGGGCGGACAGCGGTGATCAACTCTTCAACCCCGATGCCCTGGAACAATTTGGTCGTGAACCCACCACCCTTGGTAAGAAGCGGGAGTGCAAAATCAAACACATCGGCCACCAGTGTCATCGCAACCGATTGGTCCATGTCCCACTTCCCCGTAATGTCTGGGGAGATGTCTGAAACAATGACGTTGAGCAGTTCACCGTCCAATTCGCTAAGAATACGTTCCTGCGTAATGGGTTCAGTGATATCTCCAGTCAGCAAAATAGCGCCTTCAACAGGTGCACATGGCATGAGGTCAACACCCACGACTCGTCCTTTCGCTCCGACCAATTCAACGGCGACTTGGGCCCACCCGCCGGGGTGACAGCCGACATCAAGTACGAAATCCCCCTCGCGAACAAGTTGGAACCGTTCCTGGATTTGTTTGAGTTTGAAGGCTGACCGTGCACGGTATCCACTGGCCTTGGCTTGTTTTCGCCAAGAATCTCTCTTGTGGTTTTCAACCCAGTGCTCCGCCATCAGGGTGTCCTCAACCGCTCCTCCTTGCCTCGCCCTCATGAATCCTTTTCTCCAAAAAGGCCCAAAGCAAGCAATCAAGGCGTTGAACCCTCTCGCTGGAGCCGGGAGGAAGGTGTCGATGAAGGTCTCACCGTCTCCGTACCTCGCTGTTCTGTTGGTTGGACTTCTCTGCTCGTTTAGCGGTCAAGGACTTCTGGTCAGTCAAGGGGAAACCTTCGAAGATGGCGTAGCAACTTCTGGCGGTGGTCGATCGTTGCTGGTGGAAGAGATTACGGCGACATGGTGCCCCACTTGCGCCGAAATAGACCCCGAACTGGTCCAGGTCGCTGATAGCCATGGTTCCCGCATTGCGATGGTCGCTTTGCATCCAACCGACGGGGAAGATGCCTTTCAACCGGTGGCCAGCCAACATCGAATCGACCGCATTGATTCAGTTCAAGCCGGAGCATCAACCTCCACACCGACCTTTGTCGTGGAAGCCGGCCCGGCTCGGAGAGGATACGATGCATGGTCCGAAGTACAGAGGGATATCCTCAACGAGGAACTATCTCGGCAAGCCGTTTCTGAGCTCGACGTGATGGTGGAAAAAACAGAATCAGGCTACAGAGCCAGTGTGGCTCACACCAATTTGATTCAAGCAACGGGGACTCAACTCACATTGATGGTGCTTGAACACGGTAAATCCATGCCTCCCGGTTTCATCAACCCAGGGGGTGACCATCGAGACAGGGTGCTTGTTGGCGTGGCCGAATGTTCCTTGGAGAACCACACCATCACCACCCAACTCGGCCTCCTCTCAACTTCGGTCGGCACATCATGCTTGGATTCCTTTGCCGTTGAGTTTGATGAACTCCGGTCATGGAGTGTAATCCTGATTCATGAATCAACCCAAGACGAACTTGATGCAGGCGGCCGTTCAACCTCCTACGGAGCCGTTGAGATGGCCTACCGAGACCGGGCTGAATCCCAGCCGAGTTCAGGATGGTGGGGTCCAGCGATCCTCATCGGATGCGTTGCTTTAGGCCTCGCATCAATTGTTCGGAAAAAGTAATTTTTTCTAAAAAACCAGTCGGAGGACGGCTGTTTTATGGAATTATAATGCCTTAATCCGGAAATGGAACTCACCGGAAGGGGAAGATTTGATAAACCGTAAGGCCAATGTAACACCATGACAAAAACTTGGGAAGACGTGGCTTGGGAGACCAAAGCCCCCCGAAAGGAGTGGGTGGTCGAATACTATGCCAAAGTCGGCACGGAAAGCACGCATCACCTGACGGTGCTGCACGGAGAGGACATGGAGGATGTCCAGAGGAAGCTGATGCAAGAACTCCGGGCAACCTACAGGGAAGCACAGGAAATTGAAGTCACCGTGATTCGGATGGAAGAAATCGAAATCGAACCCAACATTGCGATGTTCATGGGCGCATTCACCCCGTGATCACGCTTTTTCCCGGTAGACCAATTCGATGTATTGCTTGTCCTCGAGAATGAGGTTTTCGAAATCATAGACCTGTTCTCGGGTGCTGGGGTTCACCACCATGTTTCCATTGTCATCGTAGCTGTAGTTGTTGAGGAACATCAGGAACTCGTGGTTCTCATCGACACGGTGGTCATCAAATCCAGTTTCATCCATGTGTTTGCCCCAGATGTCAAAGAAGGCTTCAAGCGGGGCTTCGATGCCAGTCTCCTTGAACTCAACGTGGATTTTACCCGAAGTGTCATGGGTGTGAAGGGGACGCATGGAGCAGCCTGGGTCATTGAGGCCAACGTTTCCTGGGACATCGATGTTTTCTCCCAGGACAGAAATGACGACCAGTGGGTGATAGTGCTCTGCAAGACCGCTGTGGCCACCGACGCATTCATCCGCCAACGCATGGCGCTCATCGGCCGTATTGAACGGAGGAGAACCGTCGCTTTGACCCAAGAGGAACGCAAGCCCTGAGAGCGCAGCGACCGTTATGATGAGCCAGAGGATCGATTCTTTGTTCACGTCATTCACTCCTTTGCCGTGTTGTGATCAGAAGATTCATCGTCGTTCCAGAGACCCTCTTCATGCAGTTTACCTGCCCTCCAAAAGCCAAACAGGCAGACCACGTTGGCGACGTGCGCCATGGTGCAGAATTGACAAATTTTCCCCATGCGAACCTCGTAGGAAATCAACAAAGCAATGACCAGTATTCCCGCACCCGTCATGAGTTTCCCGTACTTGAGGTAAGATTCAGCCCAAAGTGCGTCAGGCTCCTTACTCACCGAATTCGTGATGAAAAGGAGAGCCCCAAAGGCAAACATTCCGATGAGACCCCAAGAGATTCCAAACACGGGGTCCACGTTGTATTGAGCGTTGCCGAGAACATCATCACATGAGAAGACGGTCGCACTGGAACATACGTTTCCGCCTTCACTGATTTTGAACGTGATCCACGTGGTATGGACCGAGACCACGAAGCCTGTGAGGGCAGCGAAGTTCATTCCCATCATGTGGCGGCCCCGAGAGAAGCTTGCCCGAGGATTGAATCCGGACAATGTTTCAGCCAACCCATCGCCAATTTTGGTCATCAAGGATAGTCCAAAGACAAGAGGAACGATGTAAGCGATAAGAAACACGTTTTGGTCAACCATGTTCAGACCTCCGGAGTGAGTCGCATGATGGCTTCAAAAATGGTTTCTTCGGTGTTTTCCATCGAAACCCAGGCCACGATTCCATCAGGTTGAATCAGGAAATAGGCAGGCGTCCCCGGAACCTTCCATTCCTTCATGTTGTCCTGGTCTATGTCATCGATGTAAATGAAGTTGTGAGGAGAGCCATCGCGATTGGCGCAGGACTGACCGGCACAGGATTCTTCACCGGACTTGTCTCGAAACGCCTCAATCTCGGCGCGGCTGGTTTCATGACCTTGAATGTCCAACTCCGTAGCGCTTGCAAAGAAGTTCACAATGGGGCCGTCCCACGGGCCCACACCGGGATGGCTGGAATGGTATGAATTTCGCTTGGTGAAATAATCAGCATCCAATCCAATCTCACCCGCTGAACGGACACAATAGGGGCAATCCGTGTCCATGAATTCAATGGCCATCCACTGGCCGTCGGTGTCCGCTGCCGTCCAATTGGTGGTCAAGTAATCGCTCATCTCAAAATTAGACCAGCCGCTGCCGTTGTAGGCCATGCCTGTGAGGTCAGGGGCGCGGTCGCCCTCCTGCGTACCGGTGCGAATCGGGTCGGTAGTAAAGGCAAGGAACATCATGGCGGCAAAGAAAAGGGCCGCCACCTTGATCGCCGTATCGGTTCGTACATCTGCTTCAATATCGTTATGCATGCGGTTCACTCCAGTCCAATTTCGTCAAGAAGGCACGTAGCGGTGTGGCGGATGGCCTCGTCGCTATTCATGGTGACATCGAACCCAGATTTGAGCATTTTTCCAATGCCGAGTCTTGCTCTTGGAATGTCTCCCGCCCATCCTCGGTCACCACCCGTGTATTCGATAGCAGCATCGTGGCAACCCGTCACATCAACCACAATTTCGGCAATGCGGCGCACCGATGCGGTGTCGTGGCTGCCAAGGTTGTACAAGTTCAACGGCTCATTCGCCTGCTCCATCACATGGAGGATACCATCAACGCAATCGCCGACCTCCATGTAAGATTTTTCTTGAAGGCCGTTTCCAAGCACCTCCAATCGAGATGGGTCTTTCTTGAGTTTGTGAATGAAGTCAAAAATGACGCCGTGGGTTCCACGTGCGCCAATGATGTTCGCAAATCTGAAAATCCAAGCCTGCAATCCGAACGTGCCGACCCAACTGCTGATGAGGCCTTCACCGGCTTGTTTGCTGGCGCCGTAAAGGGAGATGGGCATGCATGGGCCGTGGGATTCGGGGGTAGGGAGTGGTGCATCTTCACCATACACCACTGAACTTGAGGCAAAGGCGATGTTTTTCACACCGTTGACCCGCATGGCCTCAAGGATGTTGTAGGTGGCGACTGTACCTTGTTTGAGATCGGTATCCGTGATTCGTGTACCAAGGCGGATGTCCGGGTTGGCGGCGAGATGAAACACGCAGTCAATGTCCATGGCCATGGCCTTTGAGACGTCCTGAGGAATACAGATGTCGCCTTCAACCATAACGGCTTTTCCAGAATCAAGGTGGCCCTGGATAAATGAGGCATGACCGCTTGAGAGGTTGTCGATGACAACGACCTCATCACCCCTTGCTACCAAACGGTCGATGAGGTGTGAACCAATAAAGCCGGCTCCACCCGTTACCAAGGCTCGCATGAAACGCCGACGAAAACCGTTCGTATAAGGCAAATGGTTCCAACCATCAAGCCACTGGATTCTTTCATAAGCGTTGAAGGGGATGGTTAAATTCCTGGGCAATCATGCCACGGAGGAGGTGAATACATGAAAAAAAATGAATCAAAAAACACATCGGAAGTGGTGGAAAACAACATCTTGGTGGGCTACGTTCGTCGAAGCAATGCCGGTGGGGCACTCAAACTCTCCGTGAACACTGCAGCGTTCGCCGATTGCAGCACCTACATGACCAGCGACGGGCAATCCTATGTCCCCTTAGTCATCTCAATGGCTGCGTTGCAAAAGGTGCTCTCTGGAGAACGCGCCGTGACCACCGTCACCCAACTTCACGACTAAGCCGCTGGGCCTTGTCTGTGAATTCCTTCTCTCTGAGAAGTACAACGCTGCGCAAACGACCAAGGTTGTTTGAACAGCCAAATCCCTCATTTTTCATGATTCTTTAAACATCCATATATAGAACCATGTGAACGGGAACTCGTGCCTCAAGAGGACAACATGCCTGGTGCGGCCAAGCCGCACATCGTTGCCGGCATGCCGATGTACAACGAGGAAGAGACGATTGGGTCGGTTGTGACGCGGGCTCTTCGGTACGTTGACGAAGTCATTTGCATTGATGATGGGTCATCCGATGCCAGTGCCCGAATCGCCGAAGCATGTGGAGCGACCGTCATCCGGCACCGGGTGAACCGAGGCTATGGTGGGGCCCTCAAAACCCTCTTCTTACGCGCCTCGGAACTCGATGTTGACGCCTTGGTTCTTCTGGACTCCGACGGGCAACACGAGACCAAGGACATACCGAAGATCTTGAAACCCATCTTGGATGGTGAAGCGGACTTTGCCATCGGTTCACGCTTTGTCGACGGCGGGGGCGGTACCGACATGCCTGCCTACCGAAGGCTTGGAATCAAAGTCATCACCGCTGCTTCAAATCTCTCAAGCGACCTGGGCATCAAAGACACACAATCTGGATTTAGAGCGTTTTCCCGCACCGCTCTTGAACGTCTTCGTTTTGATTCTGAAGGCATGGAGCTTTCCCTTGAGATGCTCGAAGACGCCCATGAAAAACAACTCAAGGTATTGGAGGTCCCCACGGTCATTCGCTACGATGTTCCCAAGGGCTCGAATTTCACCGCCGTCTCCCATGGATTCACCGTGATGACGTGGGCCATTCTGTCCCTTTCTCAAAAGAAACCGCTGCTGGTTTTGGGCCTCCCTGGTTTTGGACTCTTAGCAACGGGAGCCGCCATGGGAACTCGGACCGCCCAGGATTTCACACTGCAGCTCGATACCATCATCGGCTCAGGCTTTTCAGCCATCTGGATTGGCTTGCTTGGACTTTCCCTCATGGCGACGGGGTTGGTGCTGCAAAGTGCGCAACGTTTCTTGCGTCTGCTCTTAGTTCGAGAATTTGGACTGGATTGAAGCTCAACCGAGGACCCTCGTCACGAGAACGAGGATGTAGGGGATTGCAAAAATTCCAAAGAACACAAACATGGCGATGCGGACGGCTTTCTGGTTCTTCTCGTCCTTTTCATGCTGGTCAATGCATTCCTGGTTTTTGCAAACCCTTGGGTCAGCTTTGATCGGGATAGCTTCATGGCAAATTCTGCAGTGTTTGTGAGGGGGCATTTTTCCTGTACCCGTCATGCTGCCCATGAATTGGCTGGATTTCTTGGCCACCATGTCTTTCACTTTTCTTGCGTCTACCATTTCAATCACCCTTTGCATGAATGATGGTACCGTCGAACGGTTGACCATCAAGAGCGTCATCAAGAAGCCGAATGTCTCGCCCGTCAAGGACTGCAAGGTCCAAACCCGCTTCCATGGCCACCTTCACGGCAACTGGGTCGACCACGGCCGAAGCCCCCGGTTCGAGGGGAGTGCCCACCCCAACGATGGCCCCAAGTTCCTTCAGTGTAATTTCGGTCAAAGCTTCGGCGTCATCATGATGGCGAGGGTCCTTTGTGTACACGTGAGAGACGTTGGTGGCGATGATGCAGTGGCGAGCGTGAACGACTGCAGCGAGTTTCACCGCAACCGTATCGGTGGTATGGCCAGGGACGGTCCCGCCCATCACCACGATGTGATGCTGTTCAAGAAGAGCCCTGGCCTGTTCTATCGTGTGTGGCACAGAGGGGGCTACATCGCATCCAATGTCCAAGAGAACCTGTTGAAGAACGGTGGCGTTGAGGCGAGTTCCTGCAATACCGATCTCATCAAGCCGATGAGCATCCGAGACGGTGCTCTTGGCCAACTCGATCCCTTCCCGTGCTGGGAGCCCGCCTCCAACCACCAAAGCAATCCTCCGTTCGTTCCCTTCCAAGTGGACCATGAGTTGACGAAGTTGCCCCATCCACATGGAACGGGCATCGGCTTCTTCCGGACGGAGGAGGCTACCACCAAGGGCAACGACATGGACCGGGCTCATGACTCTCCTCCATCGCGCCCATGCTTTCATCCTATCCCTTGACCAGACCGTACGGGCATCAAACTGCTCCGAAGTGGTGGGAGGGTTGAAGTGCCACGCCTCTGCCCAGCAAAGGAGGGAGCACCATGTCAGATGATGCCAAGTTGTCGGCACGGCGGATGCGCCTTAAGCTGGCCTTGGAGGACCTCCGGGAAATGAAGGGCTTTGGAACAGAACTGGTCACCCTCATCATCCCACCGGACCGACAAATCTCCGATGCGAGAGGGATGCTTCAGAACGAACACGGCCAAGCCGCCAACATCAAATCAAAGGGCACCAGAAAAAATGTTCAAGGCGCCATTGAATCCGCCATTTCTACACTCTCCCGATTCAAAACACCGGGCGAACACGGTTTGGCCATCTTTGTTGGCTCCATCATCGTTGGAAACAACAAAAGCCGCATGGTAAACATCGTGGTAGAAGAGCCTCCTCAAACCCTTGTATCCTTCCGCTACCGATGCGACTCAAAGTTTGAACTAACCCAACTTGAAGAAATGCTGGTGGACAAAAAATCGTATGGGTTATTTGTCATCGACCGTGCTGAAGCAGCCTACGGCATCGCTACTGGAAAACGGATTCACGTCCAAGAGCACCTCGTTTCGAACATCATGGGCAAACACCGACAAGGTGGGCAGTCGGCTCAACGTTTCGAACGACTCATTGAGGAAGCGGCTCACAATTTTTTCAAGCGAGCCACCGAACACGCGTCCTCGTATTGGCTACCCCACTTGGAAAACATACAGGCCATCATCGTTGGAGGTCCCGGAGCTACCAAAGATTTCGTCGTCAAAAACGATTACTTTCACCACGAAGTCGGAAAAAGAATCGCCAAAACCACGTTTGACGTTGGATATTCCAACGAATCAGGAGTGCGAGAGTTGGTGGAGAACGCTGGCCAACTGATGGGTGAAATTGAGTTGGATGCAGAACGTCAAGTGATGAACCGTTTCCTCGAAGAATTGGTTCGAGCACATCCCAAAGCCACGTACGGTGAAATGATGATCAACCAAGCCCTGAAGGGAGGAGCCGTCGACACGCTTCTCATCTCCGAGGGATTAAGGGGCAACATCATCCAGATGAAATGCAAAAAATGTGGACATGGAACTGAGACGACCTGGGAGGCTCGCCTCACACCCCAACAAGCCCTTCCTGCGTGCCCGTCGTGTGGAGCATCCGGTGATGCGGTCAAAGAATTGTCCAGCCATTCCATCATCGATTCACTCACGGCCCTGGCCGAAGACAGTAACTCACAAGTTACATACATCTCTGTGGACACAGAAGAAGGATCTCAACTTATGCAAGGCTTTGGTGGATTAGCGGCGATTTTGCGCTACCCCATGATGTGAGGTGAAGACATGCAGTTGCTCAAATCGAACATTCAGCCCTTGATTGAGAAGGCGGTTGAAGACTTGGGCGTTGATGCCAGTTTGGTTAGCCACATGCTCCAACCGTCAAGCGGACACACATGGCCACCAGTTTGCGACCTCTCCCTTCCTTGTTTTCAATTTGCCAAAACCTTGGGGATGGCTCCGGCAGCCATCGCGGAGAGATTGAGTGAGAACATAGCAGACCATGAAGCAATTCACGAAATTGAGGCCCTGAATGGTTTTCTCAACATAACCGCCTCTCCAACATGGCTTGCCGAGCAACTTCTCAGCGGCATCGTTGGACAGAGGTCAGACGATGAACGAAGGGAAGTCCTCATTGAACACACTTCGGCCAACCCAAACGGACCTTTTCATGTTGGTCGGGCCCGCAACGCGATTCTAGGTGACACCCTCGTGCGTTTGCACAGGCTATGGGGCAACAAGGTCACGGCAGAATACTACGTTGACGACATGGGCAAACAAGTCGCAGTTCTGGCATGGGCGCTTGAGCACATGAGCGAGGAGGAGGTTGAGACTTTACTCGCAGACCGGGAACCAATCAATCCCCAATGGGCAGAGAAAGCCGACCACCAACGGGTTCGTTGGTACCAAGCCGCACAACTTCGCCGAAAGGACAGCGCCGATTCAGAGGCCATTGAAACGGCCATTGGGACGCTTGTCCACGCCAGCGAACACGGAGATCAAAGCGTGTTGGATTCATTCGAACAGGCTTACCAACCCGTCCTGGATGGCATGCTGAAAACCTTAGGCCGCCTTGGCATTCACTATGACCGCTTCACTAGGGAATCACTTTTTGTCACCAACGGCGATGTAGCTGCCTTGATGGAGGAACTAGGTGGTTTGGAGATCAACGGTGTTGCCGACAACGGTGCCCAGTACCTCGACCTCGGTCAACGTGGACTCAAAGGGAAAACTGAATTCTTCTATCGACGGGGAGACGGCTCATCTTTGTACGCCACCAGGGACATTGCTTACCATCGTTGGAAATGGACGCAATGCAATGAACTCATCAACGTCCTTGGTGAGGACCATCGTCTGCAGGCTCAACAAGTCGGCCTTACCCTCGAAGAACTTGGAGAGCGCCGCCCAGAAGTGATGTTTTATTCCTTCATCAAACTCCCCGAAGGAAAAATGTCAACCCGCCGTGGAAACGTTGTCTTCATGGATGACCTGCTCGAAGAGGCTCAAGCACATGCGACCGAAGTTCTCAAGGAACGACGGCCCGACCTCGACCCCGCCACCATGGAGATGATTGCTGAGGCGGTTGGCACGTCCGCTGTGCGTTTCAACATCATCACCGTTAGTCCGGAAAAGGGATTCACCTTCCGTTGGGAAGACGCCCTAAGTTTCGAAGCGGGCTCTGCACCGTTCATCATGTACAGCCATACCAGAGCGTGTTCAATCCGCCGAAACGTGGAAGCTGCTGACCCGTCTTTTCTTCAAAACCCACCTCAAATTGAAACCTACAACGGAGAGATTCCGGCTGGGCTCGTTGAATTGTTGCGAACCCTCGCCGTCCATGACGACCGATTGTCCAAAGTGGTCAAGGAACACCGACCCAACCTCTTCGCCAATTACATGCTTCAACTTTCCATGGCCTACAACATGTTCTATAGAGACTGTTATGTCATTGACCAAGGACAGGTGAACCCGTTTTTCTTCACCGTTTCGGAGATGGCCAGAAAGGCGCTCAAAGCCGGGATGGAAGCCCTCGGCTTGGTCGCTTTGGAATCGATGTGATCACGCATCTCGGCGGTACCAGCCCTCTGGAAGCTCCATTGGATTGTTGGGCCGTGCTGATTTGACTTTTCGAACAATTTCAAGACGCATGGCATCGAGTCCGACGTTCTCTGTGGCCGACAAGCACACCCTCCCTTGCTCGTCCATGAGCAGCGGGAGTTCTGGCTCGCCTTCCGAACCCTCTTCGCGCCATGCTGTTTCATGCTGCGCCACCTCATCCCACATGGAAGGGAGCGGTTTGAACAAATCCGCTTTTGAACTGACTTGCATTAATTCAGTCTCGGGAAGGAGAGAACGAACTTCATTGAGCAAGTTCATCTGCTCCTCGAGGGGAGTCCCGCATGATTCGCTTGTGTCGACCAGGAAGAGCACCAGTGAGCCGATGTTCTCAAGGGCAGCAATAGCCTGCATTTCGATGTGATTTCGTTCCTCCATCGGCCGGTCCAAAAGACCTGGCGTGTCCACCATTTGATACTGCAATCGCCGATGCACAAAATGACCAACGTGAATCTGTTTGGTCGTAAACGGGTAGTGATTCACTTCCATCTTACCGGTGCTTAGGGCGGCGATAAAGGCAGATTTCCCAACGTTGGGAGCGCCGCACACAACAATGCACGGCGAGACTGGGTCTACCCTTGGAAGCCGCTTGAGGATTTCTCGCGTTTCGCTCAACCACACCAGTGAAGGAGAAACTTGACGCATGATGGAGGAAATGCGTCCATAGGCTTCCCTACGAGCATCATGCATCAAATCGGTTCTGCCGGTTCGAATGATCTTCTTCGCATTTTGTGAAGCAATGCGTTGGACTTGTTTTGAGGCCCATTGAAGGGTGGCGAGGTTTTTTCGGTATTCATCGCAGCCGACGCAGGCATCGATCATCGCGACATCGAAGAGTGGAGACTGGTCAAGCGAAGGCCACGCAGCCACCAATTCCTGAAATTCGGTTGCAATGATGTCAGCTGCCGTTTGAACCATACGAGTCATTTGCTTTCGAACACGAAAGATTCGGTCGGAGTCGTCAACACGGTCAGCGGCCTTCTTCGCACGGGAGAACGCCTTATCGAGGATTTCCTCCTCAAGCAAGACCGTACCAAGTGTGCGCCAAGAGACTTTCATGCAGGTGCCCCAACCTAAGGCCGCCGCCTTCCCTTCATGAACTATCCCGTGTTGAAACGGTTGGGGAACCCAAAGGGGGAGGTTCAAGTACGCTCGCCGGTTGGTACACTCCATGGCGAAGAAGAACAGTGTCAACCTGCCTGATTGGGCTAAATCGATGTGGGAAGACATGGGATCGCCAAAACTTGAGGACCTCAAGTCGGTCCACACCGGAGATTTGCTCGAGCGCCGCCAAGGCCTCCGTCGCGACGACCTGGTGGAACTTCATCTCAATGTCCAAGCCTTTGCTAACCCGGAGGATGCCCACATTCGTGGCCGACTTATCTCCTCGGGAAAGACCAGCCTTGAAATCCTCACCGACGATGGCCAGTGCGAATTTATTTCTCGCGAGGTCATCGTGAAGATGGTGCTCGTGGCCCATACCCGGCCGGCCTACATCGATGACAAGGAACTTCTTGCTTTCGAACGAGAGGACATGAAGCGACGGTCAAAACTTCACGAGAAGGTCGAAAAAGAAACCAAAGGAAACGACGATTCGCACCTTTGGGGTTGATCGCATCTCCCTAGCCGAGGAACACTGTACGCCTACCCACCAAGGGCAAGCACGTCTTGGCAAGGAAGCGATCCTCAACCTGCTGACAGAAGTCAACTCCGAGTGGGTTCTTCAGGAGGACATGTCCATTCAACGTGCCTATTCCTTTGCTAATTTTGCAGAGGCCCTGGCCTTCGTCAACCAAGCC
>MDTB01195799.1_pt1 | contig 13398 bp, 12 predicted proteins | sample 811161 | NCBI WGS metagenome assembly MDTB01 (sample SAMN05326650, study PRJNA326480) | marine metagenome | isolation source: seawater | place: Mediterranean Sea | collected 2009
AGCATGCCTATTAGGATGCTTATTAGTCGCTAAGGAGGACTATTATGTTAAATTTTACTGATCCATTTTTCTCAACAAGAGTTTTAGGATTTGAATCCCTTTTTGATAGGCTTCAGACTCTATCAGAATCTTCTTCAAGATCATCTTACCCGCCATACAACATTAGGCGAGATGGAAATGATATATTTGTTGAAGTTGCTGTTGCAGGTCTTACTAAAGAAGATCTCGATATAGAGCTTGCTGAAGGCATACTATCAATTTCATATGCTGGACCAAATACTCAAGTAGTAAATGGTAGTAATGATCTTGTCTATCAAGGGATTGCTCAAAGAGCATTTCAACAACAATTTACATTATCTGATGATGTAGTTGTTAAAGGTGCTGAACTCATTAATGGATTGCTTACTCTTAATTTAGAGAAAATAATCCCAGATGAGAGAAAGCCTAAAAAAATTGAGATTAAATCTCCTAAAAGAATTTTAGGTAAATAAATATGAGAAAATGGGGCTTGATGCCCCATTCTTTAATCAATTATGAATAGAATTATCTTTTCAATCTTAATACTTGTTTCTTTCTCAAGTTTTTCTGATCCTGTGGATACTGGTCATGCAAGAATTAGTCTAATTAAAGATCACAGCGATTTTGTGCCAGGAACTTCTATAAATATAGGTTTAAAGGTTTCAATGGATGAGGGTTGGCACACATATTGGAAGAATCCCGGAGATTCAGGAGGCCCCATAGAATTAAATTGGGATTTACCTATTGGCTTCAATGTAAGTGATGTTCAGTGGCCTCTTCCAAAGAAGATTGAATATCCGCCTCTGATGACCTATGGATATGAAGATTTTGTTATATACCCAATGGTTTTATCAATTCCAGAGAATTATTCAGATAATTATTTTGAGATGACAGCTGATATTCTTATTTGCGCTGATGTATGTATCCCTGAATCAGGGAAAATATCTGCAAACTTATTAGATATTGAAAGTAACTCATTAATATACGAATGGTTAGAATCAGTCCCATCGAACTTCCTTGCAACTAATGCTTCAATTTCAGAAAATAACTTAGAAATAAGATTTACTTTTGAAAAAGAAATTAAAGAAATTTATTTCTTTCCCGATGAAAATAGTTCGATTGATTACTCTTCAAAACAAGATTTTTATAAAAAGGATGATAACTATTTCCTTTCTATAAATCTCTTTAATGATGAGCTTCAAAATGTTTCTGGAGTATTGGATATCAATGGAATTGGTTACAAAATTGCAAATAGCCAAATTAATAATCTAAATGAAGGCAGCCTTTCCCTGATAACTGCTTTAATATTTGCATTACTTGGAGGCTTAATACTTAACTTAATGCCTTGTGTATTTCCAGTTATTTCTTTAAAAGTTCTTAGCTTTGTTTCAATGGGTGGAAGCTCGCCTGAGAAAATCCGAAATCATGCTTTAATTTTTACAGCTGGTGTTGTTGCTTCCTTTATGATCATAGCTTTGGCAATAGTGTTATTAAAACAAGCAGGTAATTTTGTTGGATGGGGTTTCCAATTGCAATCCCCGCTGATAGTTGGATTGCTTAGCATGGTAATGGTTTTCATTTCATTGGTCTTAATTACTGATAATAGTTTTGGAGAATCTCTTACAAAGCTTGGTAATATTGGAAACAATGAAAATGGATACTACTCTTCATTCTTAACAGGAGTTTTAGCTGTTGTAGTTGCCTCACCGTGCACTGCCCCTTTTATGGGAGTTGCTCTAGGATATGCACTTATACAGCCCTCGGGAGAAACTATCCCAATATTCTTATCGTTATCGCTTGGATTTTCACTACCCTATTTACTGTTAGCAGCAAATCCTAGATTAATAAATTTCTTACCGAAGCCGGGTAACTGGATGGTGACCTTAAAAGAATTCTTTGCTTTCCCAATGTTGGCTACTGCCATATGGTTGCTTTGGGTTTTTTCTCTTCAGGTTAATCAAAGTTTTGTAATATTCTTGTTAATTGGGTGGTTGTTATTAGCATTAAATTTTTGGATCTTTCTCAAAGACTATAAAAAAATTATTAAAATTATATTTTCAGGTATATCTATTTTAAGCATGCTATATTTTCTTCCTTCAACTGAAGATCTTGACACAAAGCAAAACCAAATCATTGGTTCTGCTACCGAGTGGTATGAAGAAATTGAAGAGGATTTAAGAAATAAAAATCAACCTTACTTTATTAACTATACGGCTGCCTGGTGTATAACCTGTCAAAGCAATGAAATTACAGCTTTTTCAAAAGAAAGCTTCAAAAATCTTTTAGAAGAGAAAAACATTGAATATATTAAAGCAGACTGGACAAACAGGAATGATGCAATTACAGAATCCTTGAAAAAATACGGAAGATCTGGGGTCCCTTTCTATCTATATTGGGAGCCAGGTTATGAAAAACCAAAGATTTTGCCTGCTATCCTGACAGATCAAATAATTAAGAACAATATCTAAAATATATACTTTGTCCACTCACTATCTGGGAAAGTGTTCTCATCTATTTTATGCCCATTTAATAGATGTGAAAAAGTTGGTTTAAAGGCCTCTCTTATAGGTTTTTGAAGGGTTGAGCCTTTTGCCGAGTTGCATGATTTGCATGAAGTAACAACATTTTCCCAATTAGTAAGCCCATTTTTAGATTTTGGAATAACATGATCAAGCGTTAATTCATTTCTAGAAAAAATATTTCTGCAATATTGGCAAGTATACATATCCCTTAAGTACACATTTGATCTTGAAAACTTTACATAATTATGGAATTTATGAAATCTTTTTAGCATGAGAATACTTGGAAGCTCAATGGAAATTGATGGAGATCTCACATACTTATTATCATGTGCCTTTATTAAGATAACATTCCTTGCAAGCAGGAGTTTTACAGCTGTTTTCCAATTAATTACAGAAAGAGGGAAAAAGCTTACTGGTTTTCCATTTCCATTTAGAAGAAGACAATCTCGTGACAATTTTTTTTTCCTGTTTAAATTTAGTCCAAAAATACTATAATTGTCTAGTGTAGTCATTTCAATACTTTTGATATAAGTATGGGGGTAAATATGGAAGGACAAGATTTTATTTTATTTGGAACAACCCATTTAGCAGGTCTTGCAATTATTTTTGCTGTCATGATTGCCATCCCAAAAATTACAAATCATTATTTTGATGAAAAAAAAGAATTGATCGGAAAAGTCATTGGATATCTCGCAATATTTCATACTTTCTTTTCGCCTTATAGCGATCTTTATCTTGTAGTTGACCCTTACAGCTGGAAAGAAGTACTTCCATTGCATATGTGTGACTTTTCTCTAATATTTATTGCAATTTATCTTCTTGGTGGAAATAAGTTCTTCTTCAATTGTGCATTCTTTTGGGGAATTGCTGGAGCCTCAATGGCGCTTTTAACACCAGATATTCCTTATGGATTTCCAAGCATGAATTTCTTAATGTTTTTCTATGGTCATGGGTTGATTCTTTTTGGTGTTTTTTATGCTGTTATTGCATTAAAACAAAGGCCATACTTTAATGAGATGAATAAAGTTATAGTCTTTACATTGCTTTTGGCTATTCCCATTTACTTCATCAATGTTGTTCTTGGTGAGCCTGCAAACTTTTGGTATTTAGCAGACAAGCCAGCTGGAGGAAGCATCATGGATTTTATGCCTGATGCGCCAATGCATATTGTTTACACACTTCCAATTGCTCTTGCTGCCTTTTATTTGGTTTATCTTCCTTATTTCATAAAAGATAGGGCTAAGTAATAGTTGCTAGACCTAAAAGAAGAACTTAAAAAAGTTCAGGATTCCTTTTCTAGGATCTCTGATATTGTTTATCAAACTCCTATCCTCACAAGCACAAACATCAATAAAGTATTAAATACTGAGATATTATTTAAAGCTGAGTGTCTTCAAGAAACTGGATCATTTAAATTGAGAGGTGCTTCTTCAGCTATTTCAGCATTATCAAATGAAGAAAAATCAAGAGGAGTGGTTACATTTTCATCAGGTAATCATGCTCAAGGTATTGCCTATGCATCAAGGGAGTTAGGTACTAGTGCAAAAATAGTTATGCCTTTTGATGCACCAAAAATAAAAATACAAAAGACTCAAGAATATGGTGCAGAAGTTATTTTTTATGACAGAGATAAGGATAACAGAGAGGACATTGGGTCTAGTATTGCCTCAGAGGAAGAAAGAGTACTTATAAAACCTTTTGATAATTTCAATGTGATTTATGGTCAAGGAACAGCTGCTTTAGAGGTTATGAATGAAGTTGACATACAGTTTGATATGTCTGTTGTTTGTTGCAGTGGTGGAGGTTTAGCTGCGGGTACAGGGATAGTTCTAAAAAACATGCTTAATGATTGCCAACTTTATACTGCTGAGCCAAAAGATTGGAATGATCATGAAAAATCATTCCTAGCACAGAATATAGTCTCAATTAGAGATGGGAATCATGGTATTTGTGATGCTCTAGAGAATCCGCAACCAGGAGAAATTACTTTTAGGATAAATTCTGCCCTTAATACAAAAGGTCTTTCAGCAGATGATGGATATATTATTGAAGCTATGAAAATTCTTTATGATGAATTCGACTTAATAGTAGAGCCCAGTGGAGCTATTGGTCTGGCTTGTTTACTTCAAAATAAACAGATTTGTCAAAATAAAAAAGTTCTTACAATTCTGTCAGGTGGAAATATAGGTGCAAATAGATACAATGAGCTTTTAGGAATCAATGATGGATAACTTTTTAATAATTTTAAATGAAGTTTGGGCAAATGGCCTCCTTGGTATAAGTATCACCAAAATAATTATTTCCTTTGCCATCTTATTGCTTGCTTTCTTACTAAGAGGGTTCGTTGTTACAGTTGTTATTTCAGCTATTGAAAGGCTTGCAAAAAGTACAGAATCCTCCTTAGATGATGAAATCCTAAAAGCAGTAAAAAAACCCTTAAGTTATGTCCCAGTTACTATAGGTATATATGTAGTAACTATGATTTTGCCTCTCGAAGGTGTTGCTGGCGATATATCTTCAAATATTGTAAAAGCCTTAGTTATATTCACAATTTTTTCTGCATTAGCAAATTCAATACACCCTGTATTCACAGCTATGTCTTCAACCTCATGGTTAACAGAGTCTATGCAAGTATGGCTTGAAAGATCTTCAAGGGGAATAGTTTGGATTATTGGTATTGCTATAATACTTGAGCTTTTTGGAATACAAATTGGACCTCTTGTGGCTGGTTTAGGTTTATTCTCTGTTGCAGTTGCTCTAGGTGCTCAAGATTTCTTTAAGAATCTAATTTCGGGGATTTTAATCATTGGAGAGAACAGGTTTCAACCTGGAGATAGAATTGAAGTTCCAGGACAACTTCATGGAGTTGTCGATACAATCGGTTTTCGATCAACAATTATCAAAACCTTTGATACAGCGCCAATGATAATTCCAAATAAAGATTTGTCAGATATGAGGCTTATTAACTATGGAAATATGGAATATAGAAGAATTAATTGGGTGATAAATTTAATTTACTCAACTTCTCTTGAAGATTTAGAAAAAATTTGTGATCAGATTTCAAGCCATATTAAAGAATCAGATGATTTTGTTGCTAATCCAAACCAAGAGCATCTTGTTACGATAAATGAGTTGGGTGCCAGCTCTATAGATGTCGGTGTATTATGTTACTCAAGTGTTTGTGGATTTTCAGAATTTAAAAAGATCAAACATAGGCTGATTAAAAATATAATTCAAATTGTTGAATCCAATAATTCTGGATTTGCATATCCAACTTCATCAATTTTTGTAGAGTCTCTCCCAAATAATAGTGAATGATCAATTAATTCTATCCCTTGTAATAATTGGGCTCTTGGTTTTTTTTATTTTAGGTAAATATAGATATGATTATGTTTCTCTTGGTGCTTTAGCCCTCTTAATACTCTTTGATGTTATAGAAATTGAGAATGCCTTCGTAGGCTTTTCACATCCAGCAGTTATTACGGTTGCATTGGTTTTACTTATCAGCAAAGGTCTTCAAGATGCAGGATTATCAGCTGTCACAGGAAATATTATTGGAAGATTTTATCCAACTGAGACGCAGTTTTTATTTATAATAATGTTCATAGCGGCTATTCTTTCATCATTCATAAATAATATAGGTGCAATGGCACTATTGCTTCCAATCACTCTCTCAACTTGTCAAAAAATGGGATGGCATGCTGGAAAATTTCTTATGCCATTAGCTTTTGCATCGATTTTGGGGGGAATGAATACATTAATTGGGACACCTCCGAACATAATCATTGCTGAGTTTAAGGAATCTTACACAGGGGAAGCTTTTAACTTTTTTGATTTTTCTTATGTCGGCTTACTGGTTAGCTTTTTAAGCATAATCTTCATTGGTTTGATAAGCAGCAAACTTGTTGCAAAAAGAAAACTAGCAAAGACTAATAACCTTATAGATCTCGACAATTTCTTATTTGAACTCGTAGTTCCGGAGGGGAGTAGTGCGATTGGATTGACATTCTCAAGATTTATTAAGAAAGCTGGTAATGAAACTGAAATCCTTGGGCTTGTTAATGAAAAAGGTGCTGTATCAAAAGTTGGAAATAATGCAAAAATAAGAGCTAATCAACATCTTGTGATGAAAGTCTCTCCTAATCACATCTCATCTATACAAGATAGATTTGGTTTAAAAATTGCTGAGAGTTCTGATAATCTTAAGGAAGAGCTAATTGATGAAATTGAAGTAGTCATTACCCCGGGATCAAGACTTGTAGGAAGAAAGCAAAACTACTTCATGAAATTAGCATATGAAGAGTTATTTTTACTTGGCATGTGGAGAAAAGGTGCTAGATTTAGAACAAGACTCTCTAAACAAGCTTTTAAAGTTGGGGATGTTTTACTCTTGGGTGTAAGAGATCCAGATAAAGAAGATGTTTCTGCAAAGATTAATCTTCTTGGCCTTATGCCAATAAGATCAAGAGAAATTTCGACCCTTCCAAGTAGAAGTCGATTCTTAAAAGCAATAGTATTTTTTACTAGCGCTATTTTATTGGCAGCATTAAATGTAATTAATGTTCTAACAGCATTTCTTCTGTGCGTTCTTGGCTTTGTTGGAATCAAGATATTAAAAAGTAACCTTTACAGACATATAGAATGGCCAATTGTTATCATGCTTGCAGCAATGATTCCAATTGGACAGGCGCTTGAATCAACTGGTATTACTGCTCAGATAGCAAGCGAAGTTGTTCAGTTAGCGGGCGGTCTGCATGTCTTTTGGGTATTAATGATAATTCTAATAATCACGATGTTGATAACTGATGTAATAAATAATGCTGCTACAGCAGTAATAATGGCTCCTTTCTCCGTAAATATTGCCCTTCAATTAGGACAACCTTTAGAGCCATTTCTTATGGTAGTTGCTGTTGGGGCAAGTTGTGCTTTTCTTACACCCATTGGGCATCAGTGCAATACACTCGTTATGGGACCGGGTAATTATAAGTTCTCTGACTATTGGAGACTTGGTTTACCTGTAGACGTTCTTATAGTTTTAGCATCAATACCGATGATACTTTTTGTTTGGCTTTAACTAAGTAGACAAGTCATCAATAGCATCTAAGATCAATGAGTAGTTTTCATAGAACTCTTTAGAAGCTCCATCCCTGTCTGTATTAGGGGTTATGACTGTTACTTCTTTTCCTTCTTTAGCCTCAATTGATATTAATCCCCATTTTTCTAGTTTTTGATAAAGCCAAATTAGGAATTCAACATTATTAAGAGCGCTTAGCCATGAAAGATTACCCCATTTCTGAATAGATCCTTTAGATGGCTTATATTTAGTTATTCGTACAAAAACTATATCATTCTTTGGATCAACAAAAATATATTGTCCAAATCTTCCGCTAGCATTAAAAATTTTTGATTTTTCATTGTATCTTGATACCCACCAATGCAATGAGTAACCTCTCTTCTCATCAGTCCACCAGTTAGGTGTATCCCAAACATATTGGAAAGTTTCATTAACTAGTTCTTTAGAGATGATTTGTTCTCCATCCCAACTGCCGCCATTAGAAAATAACTGTCCAAACTTTGCATAATCTCTTGCTGACATATCAATGCAGCAGTAAGTAAGGACATTCTTTGCCTCATCAAGCCAAAGAGTTTTATTCTCAATTCCTATCTTATTTAGTATTCTTTCCTCAAGAAGAATATCGGCTTTTTTTCCTGTAGCAACTTCTAATATTTCTCCTAATAACATTGAATTGACATTGTTATATTCGAATAAGGTATCTGGCTCTTTTTCTAATTTAATATTTCTTGAATATTTAAGATGATCTTTTCTAAAGAACATAGTTTCGTGTTGATGATCAGGATATTCTAAGCCACTGGACATATTTAAAAGTTGCCTAATTGTTATTACTGATCTTTTGTCATCAAAAAAAGGTAGGTAGTTTGAAGCCTTTTCATCAAGACTTATTATTTCTCCCCTATCTATAGATATTAAGATTAAGGCAGCATAAAAACTCTTTGCCATCGACCAAGAAGTTCCATATGAGTCTTTATTGAAACCATCAGCATATCTTTCTCCAACTAAATTACCATTTTTTAAGAGAACTACTGATTGAGTAGATTTATCTTGGAAAGACAAATTAAATAAATTATCTATGTCAGATTGACTTATGCCATACTCATTTAGATTTTTAATTTTTAAGTCTTCATTAGCATTTAAATTAAGACTTATTGATAAGGTGAATAAAAATAAAAACTTTAAGAACATAAAAACTCCCTTTTTAGATGGTGACTCTGGCTGGACTTGAACCAGCGACCTCTTGCATGTCAAGCAAGCACTCTAACCAAACTGAGCTACAGAGTCAAAATAAATTTATTTACTTATATACTTTCCTAACTCATACCTTGCAACTGCTCTTCTATGAACCTCATCTGGTCCATCTGCAAGCCTTAAAGTCCTCATATGAGCAAACATTGATGCTAAAGGAGTTAACTGTGAAACTCCTTCACCTCCATGAATTTGAATCGCCCTATCGATTATATCTAGAACTATATTCGGGACCATAACTTTAATTTGTGCGATTTCACTTGCTGCAATCTTGTTTCCAACTGTGTCCATCTTATGAGCAGCATCGAGCGTGAGTAGTCTTGCAGCATTTAGTTCAATTCTAGAATCGGCAATATGATCAAAATTACCTCCAAGCTGAGCTAGCGGTTTGCCAAATGCATTTTTATTAGGATCTATCCCACGAGTACACATCAATTCAAGAGCTCTCTCACCTACTCCTATAGCTCTCATACAGTGATGAATTCTTCCAGGTCCAAGTCTACCTTGTGCAATTTCAAATCCTCTACCCTCGCCGAGAAGTAAATTTTCTTTTGGAACTCTTACATCATTAAATTTTATATGCGCATGTCCATGAGGGGCATCATCATAACCGAAAACATGCATCATTTTTTTAACTTCTAAGCCCTCTGCATCCATAGGTACCAGGATCATAGAATGCCTTTGATGCTTTGCATTATCTGGATTAGTGACGCCCATAAATATCATGATTTTACATCTCGGATCTCCTGCACCTGAAGTCCACCATTTTTCTCCATTAATCACATATTCGTCATTGTCTAAAACAGCAGTTGCTTGCATATTTGTTGCATCAGATGAAGCAACACCGGGTTCTGTCATACCAAAACATGATCTTATCTTCCCATCAAGTAGGGGCTTGAGCCAATCTTCCTGATGTTTTTCATTACCATATCTAGCTATAACTTCCATATTTCCAGTATCTGGAGCAGAACAATTAAAAACTTCTGATCCCATACTATATTTTCCCATTTGCTCGGCTAAATGAGCATATTCATAATTTGTTAGCCCTGCTCCAAATTCACTTTCTGGTAAAAATAAATTCCAAAGACCTTGGGATTTAGCTCTGTCTTTTAACTCTTCAACAATTTCTGGGAAATAGTTCCATCTATCTTCATCAGTTTTAATTTGATCATGAAATTTAGCTTCGTTAGGAGAAACCTCAGTTTCAAGAAAATTAGATACTCTTTGTAGTAAATCTTGGGCTTCAGGTCTTAAATTCATACTCATTTTTATCCCCACTATGGTTTGACTTACAGTACATTATAAATACTGTGAATATTACAAATATATTGCTATCATGATAACTTTAAGTAGAAAGCAAATCTATACATGTCTATTAAAATATGAAAATTAGTACCTTTGATTTAAATCTTTTTGTTGTGCTAAATGCGATTTATACAGAAGGAAGTCTTACAAAAGCAGCTGAAGTTGTTGGAATAACGCAACCTGCTGTAAGTAATGCTCTTGCCCGTTTGAGAGATAAATTCGACGACGAGCTTTTTATAAGAACAGGTTCAGGCATGACTCCTACTCAGAAAACAGAAAATATTATTTTGGATGTAAAAAAAGCTTTAGACTTAATGCAAAAAAGTGTGAATGAGCCAGATGAGTTTAATCCTGAAACAAGTGAATTAACTTTTAGAATATCTTTAAGCGATATTTCTGAAGAGAGAGTTCTTCCTTATATTTTAAAAAAAATAAATGCAATTGCACCGAAAATATCTATTGAAAGCTATCAGTTTGATAGAAAAGATTTCGTTCATGCGCTGGCAACAAATCAATTAAACTTTGTAGTAGATCCAGTGATCCCAAGATCTAAAGATATAAAGCATGATCTTATATTTGAAGATGAGTTTGTTTGTGCGCATAGAAAGAATCATCCAATTGGTGACGAAAAGAAACTCACTATGAAAGAATTTTTAAGCTTAAAACATATAAACATATCCAATAGAAGAAGAGGTCCATCCTTGATTGATGTTGAATTAGAAAAGCTTCAGCTTAAGAGAGATATTGCGTTGAGGGCACAACATTTTATGGTGACACCTCAAATAGTTAAGAGTAGTGATTATGTATTGATTTGCTCTAAAACCTTTGCAATTAAAAATAATTTAGCTTTTCAAAAACTTCCAATTGATCTTCCAAAAGTCGAGCAACATCTAATCTGGCATTCTGGTGATGACAATGAAGGTCCCCACCTATGGATGAAGGATCTTTTAATGGAAGCCTTTGCCGCAGCTCAAAAAGTTTAACTTAGATCATGTCCAGAGGCATTCACAAGGCCTCCATCACAAGTTATTGTTTCTCCAATAGTATAAGAACCAGCCCTAGAGGATAAAAATATAGCTAACCCAGCAATATCTTCAGGAGATCCAACTCTTTTCCTTGGATTTCGGACTGCAATTCCAGAATAATCATGATTTACAGCTGAGCCCAGCATCATACTTGGAAATGGGCCAGGTGCAATTGCGTTTACAAGAATATTCTCCTTTACTAACTTGCTTGCAAGCGCTTTAGTAAGATGATGAACTGCAGCCTTTGAGGCGCTATAAGAAAAAGTCTCAAATATTGGCACGTTTATTCCATCAATTGATCCAATATTTATTACTCTCGACGGCTCATCAGCAGAAGCATTTTTGCCAAGAGTAGGAGTTAGATCTCTTGTTAGAAAGAACATACTTTTAACATTTGTATCCATGACTTTATCCCAACCTTTTTCTGAAAAATTTTCATATGGCTCGCCCCATGCAGCACCAGCATTATTCACCAAAATATCTAAGCTGTCTTCATGATTGAGATAATCAGAAGAAAGCTTTTGAATGCCTTCCATGTTGCTGAGATCACAGGGTATTGCAATACACTCTCCATTAAATTTATCTGAGAGCTCTTTTGCTTTTTCAATTAATGGTGCTTCCTTTCTGGCAGTAATATAAACCTTGGCACCGTTAGCTAGAAACCCTGCTGCAATCATTTCTCCAATGCCTCTTGAGCCACCAGTAATAAGTGCTATCTTTCCATTAATGTTAAATAGTTTTTGTATATCCATGCTTATCCTTTTTTTGTAACATCATTATAACTTTGAAAAAGAAATGTAATGCAAAATCTTTTAGTAATATAAGCTTAATAATGAGCAGAAGGGATTTTTTTAAGTTTTATTATTAAATCTATACAATGTAACTGTGTTTATAAATATATCCCTCCTTATAATATCTATAGCAACTCTAGTTTTTGGAGCTGAAAGGTTTGTAGATTCGTCCTCTAAGATTGCTAAAAGCTTTGGCATAAGTGATTTATTTGTTGGTTTAACAATTGTTGCTCTTGGAACATCGGCACCTGAAATATTTGTTGCTATTAGTTCTGTTGTAAATTCAGCTGAATCTGTGGCCATTGGAACAATAGTTGGCTCTAACATCACAAATATTGCCCTTATTTTTGGAGTTTCATGCTTTGCAATTAATCAAATTAAACAAAAGTTTTCACTTAAATCACTTATTCCATTTTTGTTAAGTTTTCTTTTATTTATTTTTGCTCTAAGAGATTTAAGTTTCAGTCTCTTTGAAAGCTTTGGTTTCATTGCTATCTTTCTTTATTTCTTAATAGTCCTTTTTAGAGAGCGATCTAGTAATATAGAGATTATTTTAGAATCAGCAGATATTCTTAAAAACTCAATAACACTTATTCTGGGCTTGTTATTATTGGTAGTCGGCTCTAACTTCGCAGTGATATATGCTGAAAGGTTTGCTCTTTCTATTGGCATCTCAGAAGTGGTAGTTGGTTTGACAATTTTAGCACTCGGTACAAGTCTTCCAGAGCTTGCAGCAACTGTGTCAGCTATCTTTAAAGGTAAAAATCAGATGGTAATAGGAAATATTATTGGATCAAATATTCTTAATCTTGTAATCATTGTTCCAATTATTGGAATATTCTCATCAGCTTTAATGCCTTCAGAATTATGGGAAAGAGATTTAACTCCCCTAATTGTTTTAACTTTAGTTTTCACCTTAATAATGCTTTTTTTATCTAGAGCACAGATACCAAAATTTATTGGAACTCTTATTGGCATTGGATTTATAAGCTTTTATATTATCTATGTTTTAAACTTAAGTAATCTAATTAGTATTTTTTAAAATCCTTATAAAGACAATACCAATAAAGAAAACTACAATCTCAAATATTAGGAAAGTATTAATTTCTACCGGTAATCCTGCTTGAGACCCAAGCATCATTAGCAAAAATCTTCCTAAGGCTATTGAACCAACCAAAAACACCAAAACCTGAATAGAAAAAAGCCCAATATTTTTTTTAAAAATGCCTATTAGGAACATTAAGCCAATCACAATATTAATGCCGCCATATATACCAGCAAACTCTGAATAACCAATTGGAGATATTACCGAAAGACCTACAGCTTCATAAAAAGAAGGTAGTTCTAAACCAAGGGCATCCTGAGCTGGAGCAATAATTGCCCATAAACCAATTGGTAAATAGACAGCTGCCATC
>MDTB01047547.1_pt1 | contig 13397 bp, 10 predicted proteins | sample 811161 | NCBI WGS metagenome assembly MDTB01 (sample SAMN05326650, study PRJNA326480) | marine metagenome | isolation source: seawater | place: Mediterranean Sea | collected 2009
AAAAACAATAAAATTGCGCCTGTAGCTCAACTGGATAGAGCGCTTGGCTACGGACCAGGAGGTTCTGGGTTCAAATCCTAGCAGGCGCACCATATTTTTATTGAAATACATTGTGTAAGATTGTAAATTAGTTAAGTGAAGATGTCTCTACAAAACTCCGTATTTATATTTTTTCTAATTGTAATTTTAATACTTATAATGTTGACTTTGCTACTATAAATAAGCATACAGCAGTAACCCTATACCTAAAATAATTCTATATATAACGAAAACATCTAAACTAAATTTTTTAATATATTTTAAGAAATATTTAATTGTTATATATGAAAATATAAAAGATAAAATAATTGATAAGATATTTATTTTGGAAAAAATTAAATTGTCAGTTATTATTAAATTTCTAAATCCAAAAAAACTTACTGCTGCAAGGGTTGGTATTGATAACAAAAAAGATATTTTAGCCGAATCAAATCTGCTAAAATTAAGCATTCTAGCTGCAGTAATTGATATTCCAGATCTACTAACTCCAGGTATTAAAGATAATATTTGAAAAAAACCTATAAAAATTGCAGACTTTACAGTAAAGTTTTTATCTATTTTTCGATTTATTTTAGATTTATCACTCACGAAAAGTAAAATTCCAAAAATAATTGTTGTCCAACCAATTAATTCTATATTTCTAAGCTTATCAATTAACTCAAATTCCACTAAAAGATATCCAACAATTATAATAGGAATAGAGGACAAAAATATTTTGAAAAATAAGTTTTTATTTTTTGCAAAATTAATTATATCTTTATGAAAAAAAGTTAATACCGCTAGAAATGAACCTATGTGTAAGCAAATATCTAATTGAAGATTTTGGTTTTTAAAATCTTTAAAATCAGACACTATTATCAAGTGCGAGGAAGAACTAATCGGTAAAAACTCTGTAACTCCTTGAATTATTGATAAAATAAAAATTTCAAACATTAAATAATATTACAGTTTAAGAGTGTTAATTTAGTGTTTTTTTGCAATGCATACCAGTTATGCGTATATCGGTCATTTAAAATAAGGATTTCTGATATAATAGGTAACTAATACTTACCTAAATAAGGTACAAAATTATGTAATTTTAGATTAGTTTTGGAAAATTTATGAAAAATAAAATGTTAAAATTTGTAGATACAAAAAAAGAAACTCCTTTTAAAAGAGATACTGTTAAGAGGAAGCAAGATTTTGATGAAATCTACGATGAATTTATAAACACAAAGGCAAAAGAACAATCTAGTAGATGCTCGCAGTGCGGAGTTCCTTTTTGTCAGATCCATTGTCCATTAAGCAATAATATACCCGATTGGTTAAAGCTTACTGCTGAGGGTAGATTGCAGGAAGCTTACGAAATAGCTCAAAGCACAAATAATATGCCTGAAGTTTGTGGGAGAATTTGCCCTCAAGATAGATTATGTGAGGGAAACTGTGTTATTGAACAATCAGGCCATGGAACTGTTACAATAGGATCTGTTGAAAAATATATTACTGATACAGCTTGGGAAAAAGGTTGGGTGAAACCGATTAAAGTCAAAAAAGAATTAAAACAATCTATCGGAATTATTGGTGCAGGACCAGCAGGACTTGCTTGTGCGGAAGAACTAAGAAAGTCTGGTTATCAAGTTGTAATATATGACAGATACGACAGACCTGGAGGATTATTAATTTATGGAATCCCGAATTTTAAGCTAGAAAAATTTGTTGTTGAGCGAAGAACTAAACTTTTAAGAGATAGCGGAATAAAATTTGTACAAAATTTTGAAATTGGAAAAGATCAAACTTTAGATCAACTAAAACAAAAACACGACTCGATCCTTATCGCAACAGGTGTTTATAAGGCAAAAGAAATGGAAGTTCCAGGTAATAATTTAAAAAATATTTTCCCTGCAATGGAGTTTTTAACTGCATCCAATAAAAAAGGACTAGGAGACAATGTTAAACTTTTCGATGACGGAACATTGAATGCTGAAGGCAAAGATGTTGTAGTGATCGGAGGAGGAGATACAGCTATGGATTGTGTGAGAACGGCTATAAGACAAAAAGCAAAATCTGTAAAATGTTTATATAGAAGAGATCGTGAAAATATGCCTGGTTCAGCCAGAGAAGTTAAAAACGCAATGGAAGAAGGAATAGAATTTATTTGGTTAAGCTCACCGAAAAAGTTTTTAGGTAAAGATAAGGTTGAAGCTGTTGAGGTTAATAAGATAATTTTGGGCGAACCAGATTCATCCGGTAGAAAAAAACCAGTAATTCAACAAGGTTCTGAATTTGAACTTCAAACTAATTTTGTGATTAGATCTTTAGGGTTTGACCCTGAAAATTTACCCAAGTTGTTTGGTGCAAAAGAATTAGCGGTTTCGGAATGGGGAACTATTAAAATAGATTTAAAATCTATGCAAACGAATTTAAACGGAGTTTTCGCAGCAGGAGATATAGTCAGAGGAGCTTCATTAGTCGTTTGGGCCATTAAAGACGGTAGAGATGCCGCTGCCCAGATTAAAAAATATTTACAAGAAAAAGAAAAAAGAACTGTTAGAGCAGCATAAATATAAAAATATGAATAGATATGAAAAAAATAAGAAGTATCTTTTAGAAAATCACAACTATCACCAAAGCATGGAACACGATGCATGTGGAGTGGGCATGATTGCTACAACAGATGGAAAAAAATCAAGAAAGATTGTTGAATATGGTATCGAAGCTTTAAAAGCTATTTGGCATAGAGGAGCTGTGGATGCAGACGGTAAATCAGGAGATGGTGCGGGTATTCAGATAGAAATTGCTCCAGATTTTTTTAAAGAAAAAATACTTTCTACAGGACAAACACCTGATGAGGATAAAAGAATTTGTGTTGGTATGGTATTTTTGCCGAGAACTAATTATTCAGATCAAGAAAAATGTAGAGAAATAATAGAAACCGTTCTTCTTAAGGATAATTTTCACATTTATGGATGGCGGCAGGTACCAGTTAATTCTAGTGTTTTAGGTTCAACAGCTGAGCAAAGTCGACCAGAAATTGCACAAGTAATGTTTAAAAAAAACGAAAATTTGAAGACAAATGATTTAGAAAGAGATTTATTCGAAACTAGAAAAAAAATTGAAAAACTTGCAAGAGAAAATCAACTTAAAAACTTCTATATATGTTCGTTTAGTTCGAGATCAATAGTTTACAAGGGTATGTTTTTAGCAGAAATGTTAGCTGAATTTTATCCTGATTTAAATGATAAAAAACTAACCTCAAGGTTTGCAATTTTTCATCAAAGATATTCCACCAATACATTTCCGAGCTGGGACTTAGCTCAACCTTTTCGAACATTAGCTCATAATGGGGAAATCAATACTTTAAAAGGAAATATAAACTGGATGAAAATACATGAACAAGATATGTCAAGCTCTTTATTTAAAAATGTAAAAAATTTGCAACCAGTCATAAGGAGTACATCAGATTCTGGTGCGCTCGATAATGTGTTTGAGTTATTAACTCATTCGGGAAAATTAGCACCCTTAATAAAACTAATGATGATCCCAGACTCTTGGTCAAAGAGAAGCAAAACTGTCGAAAAAAACCACCAGGATTTATTTAATTTTCTAAATAGCACTATAGAACCATGGGATGGACCAGCAGCAATTTGTGCTACAGACGCAAAATGGGTTTTAGCTTCTACAGATAGAAATGGGCTTAGACCTTTAAGGTACTCAATTACATCTGACAATTTATTTTTTGCTGGTTCAGAAACTGGAATGATAAAAATTCCTGAACAAAACATTGTTGAGAAAGGAAAGTTAGGACCTGGTCAAATAATAGCTATAGACTTAAAAAAAGGAAAACTTTTTAAAGATAAAGAAATAAAAGATCTTTTAGCGAAAGATTACAAAAAATATAACAAACAAATAATTGATCTTGATAAAAAAATATCCGCTGAAAATGAAAAAGCTAATTTTACTGGTGATGAACTTAAAAAAAGACAATATTTATCTGGTATAAGCGTTGAAGATTTAGAGTTAATTCTACATCCTATGGCTGAAGAAGGTAAAGAAGCGTCTGGATCAATGGGGGACGATACTCCTGTAGCAGTTCTTTCTAGTCATTTTAGACCTGTCTCTCACTACTTCAGACAAAACTTTAGTCAAGTAACTAATCCTCCAATTGACTCATTAAGAGAAAACAAAGTTATGAGTTTAAAGACTAGATTTGGAAATCTAGGAAATATCTTAGACTTTGATAATTTAACAGAGGAAAATATTTTTGTTTTAGATAGTCCAATACTTACTAATTCACAATTAAGGATATTCAAAAAAATATTTTCAAAAAAGATAAAAGAAATAGACTGCACATTTGAGATTAACAGTTCTTTGAAAGATAGGATTGAATCAATTAGAAGAGAATGTGAAACAGCAGTTAGAGAAGGAAGTTCTACTATTATATTATCTGATAAAAATATTACTAATCTTAAAGCAAGTATACCTAGCGCACTAACTGTTGGAGCAGTTCATTCGCATTTAATTAAAAATGGATTAAGAGGATACTGCTCTTTAAATGTTGAATGTTCTGATGCATTAGATACCCATTCCTTTGCAGTTTTGATTGGAGCTGGAGCAACAACAATTAATCCTTATTTAGCAATTGATAGCATTCAACAAAGGTTCGAGAAAAAATTGTTTGGAAAAACTGACTTTGAAAGTTGTGTTAGAAAGTTCAAAAAATCAATAGATGCTGGTCTTTTAAAAATAATGTCTAAAATGGGAATTTCAGTAATTAGTTCTTACAGAGGTGGATGCAATTTTGAGGCAGTGGGTTTAAGCAGAGGACTTGTTTCTGATTATTTCCCTGGCATGTCTTCAAGGATCTCAGGTATTGGCATAAGTGGTATTGAAAAAAAAATTAAGGAGTTATATAAAAAAATTTCTAAACAAAATACATATACTTTGCCAATTGGCGGATTGTATCGTTACAGAAAAAGCGGAGAAGATCATCAACATCAAGGAAAACTAATACATTTATTACAACAGGCTGTTGGAAAAGGTTCCTATGAGCTTTATAAAAAATATTCAAAAGGGATACATGACTTACCAACAATAAATCTTAGAGACTTACTTAAATTTACAAGTAAAAGAAAACCTGTAGATATTAATGAGGTAGAATCAGAAGAAAAAATTTTAAAGAGATTTGGCAGTGGAAGTATGTCACATGGAGCTCTGTCTGCTGAAGCGCATGAAGTGTTAGCTACTGGAATGAATAGAATTAATGGCGCATCTTGCAGTGGCGAAGGCGGGGAAGACGCTAAAAGATTTAAAGTTCTATCTAATGGTGACTCAGCTAACTCAAGAGTAAAACAGATAGCATCCGCAAGATTTGGAGTTACTGTCGATTATTTAAATAATGCTAATGAAATTGAAATTAAGATGGCTCAAGGAGCAAAACCAGGAGAAGGTGGACAATTACCAGGGTTTAAAGTTACTGAGGAGATAGCTAGACTAAGACATTCAACGCCTGGAGTAACTTTAATTTCGCCTCCTCCTCATCATGATATTTATTCTATAGAGGATTTAGCTCAATTAATTTATGATTTAAAACAAATTAATCCAAAAGCCAGAGTTAGTGTTAAACTTGTCGCCTCTACAGGTATCGGAACTATAGCAGCTGGGGTAGCAAAGGCAAAAGCAGATATTATTTTAATTTCTGGTCACTCTGGAGGAACAGGGGCTAGTCCGCAAACAAGCATCAAATATGCTGGAATACCATGGGAAATGGGATTAACAGAAGCAAATCAAATTTTGACCTTAAACAATTTAAGACACAAGGTTACATTAAAAACTGATGGAGGACTGAAAACTGGAAGAGATGTAGTTATGGCAGCCATGATGGGTGCAGAAGAATATGGTATGGGCACATCCTCTTTAGTTGCTATGGGTTGTATTATGGTTCGCCAATGTCACTCAAATACTTGTCCTGTCGGCGTTTGTAGTCAAGACAAGTCTTTAAGAGAAAAATTTACTGGAACACCTGAAAAAGTTGTAAATCTTTTTACTTTTGTGGCTAGAGAAGTAAGAGAAATTTTAGCATCTCTTGGCTATAAATCAATCAATGAAATTATTGGAAGGACTGATCTGCTCTCACAAATTAATAAAGGCGCACCTAATTTAGATGACTTAGATTTAAATCCTCTTTTAGTTCAAGCAGATCCTGGAAATAATACTAGATATTGTGAAGAAAAAATTATCAATAAAGTACCTGATACTTTAGATCAGAAAATTTGGTCAGAAATAGAAAACAAAATAGATATTTTAAAAAAAAACGAATTTAGTTATGAAGTTGAAAACACTTTTAGATCTGTTGGGACAAGATTATCCCACTATGTTTATAAAAAATTTGGTAATCAAAAACTGGAAAGAGATACAATTTGTATAAAACTAAAAGGTTCAGCAGGGCAATCACTTGGAGCATTTTTGACCAAGGGTTTAAAAGTTATCGTTGAAGGAGACAGCAATGATTATGTCGGAAAAGGACTTTCAGGTGGATCTATAATTGTACGTCCTTCTTTGAAAAGTAAATTAAAATCAAACGAGAATACAATTATTGGTAACACAGTTTTGTACGGAGCAACATCTGGCATATTATTTGCCTCTGGTCAGGCTGGAGAAAGATTTGCAGTAAGAAATTCTGGAAGTTTAGCAATCGTAGAGGGTTGTGGAGCACATGGTTGTGAATATATGACAGGAGGAACAGCAATTATCTTAGGACCAGTAGGTGATAATTTTGGAGCGGGGATGACAGGTGGAATGGCTTTTGTTTACGATAAAGAAAATAAATTTGAAGATTATGCTAATCCTAGCTCTATTATATGGCAACCTGTTGAAACAGATTATTGGAAAGAGCATTTGAGAAACAACTTAAAACAATTTGTAAAAGAAACTAATTCAAAAATTTCAGAAAAAATTTTATCAAATTTTGAAAAAGAGCTTAAAAATTTTGTTCAAGTGTGTCCAATAGAAATGCTAGATAAATTAGACAAACCTATTTCATTGAAAGAATTGAAATTCAAGTCTGCTTAATGGAAAAAAAAATAAAATTCTTTTTTTTTGGTTTTGGTCAAACTGCAAGATACTTTGTAAAAGAATTATTAAAAACAAATAAAAAATTTATTTTTAAAGCTACAAATACCAAAAAATCAAAAATTTTAAATTTTGATAAGAGAAAGTTTAAGTCATTCAAATTTAAAAACGATATTTATGATAAAAAAATATTAGAAGAATTACAAATGGTTGACTATATTTTGATTTCTATACCACCTCAAAAAAAAAGGGATTTAGTTTTAGAAAATTTTGGTAAAGTTTTAATTAATTCAAATATTAAAAAAATAATATATTTATCAGCCACAAGTGTTTATGGCAATCATAGAGGAAGATGGGTAAACGAAAATTCAAAATTAAAAGGAAAAACAGTTTTTGGTTTAGCAAGAAGAGCCACAGAAAAAGTTTGGATAAATTTTAGGAAAAAATACAGACTTGATGTAAATATATTAAGAGTATCTGGAATTTATTCAAAAGAAAATAATGTTCTTAAAAAAATTTTTCAAAAAAATATTTACATCGAAGAAAAAAAATATTTTTCAAGAATAAGAATAGAAGATTTAGCTACAGTTATTAAAAAGACTTTTTTTTCCAAAAGAAAATCCATGATCTTAAATGTATCTGATAATAGACCTGCAACTAATGTTGAAGTTGCTAAATACGCAGCTCAATTATTAAAAATAAAAAAACTAAAAGCAGTTCCAATTTCGAAATTTAAAAATAAAATGATCAAAGCATTTTATAAAGACTCAAAAAAAGTAAGTAATAAGAATATGAGGACAAAACTTAAGATAAAATTGAAATATCCTACCTATCAACATGGGTTAAGAGATATTTTTGATAATTTTAAGTAATCCTTTTTTTATCTTTTTGAGAGATTTAGGATCTGACAAACTATGATCTCCTCTTTTAATGATAATTAGTTTTTTTTCGGCGTTCTTAAAAATATTTAAAACTTTTCGAGAAAAAAAAACTGGTACAACCTCATCTTTTTTTCCGTGAAACATTAAAACTTGGATTTTAAGAAAGATTTTTTTTGAAAATACTTTATTTTTTCTTCCATCTTTAATTAATTGAAGTGATATAGGATACTTATATTTTCCACTTTCAATATAGGTTATTTTTTTTTTTATTATTTCTTTTTTAATTTTTTTAGGAAATTTATCCCACATCAATTTTGTAAGAAATTCTGGAGCTGATCCTATGCCAATAAAACCTTTGATTTGTTTTTTAAAATACTTAAATTGATTAATTGCTATCCATGACCCCATACTTGAACCAATTAAGATAAAGTTGTTTTTTTTTACTATCTTTTTTATTAAAAATTTTACATTCTTGGACCAAACACTAATATTGCCTTTTGTAAATTCCCCTGAAGATTTTCCGTGTCCTAAGTATTCTAAAGCTAAAAAACCAAGTTTATTTTTTTTAGCAAATTTTCTAAATGATTGAGGTTTTTGTCCCTCAATATCTGACATAAAGCCTGGAAGAAAAACAATATAAAGTTTTTTTTTATAATAATTGTCGATATATCTCAGTTTTTTAGTCTTTGAAATTTTTTGATACTTAAATATTTTCATATAAAGTTATAAGTTTAATTTGTTAATATATTACAATTATTATGGCTTCAAAAATAAAAGTTCTCCAGGTTATTCCTAAATTAGGATATGGAGGCGCAGAGACAGGTTGCTACGATATTGCTCATTATTTGGCTGAGAAAGAGCATAGTTCTTATATAGCTACTTCTGGGGGAGAATTATTGAAATTCATTAAAAAAGAAAGAGTTAAATTGTTTCGTTTACCTGTTCATTCTAAAAATCCAATTTTAATTCTTTTAAATACAATTTTTCTGGCAGTATTAATATTTTTTAACAATATTAATATTGTTCATGCCAGAAGCCGCGCTCCTGCGTGGTCATGTTATTTTGCATGTTTAATTACAAGACGAAATTTTGTGACAACTTTTCATGGGACTTACAATTTTGAAAATAATATAAAAAAATTTTATAATAGTATTATGTTAAGATCAAAACTGACAATAGCAGGATCAAACTTCATTTTTAGTCATATTAACGAAAAATATAGTGAGTATTTAAATAGAAAAAAAAAATTAAGAGTAATTTTTAGAGGTATAAATATTGATTATTATAATATTAAAAATGTTTCAATTTTAAAACAAGAGAGAATTACAAAGGATTGGGAACTTGCACGAAATAAATTTACTATACTCATGCCCGGTAGACTTACTCATTGGAAAGGTCAGGAAAAATTAATTGAAGCATTAAATATTCTAATAGAGGATTACAACAACTCTAATTTTCAAGCCATTGTACTGGGTTCAGATCAAGGAAGAAAAGTTTATAAAAAAAAGCTTATCGATCTAGTCCAAAGGTATAGATTAAATCAAAAAATTAAGTTTATAAACCATTGTAAAGAAATGCCTGTAGCTTATTCATTAGCTGATGTAGTAGTATCAGCTTCAATTAAACCTGAAGCCTTTGGTCGGGTAGCGGTTGAGGCCCAGGCTATGAGCAAACCAATTATAGCAAGTGATCTTGGCGGATCAAAAGAAACTATTTTAAAAGGAAAATCTGGTTTTTTGTACAAACACGATGATCCCAGGCATCTTGCTAAAATTTTAAATACTGTTATTGAGTTAGATCAGGACACATTGAATTCTATAGGAAACGAAGGTAGAAAAAATATAACCAAAAAATTCGATGTAGAAAGTATGTGTGATTCAACTTTAAGAGAGTATAAAAAATTGTTAAATATATAATACATGCCTCAAATTCAATTATTAGATGGAAAAAAAATTTCATTTACAAAGTCTATGAGCGGGTTAGACCTTATTAGGAAAATTAGTAAATCTTTAGAGAAAGCAGCATTAATTATGGAAGTCGATGGAGATTTAAAAGATTTAAGTCATGAAATTACAAAAGACTCGAAAGTTAGAATAATAACCTCAAAAGATAAAGAAGGATTAGAAGTCATTAGACATGATGCTGCACATATAATGGCAATGGCAGTTCAAGAATTATTTCCTGGCACTCAGGTAACAATTGGTCCAGTTATAGAAAATGGTTTTTATTATGACTTTGCAAGAAAACAACCTTTTACAAGTGACGATTTAAAAAAGATAGAAAAAAAAATGTCAGAAATTATCGATAGAGATGTTAAAACTAGAAAAGAAGTTTGGGAAAGAGAAAAAGCAATTAATCATTTCAAAAAAATTGGAGAAAAGTATAAAGCTGAAATTGTTGAAAGCATTCCTAAAAACGAGGAACTTTCTATTTATCACCATGGTGATACTTGGCATGATTTATGTAGAGGACCTCATTTAACATCTTCTAGCAAAATTGGAAAAGCTTTTAAGTTAACAAAGGTATCTGGTGCTTATTGGCGAGGGGACTCTAATAATGAAATGTTACAGAGAATTTATGGCACGTGCTGGAGTTCAAAAAAAGATTTAGACGATTATCTAAATAAGTTAGAAGAAGCAGAAAAAAGAGATCATAGAAAACTTGGGAAAGAAATGGACTTATTCCATTTCAGGGAAGAAAGTCCTGGATCAGTATTTTGGCATGAAAAAGGCTGGTTGTTATTCCTAAGATTAGTTGAGTATATGAGAATGAAACAACGCTTAGCAGGCTATAAAGAAATAAACACACCAGAACTTTTGGACAAAACATTATGGGAAAAATCAGGTCATTGGGAAAAATTTGGCGAGCATATGTTTACTTCAGAAACACCTGATGAAAAAACCTTTGCAATAAAACCAATGAATTGTCCAGGCTGTGTTCAAGTTTTTAATCAAGGATTAAAGAGCTATAGAGATTTGCCACTAAAACTTTCTGAGTTCGGAAAAGTACATAGATATGAGCCCTCCGGAGCTTTACATGGATTATTAAGAGTGAGAGCTTTTACCCAAGATGATGCGCATATTTTTTGCACAGAAGATCAAATAACTCAAGAAACTTTATCGGTAACCAATTTAATTTTAGAAATTTACAAAGCTCTTGGATTTGAAAATGTGATTCTAAAGTATTCTGATAGACCTGAAAAGAGAGTTGGAGACGATAGTGTTTGGGATAAATCGGAAGAAGCTTTATTGTCAGCAATAAAAAAATCAAAGCTCGAATACACAATTAACAAAGGTGAAGGAGCCTTTTACGGACCCAAAATAGAATTCGTTTTAAGAGATGCAATTGGTCGTGATTGGCAATGTGGAACATTACAAGTTGATTTAAATTTACCAGATAGATTAGGTGCAAAATTTATTGATAAAGATGGCACTAAAAAAGTTCCTGTTATGCTGCATAGAGCTTTGTTTGGTTCATTGGAGAGGTTTATTGGTATTTTAATTGAGAATTATGCTGGAAAATTGCCTTTTTGGTTATCACCAGCGCAAGCTGTGTTGTGTCCTATTGCAGAGGAAAGCAACGATTATGTTAAAAAGTTATTTGAAGATTTATTTAAAGAGGGTATAAAATGCGAAGTGGATTTAAGAAACGAGAAGATTAATTATAAAGTTAGGGAACATTCTCTAGCTAAGATTCCAATAATTATTGTTTGCGGTAAAAAAGAAGTTACTGAAAATACTGTTACAATAAGAAGACTAGGGTCAGACAAACAAGAAATAATGAGAAGGGAAGAATTAATTAAAAGTATGCTTAAAGCAAACAAGTTGCCATTAAATTAAGTGTCAAACATTAAACCAAACTATTTTCAAAAACGTAGCAAGCCTCAAGGTCCAAAGGCCAATGAAAGAATCCGAGCATTAGATGTTCAAGTAATAGGTAGCGATGGGAAAAATCTTGGTTCGATGCAAATCAATAAAGCGATAGAATTGGCTAAACAAGAAGGATTAGATTTAATAGAAATATCTCCAAACGCCAATCCTCCAGTTTGTAAAATTATGGACATGGGTAAATATAAGTACGATTTACAAAAAAAAGCTAATCAAGCAAAAAAAAAACAAAAAATAGTCTCTCTTAAAGAAATTAAATTACGACCAGGCACAGAAACTCACGATTACAATTTCAAAATTAAAAATGCAAAAAAATTTATTACAAAAGGTGATAAAGTTAAATTTACAGTCAAGTTTAAGGGAAGAGAAATGCAACATACAGAGCTTGGAAAAAAACTTATGAATAGAATAATAGAGGAAACAAAAGATATTGCAAAAGTTGAAAGTCAGCCAAAATTTGAGGGACGACAAATGGTGATGATCATTCAACCTATTTAGATTATAGAAATATCATCTTGATAAGCTTAATTATTAGATATATAAAGCCCGCATAATTATGCCAAAATTAAAAACCAAAAGCTCTGCAAAGAAGAGATTCAGATTTACAGCTTCAGGTAAAATAAAGATGCCTCAAGCAGGAAAAAGACATGGAATGATTAAAAGAACTAATTCACAAATCAGAAGACAAAGAGGCACTACGATCATGACAAAACAAGATTCAAAGATTGTTAAATCGTATATGCCGTATAATTTAAGAGGATAATATGGCTAGAACAAAACGTGGCGTTGTAAGCAGAGCAAAACATAAAAAAGTTTTAAAATCTGTAAAAGGTCAATACGGTAGAAGAAAAAATACTATTCGCATAGCTCGTCAGGCTATGGAAAAAGCCATGCAATATGCTTACCGTGATAGAAAAGCAAAAAAAAGAGAGTTCAGATCATTATGGATACAAAGAATAAATGCTGGAGTGAGAATGGAAGGTCTTACTTACTCAAAATTTATTAACGGTTTAGCTAAATCCAAGATAAAGTTAGACAGAAAAGTCCTTGCAGAATTGGCCTATAATAATCCAGAAGTCTTTAAATCTATAGTAAAAAAGGTTCAATCATCTCTAAACTAATAAGAGTATTTGATTTAACCTCAACATAATATAAAAAATCAAAATATCTGATGAGTAATTTGGAAAAAATAAATTCTATTTTTAACGCAAAAATTGATTCTGTTAAAACAAAAGAAGACTTACAAAATATAAAAACAGAGTTTTTTGGAAAAAATGGTCAAATAACCCAACAATTTAAAACGCTTGGCTCTCTAGATCCTCAGAAAAGAAAAGAATTTGCTTCTAATTTAAATAAAATAAAAGATGATCTCTCAAATCAAATAGAGCAAAAAAGTTTTGAATTAGGAAACGCTGAAATTAATGAAAAACTCAAAAACGAGAAAGTGGATGTTACTTTGCCTGTCCGTCCATACAGACAAGGTAAAATACATCCGGTCTCTCAAGTAATAGATGAAATTTCCTCAATATTTTCAGAAATTGGT
>MDTB01188806.1_pt1 | contig 13397 bp, 7 predicted proteins | sample 811161 | NCBI WGS metagenome assembly MDTB01 (sample SAMN05326650, study PRJNA326480) | marine metagenome | isolation source: seawater | place: Mediterranean Sea | collected 2009
ATAAACAAAAATCAGATCTCCGGGTCGATTTGCGTAATTCTCTAATTGAAGGTGGTGATTCTGGTTTGCCAGCAATTAAACCTGGAGATTGGGAAGGTAGTTTTCTGATGGATGTAGTTACACATAAGGATGAAGATATGGCTATGCCACCTAAGGGTGAAAAATTGTTAGAGGGCGAAATAAATAAGATCATGCAATGGGTTAATTCTGGAGCTTACTGGCCAGGACAAATGCAGGAAAAATCACAAGAGGATATAAAACTCTGGTCATTCAAGCCTGTTTCTAAACCTAAGGTTCCATTTAAGAAAAAACCTGAATTAAGTTCACACCCAATTGATGCTTTCATATCATCCGAAATTCTAGAGAAAAATTTAATTATCAACCCTCCAGCTGATCCGCGATCTCTAATTAAACGAACATATATTATTTTTACAGGATTAATACCCGATTCAAAAACTATAGAAAAATTTGTAGGGGATTATTTGATCGATGAAGAGGCTGCATTTAAATCACTTGTGAATTCTCTGCTTAGCTCACCTCACTTTGGAGAAAGGTGGGCTCAGCATTGGTTAGACGTAATTAGATGGGCGGAAACTAATGGCTCAGAATCAAACTTATATAGAAAAAATGCATGGGTTTATAGAGATTACGTTATTAGATCTTTTAATAATGATTTACCATACAATCGATTCATTCGAGAACAGTTAGTTGGTGATCAACTTGGATCAGGCGATGCGACTGGATTCTTAGTATCCGGACCTCATGTGCCAGCTGCTACAATTGGCCAAGAGCCATCTGCAATTAGGCAAGCTAGATCTGATAGGATGGATGAAATCATGCAAACTGTAGGAGCATCTATTATGGGTGTTACGGTAAGCTGTGCCAGGTGTCACAATCATAAATTTGACCCTATTTCTATTACAGATTATTACTCCATGTCTGCTGTTTTTCAGGGAGTTGAGTTTGGAGGGCGTTGGCCGGAATACGACCACAAAAACCCAAGAAAAATAAAAGCTGATGCAATATCACTTAATATCGAGAAACAAAGAAATATACTTAAAAATGGAATTGGTTCATGGGAAGAAAATTGGGGAGGCTTTACAGATATGTATTTCCCCACATCGAATGTTGATGGTTTGAAAATAGATTTTGATTGGTCAGCTGTATCTATTGACGAACTTGAAATTTATGGACCAGATAATGAGATCAATGTTGCTCTCTCCTCAAGTGGAACAACAGTTAATTCCGATCCAGCTATGGCTGTTCCTCGGGGAGAATTGTATAAGGTTAACGATGGAAACTACGGTACTCAGAACTGGCGTTCAAAAAGTGATAAGTCTGAAGATAAGCCTTGGCTTGAATTCCGATTCAATAAAACAGTCAGAGTTAATAAAATACGATTCAGTAAAAATAGGGAAAGTTATTTTGAAACTGACTACTTGGAGAATACACCAAATAAGAAATTTCCCACCTTTAAGGTTTCTGTTCTTTTAGATGGTTCTTGGATAGAACTTACTTCTTCAAAAAAGATTAAACAAAAAACCAATAAAGATTCTAATTTGTTCAATGCATCAAAGTCACTTTATAAATATATTGATCAAATTAAAAGTGAAGGCCCTCAGCACAGTTTTGTAGGACGTTTTATTACTCCCCCTATAACTAGAGTTCTTCACAGAGGTAGTCCAGAAAATCCCAAGGACGTTGTAGTTCCAGCAGGCTTTAACATTCTCAATGGTGACCTTGGTCTTGATTCAAGTTCACCTGAAAACATAAGACGAAAAGCCTTTGCAGATTGGTTGGTTTCGCCTGATCATCCACTTACTTCAAGGGTTATAGTTAATCGGGTCTGGAGTCATTTATTTGGAAAAGGAATTGTTTCTACCACCAGTGATTTTGGGAACGCTGGAGCCAAGCCATCACATCCTGAGCTACTTGATTGGCTAGCTTCTGAATTTGTTAACCCTGTTGATACTGATATTAGACCATGGTCTATTAAGGACTTAATTAGGTTGATGGCCACATCCGAGGCATTTCAACGTTCAAGTGCTCCTAATGAAGTTAACACTTTTAAGGATGAATCATCCACTTTTCTATGGAGATATCCACCTCGAAGAGTTGAGGCGGAGGTTATTCGTGACTCAATTCTTATTGCCTCAGATAAAATTGACAAAAAGTTAGGAGGGAGAAGCTATAGAATTCATAATATTAAAAAGACATATTCGCAGTGGGAAGTTGTTAATAACTTTGGCGAACCTACATGGAGACGAATGATTTATCAGGAAAGAATGCGTCGTGTTGATGACAAAATGTTTACAGCGTTTGATTTTCCAGATTGTGGCCAAGTCAGATCTCGAAGGCCCGTATCAACAACACCATTACAAGCTCTCAATCTTTTAAACAGTGACTTTGTTATTGAGCAATCAAACTTTATTGCTAACAGGGCAATAAAAGAGGTCGGCAATAATAAAGAAAACATTATTAACCGAATTTACCAAATTTTACTTGGCCGTGCGCCTGACAAAGATGAGTTATCCTATTCAAAAACAGTAACGCCTGTAATGTTATCTCGTACGTTAATTAATTCTAACGAATTCTCTTTTTTACCATAGTGTCAGATAAAATATCCATATTAGGTCGAAAATTATTAGACAGGCGACTTTTCCTGAAGCAGACGACAGGTGTTATGGGTGGGTTAGGCCTGTCTGACCTTATTTTAAGGGATGCTTACTGTGTTAACGAAAATACCAAAAACTTTTCTGGCAAGGAGCCCATCAGACCAAACATCGATCCTGATAAACCATATTTATCAAGAAATAGTCATTTTCCATCAAAGGCTAAACAAGTACTGGTAATCTATTGTCCAGGTGCAGTTAGCCATGTGGATACCTTTGATTATAAGCCAGATTTAAAAAAATATCATGGTAAGAAACCTCCAGGAGTACCAGCTGTGACTTTTGAGGGACCAACAGGGAATATTGCAAAACCTTTTTGGGACTTTAAACCAAGAGGTCAATCCGGAAAAATGACTTCTGAACTTTTGCCTCATCTAGGCTCACTTGTAGATGAATTTTGTTTTATTCATTCTTTGAAAACTCAAACCAGTGCTCACCCGCAAGGTGAAAACTTTCTTAATACAGGATTTACGATGGAGGGATTCCCTTCATTTGGTTCCTGGGTCACATATGCCTTAGGGTCTGAATGTGATGACTTGCCATCATTTGTTGCTATAAATGATCCGCGAGGCTTGGCTAGGTCTGGAAAAAATAATTTCGGAAATGGCTTTCTGCCAGCAGCCTTTCAAGGAACGGACTTCAATTCTCAAAATCCACCAAACAATTTATCAAGGCCAAGTAGCATTTCCAAAACTGATGACTTGGCAACAGTCGAGCTCTTGAAAAAAATTAATGCTAAACATTTCGAAAAATTTCCAGGTGATGCAGATTTGGCTGCAAGAATCTCAAGTTACGAATTAGCAGGTAAAATGCAGACCTCAGTCCCAAATGTTATGAACTTATCTGCCGAGCCAAATTTTATACTTGATGAATATGGGGTCAACAGTGGCACTGATTTAAAAAGAAAATATGCAAAAAACTGTATACTTGCCAGAAGGCTAATTGAGAAGGGTGTACGTGTTGTTCAGCTATTTAATGGTAGCGACCCAAGTGGAGGTAATGGTATCACCAATTGGGATTCACATAGCGATATTGCAGAAACTCACGCAATGCAGGCAGAAATTATGGATCAGCCGACTGCAACATTAATAAGAGACCTTAAACGCAGAGGTCTCTTAGAGCAGACTTTAATAGTTTGGGCTACAGAATTTGGTAGGATGCCTTTCTTACAAGGTAATGGCACTGGTAGAGATCATAATCCTAACGCGTTCACATGCTTTCTTGCAGGAGCTGGTGTAAAAAAAGGATTCTCTTATGGAAGCAGTGATGAGTTTGGATTTAAAACTGCGAATGATCCAGTGGAAGTTTATGATTTTAATGCCACAATTCTTCATTTGATGGGATTAGATCACGAGAGGTTGAGTGTTTATAATAATGGTCTTGAGCGCAGATTAACTAATGTGCACGGTCATGTTATTAAAGATATTTTAGCCTAATTAATTATATTTTTAATAATGTTGTCATTTCCATAAATTAGATGGAAAATTTACGTAGAAAAAAACCATATATCGACATGAATAAACGTTCCTTAATCATTAGTTCCCTTTTTTTAATTTTATTGTCATATTCAAATGCTAACAATTATCAGGCAACTGTGGTTAAATTGTCTCCAACTTATTATTATGAGTTAAATGAGATTACTACTGATGAAGGTGCATTAGACACTATGGGGAATGCACCTAAAGCTGGCTCATTCAATGGGGATTATGGTGTAGGCGGACCTGAAGTTGGAGGTGAGGGCCCTCTTTACGTATTTAGTGCCGATGATTTTAATGGCATCGCGGTGCCAGGTTTAGGAGGCACTGATAATCTTGCCCACTATAGTAATAATTCCGGACATGTTACTCTGGGTGATGGTAATTTGTATGCTTCAAGCTCTATTACCGTTGCTTTGTTTTTTAAAGCTGGACCTGCTCAAGGCGGGGACAGGCTATTTACGAATAACATTTCTGATCCTACCAAAAGCTTTCAAGTTAATGTAGCTAACAATGGGCTGGTTCTTGCAGTTGATCCGGGTAGTACTGGCCTTTCTGCCGAAAGAACACTCTACATGGAAGACAATAGTGGTCCTGATCGAAGATTAATTCAGAGTGATTCGGGCTGGTTTCATGTAATAGCTTCTACTTCAGGAAACTCAGGTAATGAAAGGGCGGCTAACTTCAAATTATGGATAAATGGTGTTGATCGAACCGACAATCTACAACCTGATTCGACAGGCTGGGGTATTAATACCGGTCAAGCTAAGATTGGTGGAAGAAGAGCCGACCCAGCCGACAGTACAACTCATTCGGGAGCGCAGGATGAGGTAGCTATTTGGTTGGATAGAGTTTTAACTGATCAGGAGGCTATGTCTTTATGGGAAGCGGCAATTACTGAAAAGAAAATACCCTTAGTGATTACTGACATAGAGATAACAAAAAACATTGATGATCAGGAAGTGAAAATATCTTGGAATTCAAGGCGCGGTAGAATATACGGAATATACTCTACTACTAACCTCGTTGATGGTGATTGGGAAGAGCTTGATGATAGCGTCGAAGGTGATGGAGAAATTACGTCATTCACTGATCCGGGTGTTTCGGTAGATGATAAAAAAAGATTTTATAGAGTCGTTGAATTAGAGTAGAAATAATTTCAAATCTTGAAATTATCTATATAAGAATTTGAATTCAAAAATTTTAAGCTCTTTAATAATTGTTTTAATCTTTGTAGGTTGCTATTTACCTAAAACTGAGAATAAACAAACTTCAATAGAGCAAATACAGAGGGCCGCTGATAGAAATTATCCTCGAGAAATTCGTGATGATGAGTCCAAAGAAGAATATCTACAATTCATTGTATCTTCACAAAATTATGTTTTTTGGAAAAAAAATTATCCCAAAGAAACACTATTTTCTATCCTCAATTTCCCAATTGAAAAGATAGATAAACATCTAGCTGATACTTTTCAATGTTATCTAAAGTTGGACTTTGATGCTGCTACAGATTTTCTTGAAGAACAAGTTCTAGCCACTAAACATAAAGATCTTGCAATCGAAATTGTTGCAAGATTTTTAAAGGATGACGAATTAGCAATGGCAGTTTTATGGGCACAAGATATCCATGATGTCGCAAAACGACATTCATTAATTGAGGAGCTTGCAACTCATTAAATTTTCTCAATTTTAAAATACCAAATTAGGTTGCTTGAACTTTTTTTCTAGGACCATTCAATAAAGTTCCAATAAATGTATATCTAATGAAATAGTGATAAATAATAATTAATGTTAAGGCAGTTATAAAGCATATAAGAGGGAACTTAACATAAATTTCGATGTCCCAATCCGAGAGTACGATTTGATAAGCTTGTACTAGGGGTTGGTGGCCTAGGTATAACCAGTAAGATGAATCAGATATATATCTAACCATTGGTCTTCCCTTCGAAAAAAAGAATTTGAAGAAACCTATAAATCCAAAAATCATTGCCCAGCAGTAAATGGTTGTGACTAGTGGCTTTGGATTATTAAATGTTTTAATCCACTCATAAATTGAGTTAATGCTTTCATTTAGAAAGGCAAATGGTCCAGAAAGGTCTTTTCTAAGATTCAACCAATCTGGACAGGGTTTGTTAAACTCTCTTAAGGCGATGATTAGAAAAACAAATCCCGTAAAAAACAATATTGGCCATATAAATTTAGATATAATGCCAAAGTTCCTGAATCCATACATTAATGCTCCGCAGGTAAAAAAGAGAAAATAATGTGCTAGTATCCACCAAGCAGGTTTACCGTCGAAACCATTTAGAACGAATATATCAATAAGTTTGTCTGGTTTGAAGAAAATCGCTGTTGCAGGACCGAATTCGTTGGAACCCATTTTTAACTGAGTTTGATATGTCAGAAAAATCAACACACATACCAACGTTAATCGGATAGATGTAGTTATATAAGGAGGTAAATTACTCCAATTTTTAAAAGGATAAACAAGATCAAAAATTTTAAAAATCAGACAAAATGCAATTCCTATGACAAATAGAAAATATAGAAACCACATGTGATGCAAAATAATTTGTTTGTTTCCAAAAAAATTAATGAAGTAATTTTTATTAATAAAGTCATTAATTTTTGCAGGTATTTTTGTAATGAAATTTAACTTTTTACCACTCAATGCAGCCCTTGCATCAATTCTTCTGTCCATTATCAAATCTAGGTCTTCATCAATTCTAAGTGCTCCCAATATAAATCTCATTGTCCCTTGATCTAATTCTGCAGAATCAAATGAGGTTGATCCATCTATGTTTTTTTTAGACGGATCGGCACCTTTAAGAATTAATAATTCTATAGTTATTGGTCTTGCCATAAATGACGCCCAGTGCAATGGGGTTGATCCTTTTCCATCTGTAGAATTTATGTTGGCTCCGTTCGATAAAAGAATTTCAATGGATTTATTGTTACCGTATGCAGCAGCCCAATGAAGTGGAGTTGCCTGCATGAAATCTTTTTTATTTACATCAAATCCTTCAGAAATTTTTGAGTTTAATAAGTTTAAATCATTTCTTTTTGCTGCAGCCCAAATGGAACTTCCTTTTATTTTAGACCGTTTCTCTGGGACATCCTTTTCATTGATTTCTTTTTTCCATTCATTCAACTTTCCCATGTTGTTCATCAACGGAGCTAAAATTATAATTGAGAGTATTAACGGAACTAGAATTCTTTTGACCCTTTGGATTGATACTGAAAATGAACCTCTCTTTAGTAGCATCATTGACGTAAAGAAACCGCTAACAAGAAAGAACAACTGCATTCTAAAACCGTGAATAAATTCAAATATCACTCCATATTTGGGATTTTGGTTCATGTCTTGTCCCGGCCAAAAATTCATACCGTTAAATGACATTATTCCATGAAGAGCAATGCCTAAGAGCATAGCAAATGACCTTAATGCGTCGAGGTCGTGATGACGTACCTTTAGTTTGTTTTCAGAATCAGTTTTAGGTAATTGTAACATTTAAAATCATCATTTTAATGACATCCTCACTTTATGAATCAATTCAAGATTTTAATTTTTCATAACGATATTATTCGAGTAGTTATTAAAAGGTCAAAAGTAATCCTTTCTTAATCTTTATTCAGTATATTCATTTTCTATGAAGTTACTTTTAATTTTGTTATTTTGCTTAAATTTTATATCCTTTGTAATTGCTAAACCTCAGCTTAGTTCATGGATCACTGACAAGACTGGCTCTTATGCAAGAATTTATACAAGTAAAGAGAATGAATCCGCTGGTTTAACCTCAACGACTTGGAGTAGAGGGCAAGGTATTCAAAATTCACCAACGTATGCTGGCATACATGAAATTCATGATGACGATAGTTGGGTATATATTAAAACCTCTGGTCTAGGATTACATAACATGGGCCCCTGGTATTTGAACGAGTCCAAAACTAGAGATTTTCCTAGTTTTCCAGGTAACACAGCAACAACATATCGAATTCCCAAATCGCCAACTGCATTTAATGGTACTAGAACTACTACTGCAGGTTCTATAGGTTACTTTGTCGATGGAGTGGCATTATTTGACGCAACCGACACATTTTCATATATCAATAGTAGTGGTTCTGATGGAAGTCCGATTGGAGGAGGGCGTGGTGATGGTGTATGGAATCGTGATGCTTATGTGAATGAGGGAGTAACATTTGATGCAGCATACGCACACCAAGCAATGAATCTGCATCATTATCATGCTAACGCTCCTGCTGTGAGACACCTTCTTGGAGATAGTGTGGATTATAATAAAGCAACAAACCGATATTCAGAAAATTTCAATGGAAGCCATTCCCCGATTGTTGGATGGGTTGCTGATGGCCACCCTATCTATGGTCCATATGGATATAGTGATTCATTGGACCCAAATTCTGAGATTAGAAGAATGATTAGCGGTTATCAAAAAAGAGATGGGACAAATGGCTCAACGAGTCTTACTTCAACTGGTAGGAGATCCTTGCCAAAATGGGCCAATTACATGCAAGGGAGAAACTTGTCATTATCATCTAGTCAATATGGTCCAAATGTATCGGCAACATATATTCTAGGTCATTATTTAGAAGATTATGCATATAAGGGTGATCTAGGATTAGACCAAGGTAGTGATTATGATCTAGATCAATATAATGGCCGTTATTGCGTGACTCCGGAATTTCCAGATGGAGTTTGGGCATACTTCACCGCAATTGAGGAGGACGGTATCCCTGTATTTCCCTACAATGTTGGAAGAAACTTTTATGGAACTCCAACAGGTGGATCTGTTAACTCTATACCTTCTAGCTCAGTTAAAATTTTTTCAGGTGGACCAAACAAACAACACGTGGCCATAGATATAGCTAGTTCAGGTGAAACCGTTACATTTATCTGGGATACTGTAGAGGGTGCAAATTATCGTGTTGATGCGAGTCCTGATTTAAAGAATTGGTTTAATGGAACCGTAGCTTTCACTGCTGATGGTATTGAATATTCTTCTTTTTATAGAAAACCAAATTCTGGTAATGACAGATTCTATAGATTAATTAGAACCGGCATTGAAGATTTCGATAACTCTGGATTTGTTGATGATTTTGGTGACGGTCCCGCTCCTTCAAATAATGAAGAAAATATTGGTGGTGGACCAGGTGGTGGTGGACCAGGTGGTGGTGGACCAGGTGGTGGTGGACCAGGTGGTGGTGGGCCACCTTTTTAATTATATGTTTGAGTAAAATTTCATGGGATTTTTCATATAAATTTTGTTTTTATATAAATAAATGGTTCCGTGAATTGGTGTTAGAAATGATTTAACATAAAAATATCTTCATCTATTATATTTATTAGACATGAAGACCATCTCAGTAACAAAACCAGGGGAGATATCGATACTCGATACTCCAATACCAATACCAAAACCTTATCAAGCTCTTGTTAAGACCGAAGTTGCATGCATATGTAACAATACAGATAGTGAATTAGTTTCTGGTCATTTTCCTGGAATGGAAGACTCTTTTCCATTTGCTCTTGGTCACGAGAGTATTGGGAAAGTTGTTGAAGTTGGCGATAAAGCAAAAAATTTTAAAAATGGGCAAAGAGCAATCAGTGGACTTGTTTTTGATGATGAGCTTCAAACGGAGGGCCTTAAGTCGGGCTGGGGTGGCTTTTGTGAGTACGTTTTGATAAATGACCATGAGTCAATGGTTGATGATGCTGTCGATAATGAACAGAATGGGTGGGTTGAAGTTTTTGAAATTCAAACCTCTGTGCCTGTTAGCGTATCTGCTCAAGATGGAGTTTTGCTCTGTACTTGGAGGGAGGTTTTAGGTGCCTTTAGAGATTTTCATCTTAAACCAGGTGATGATGTTCTTATTTATGGTGGAGGGCCTGTTGGGTTAAGTTTTGTCAAGTTGGGCCGCCTCTTTGGTTTAGGCTGGATTGGTTTAGTTGATAGACATAAAGAGAAGCGTGAACTGGCTAAGCAATTTGGTGCTAGTGAAACCTTTGATAGAAATGATGAATCAGTTAATGAGATTGCATCCAGAGAAACTTTAAAAAAATTAGATGCCATAATTGATGCAGTTGGAAAACCTGAAATAATATCATCAGGCTTACCTCTAATAAAAAGGGGAGGATCAATTTGTGTTTATGGTTTTTATGCCGGACTAAAGGAATTCAATGTGCAGAATTATCTAGGAGATTTTAATTATAATATCTACATCCACCAATGGCCTACGAGATTGTATGAGAAAGAGTCTCAAAATTTACTTTGTGAATGGATAAATGAAGGGAAATTATCTGCTTCAGAATTCATCACTCACGAATTTCAAGTTGATGAAGTTTCTAAAGCCCTAGACGAAGTTCAAAAAAGAAAGGTTATCAAGGCAATTCTGAAATACGATTAGAATTGTTAGCTGATAAATAGTATTCTTTACGTAGTCCATTTAAGGCATTATCATCATATTAATGATTAGTTGCCGCTATACTAAACATTTTAAGCTTCTTTTAGCCTTATTCGTAACCAATCAATTGTATGGTGATATAAGTTTCGACTATCATACCGTTAGGGGCAGGGAATCAAAAACTGGTAATGATAGCCTTTTCGAAGGTGAGTTCCTTTCAAATGTTGGGAATTCACGCCCTCAAAACATGAACAAGTTTGGCAATGAATGGAGTGGTGAAGGGCAACTTTTATGGGATGGAGTAATTGGTGAGTCACATGTTAACTATATTGATTTCAATCATGACAGTGATTATTCAATTGAGATACAGCTCACTAGTGCGCCTGATTATGGGATTTTTGATGTCTTTTTAAATGATAAAAAAATCATTGAAAATTTCGACTGTTACTCTCCTGTAGTTAAGCTATCTGAATTAATAAAAATTCCAAAATTTAGTCTGAAAAAAGGAAAAGCAAAGATCGCTTTTGCCCTTGTTGATAAAAATAAGGATTCAAATGAATTCAGGAAAGGTAGATATCTCCTCGGTTTGGATTATTTAAAAATTCAAAATTTGAAGCCACCAGAGAAGGCTATTGTTAAGGTCGAGAGTAATTTAAAGAAGCAAAAAAGTGAATACACAGATATCTCACTTAAGGATATTCGAGCAATTCTATCCTCCAAATGTTATGGTTGCCACGGTGAAGGTGGAAAAGTTAAAGGAAAAATTAATCTTATGGATTTTCAGTCTAAGGATGCATTTACCAATGATTTGGAAGCAACAAAAAAAATTGTTGATGCAATAAGGTTTAAAGAAATGCCACCTGAAGACTCTGAACAACTAACCGAGAAAGAAACCTTAATTCTTAACTCTACACTTAGTAATTACATTGATAATTATCTGATCGAAGCAAACTCTCTAAACTTGACTGTTATGAGAAGGATGAACAGGTATGAATACAATAATTCAGTAAAAGAATTATTGAAACTTAAAGGTGATGTTTATCCTTTACCGGAAAAAGTTATAAGAAGTAGTTCGTATTTCAATCCATCTTCGGGGTCTTTCCCGACAACAATTAGAGTGTCGAATCGTGCGCTTGGTAAAAACCAAATTGAACAACATATTTTAACTGGAGTAAGTCCGTTTGCTATAGATTTACAATCCGAACATGGTTTTAATAATAGAGGAGACGAATTAAGCTTCTCTCCAATTTTGTTGGAGACCTTTATTAAACTAGGGAAGTCTATTCTTAATGCTCCGGAATTTGATTCATATAGCGAGTTAAGTGGAGCTTTTTTTAAGGATCCACTAAAACTTCCAAACAGTGATGTCGCTCAAATTAAAAAGGACGAAATAATAAAAGATAGAATATCTGTTTTTCTTGAAAAAGCATTTAGAACTAAGATTAACGAAGATTTGTTAAGTAGATATTATTCATTTTTCAATCAAGGAATAATTAATGGAAAGTCTTACACCCAATCGATGAAAGATGTTGTTTCAGCGGTGATATCATCTCCGAGATTCATTTACATATATGAAAATAAAAATATTAAGGAGAATTCTCAAAAGTTGAACCCATACGAATTGGCAACAAGACTGTCGTTTTTTCTATGGAGCAGTATTCCTGATGATGAATTACTAAGCAAAGCAAGAAATGGTTCAATTCTTGATCCTGAAGTTTATGAAATTCAAGTTACGAGACTTCTAGAGAACCCTAAAAGCAAAGCCTTATCAGAAAACTTTGCACGTCAATGGCTTCGACTTGATCAATTAATTACAGCTGTACCAGATTTTGAAAGGTTTCAAATTTATTATTCCCGAATTGGTTGTGAACAATGGAAATTCGGTCTTCAGACAATGGTAGAGCCACTTCTTCTATTTGAAAGTATTATGGTTGAAGATAGGTCCATTATGCTACTGGTCGATAGTAATTATTCATACCGTTCAAATGAAATGCATTCTTGGTATAATGATGAAATTCCATTTGGTAATAAACAAAACCGAAGTCGTTTTAATACAAATAGTCAAATATTTACAAAGCGTGCATTGTCCTCTAAACGAGAGGGCGGAGTAATTACCTCTGCAGCTACTTTAACAATGACCTCAGAACCATTAAGAACTAGTCCTATTAGACGGGGAGCCTGGGTTGCTACAGTCATTTTAAATAAACCTCCACCGCCACCTCCTGATGTTATTCCTGAGATCGAAAATGATGATGCAGAAATTGAAAAAAAGGGGATCACCTTACGACAAAGATTAGTTCAGCATCAAGAAAAAGAGAGCTGTGTTTCATGTCATAAAAAAATCGACCCCCTTGGATTTGCTCTTGAAAACTTCGATGCCGTCGGAAGGTGGAGGGATAGTTATCGATCTGGGTTAAAGATTGATGCCAGTGGCCAGATATTTGGTAAAGAGAAATTTAATGATGTGGTTGGATTAAAAAAGAATCTTACTGATAATCCTGAATGGTTTATGCGTTCATTTATTGAACACATATTATCGTATGCTCTTGGCCGAGACCTTAACATAAAAGACAAGCCTCATGTTGATAAGATTCTTCTTAGTGTTATGCAGGATAAAGGCCAGTTTTCAACGGTTGTAATGGAAGTTGCTAAGAGTTATGTTTTCAATAATAAAACAAATCAGAAATTAATAGTAGAATGATCCTTAAAAGACAAACAATGTCTCGAAGAATGGTACTTAGAGGAGCTGGTGCAACCTTTGCACTCCCATTGCTTGAAGCTATGCAAGCAAGTCCTTCTAAGTCACCATCAAAAGTATCTAAACCTCCTG
>MDTB01195495.1_pt1 | contig 13397 bp, 7 predicted proteins | sample 811161 | NCBI WGS metagenome assembly MDTB01 (sample SAMN05326650, study PRJNA326480) | marine metagenome | isolation source: seawater | place: Mediterranean Sea | collected 2009
CTGCCGCTTGCACTTGCGGGTCGTCTAACACTTCAGAGCGAAGGTTTACACGCCCTACGGGGATTTCGTTGTACGCCAACAAATCCAGCAGTTCATCGGTGGCGTAGCCACGACAGTCAATGCCCAGATGAGACGACACCACAGCACCATCGGCGGTTTCTGCGATACCGCAAACGTCAGCAAGATCTCCAGCATATTGCACGCCTGCGCCCGCAAAACTGTAATTCCACATTAGATCAGGCCAGTTGAAATATAGGGCCGCATCCAACATAGATAGCTGTACATGCTGACCTTGGCCTCCGCGTTCGCGGGCCAGCAGCGCCGCAGTGATGGCCTGAGACGCCGTTAGCGCGGTAATTTTGTCATAGAGAATGGTCCGCACCATCTGCAGCGGAGCTGGGCTGGTTGACCCACTATCAGACGCATCGTTATCGCCTCCAACACTCGAATCCTGCTCACTCGATGCAACTGCTGATGCTAATGGATTGAACGGTGTATCTCCCTGAACATCTAAAATACCGCTCATAGCCTGAATAACGTAGTCGTATACTTTCTGCCCAGCTAGCGGCCCTACCTCGCCCATGCCGTTAATGGATGCGTAAATTAGCCTCGGGTTAATCTCGCGCAAGGTGTCGTAATCCAAACCAAGCCGGGCCATTTTTCCCGGCCGGTAGTTCTGCAACAACACGTCGGCGTCAGCAACCAATTGCTGGATAAGTTGCCGCCCAGCTTGGTGCTTCAAGTTAATTGCCACCGATCGCTTATTGCGATTGATCAGCGCATAGATTGCGCTCACGCCGTTCCGCGATGCACCAAGTCCGCGGATACCATCTCCCCATCCTGGCGGCTCAATTTTTATAACATCTGCGCCTTGGTCTGCCAGTACGACGGCCGCCATTGGCCCAGAAACCACCGACGAGAGATCGAGAATGCGAAAACCACTAAGCGGCCCATTAGAGGTAAACGATTGGTCTGCCGAATTTGTTTGAATCATTTCAATAAACGCACCGATTTTCGAAAAGAACGGGGGACTTCCTTTGGTTTTATCAACCAAAAGCATGACCATGGTTTTGCTTCTCAAGCCCGAAGACTAGCTCGCGCCGTCCATTGTTGGCCTAGTATTCAGTATTGCTCAGACTTAGTAGAGCTATGTCGAGCTTAGGCAGCATGTTCGCATCACTATGCCCTTGGATATTTGATGCTTTTCAAGACTATATGACGGACCGCAAACATGCTCACCAATCCGCTTCATCGTGCCACGTTATCCTTGCTGCCCACTGCAGCCAACCCACATTCGCAACTTGCACGAGCTTTTTTTATCGCAGCTGCAGTAGGTGCAGTCGCCATAAGCGGCTTTTTGGGTGGGTGCACGAAAAACTCCGAAGATGCCGCCACCGATCCTGCGACCTTAAACCAATGGCTGGATGCCCAATACGAAGAAGAGCTGATGCTGTCGCCGATCAATTTAACCTTCCAAGGTCGCAAGGAGCGCAATGATGAGCTGAATTCAGCCTCTTACGAAGAATTCAAGCAGCAACTCGAATGGAAAGCGAACTCTGTTGCGGAAATGATCGAGCGTTTCGATTATGCCCAGCTCAGTCAACCCGAACAGTTGTCCTACGATCTTTGGGAGTATCAGTATCAAAGCATGCTTGCTGATGAGGAATTTTTTTATGACCACCTGATGTTCGACCAGATGAATGGGCTGCAAAGCTTTATCCCAACCTTCATGATCAACTTTCATAAGGTCACGGATGCCGATGATCTGCGTGCCTACATCTCCCGTTTGAACTGGGTAAAGGTCCGGCTCGATGAGGCCATTGAGGTGGCTAAACTTACCTCCTCCAAGGGCGTCATCAGCCCGAAATTCGCCCTTGATGGCACCATCGAACAGTCGCGAATGATAATCGCCGGCCAACCTTTTGATGTCACCGCGCAAACCGACAGTGACCTATGGGCGGATTTTAAGTCGGAGACCGAAGCCTTGTTAGAGGCAGGTGAGCTTGACCAAGCACAGGCAGATAAGCTCATGGCCCAGGCACGCAAAGCGCTGCTCGACTCTGTCATGCCCGGCTATGAAAACGTTATCGCTTGGGCCACCGCCGAGATAGACAAAGCGCCAGCTATAGCGACAGGCGTTGGCAGCAATCCTGGTGGCCAAGGCTTTTATGAGTATCGCCTGCAAGATCAAACCACCACGAACCTTAGCGCTGATGAAATCCACCAGATCGGCCGCAAAGAAATTGCTCGACTGCGCGGTGAAATGGAGCAGATCATCAAGACAGTGGGCTTCAAAGGCGATCTGGCTGCTTTCTTTGAGCATGTGCGCGAAGGCGAATGGAACTATTACCCGGATACAGATGCAGGGCGCCAGGCTTACATCGACGATGCCACCCAAGCCATTGACAATATCAAGAGCGAACTGCCAAATTTTTTCGGTCTATTACCTAAGGCAGATCTGCTGGTAAAGCGGGTCGAATCATTTCGAGAGCGTGATGGTGCCGCTCAACATTATTATCCAGGCACGCCAGACGGCTCGCGACCAGGCACCTACTACGCCCATCTCTCCGATATGACCGCAATGCCCAAAAATCAGCTTGAAGTTATCGCTTATCACGAGGGGCTGCCGGGCCATCATATGCAAATTTCCATAGCTCAAGAGTTAACCGACCTACCGCGTTTTCGCACTCAAGCGGGGTTCACCGCTTACAGTGAGGGTTGGGCTTTGTATGCTGAACTTCTAGCCAAGGAAATTCCCGGCACCTATATCAACCCATACCAAGAGTTTGGCCAGCTCTCTTCAGAGATTTGGCGAGCCGTGCGTTTGGTAGTCGACACCGGGTTGCACGCAAAGGGCTGGACCGAGCAACAAGCTGTCGACTTTTTCGTCGCCAATACGCCCGAGCCACTAGAGAGCGTACGCTCAGAAATTCAGCGCTACATCGTGATGCCGGGCCAAGCTACCTCTTATAAAATCGGTATGCTGAAAATTGGCGAATTGCGCAGCAGAGCCGAATCGAAATTAGGCGCTAAATTTGATATTCGCGAGTTTCACGATCTGCTGCTTGGGGGCGGTGCTCTGCCCCTGCCCATGCTGGAAGCTCGCGTCGACCAATGGATAGCCAGTTATATGAGTGCAGCGGCAGCTAGCTGAGACGTTCAATGCTCGCTGCTAACTTTATGCGATGTGCCCGTGCAACGAATCCCCGCACAGCTAGCCGCGTGATGCATATGTCACCGTACTACCGATTTTTACGATCATGTTCAGGACTGCTGGCAGTTCTGAACAAGACACATGTGATGGCATGGGTACTGGTTGCCCTAATTGGCTTTAACAGCGTCCATCAGTACAACCATCTACCCATCGACGATGAACCCGAATGCCATCTGTGCGTGTTGGGTGATTTACCCGCTATTTCACCAGCAGTCACCATTTTCGCCGCAAAGCGTTGGCTGCAAGTAAGGGAATCTTACCTGCCCAGCCCTTTGCTGCTGGCAAACACCCGCGCCAATCCCGTGCCTGCTAGAGCTCCTCCCTCTGTCAACATCTAACGATGTGCTCAACAGTTAACTAGCAAAATCAAATTGGGTGCTGTCGGCGCTAGAGCGCCGCTCAGCCATGAGGGAATAAACATGTCACGAATCTACACGCGCTCTGGCCTGGGAGTACTAATGGCCTCGCTCTTATGTAGCTGGTCGGTCGATATCCAAGCCGCCACCAAAGACGCCACCAAAGCCGCCGAATCGACCGATCCAGACCAATCAGCCATCGAAGAGGTTGTGGTCAGCGCCCATCCGCTATCAGCTGAAGGGCTTTCTCAACCAACCGCAGTGCTTTCTGCAGAGTTTCTAGCGCGCAGTCTGGCGCCGAACCTTGGCGCTATATTAAGCAAGGCCCCTGGCATTCAATCAGCCAGTTTTGGCGAGGCAGTTGGGCGCCCGGTCATCCACGGGCTCGGCGGTACTCGAGTCCTGATCATGGAAGATCGGATCAGCAGCATGGACGTCTCTACCAGTAGCGGTGACCATGCCACCACGATAGAACCCTACATCGCTGACCAGATCGAGGTACTTAAAGGCACGTCTACCCTTCTATACGGCAATAGTGCCGTCGGCGGCGTGATCGACGTACATACTGGAAGAATCCCGCACGAGTTATCCGATGGTGTCACTGGGCGAGTTCACGCCGACTTTTCGGACAATAGTAATCAAAGAAATATAGGCGCACGCCTGGACGGCAGCCGAGGTTCCTTTGCTTGGCATGTTGACGGCTTCGAGCGCGACTCAGAAAACTATGAGATTCCTGGCTTCGCCGAATCCGCCGAGTTAATGGCGCGCGAAGCCATGGAAGCGGATGAGCAAGAGGAACATGAAGAAGAAGTTTACGGCGAGTTACCCGGCAGTCACTCATCAGCTGAGGGCGGTGCACTTGGCATCAGTTGGGTTGCTGACCAGGCTTTTGCTGGGGTTTCCCTTAGCTACTCGGGAGCAGTGTATGGCCTGCCTGGACCTCATGAGGAACATGCAGAAGAGAGTGCTGATGAGGGCGAGACTGAGGAGGATGCACACGTCACAGACCAAGAGGGCACGCCGATTTTAGATATGCAGCAAACTCGCTGGGACTTTGAGCTTGGCGTAGCACAATCTTTTCTCGGTGCGGAGAGTTTCAATGTTCGCGTTGGAATCAACGACTACGAGCACATGGAGCTGGAGCCAGACGGTGCCATCGCCACGCTTTTTGAAAACGACGCATTGGAGGCGCGGGCGGAGTTATTACACAACTTAAGTACTTCAAGACAGGTCTCCGGCCTGCAGATTAGCCGACGAAAATTCTCTGTTGTCGGCGCCGAAGCCTACGTGCCGCCGGTAGACAGCAACAACCTTGGACTCTTTTGGTTAAGGGAATACGCAACATCGGGCGTCGACGTCGAAACGGGGGTTAGAGTCGAGCGCGTCGAACACAAACCTAGCGAAGGCAACGACCAGTCGTTCATAACCTTTGCTGGCAATTTTGGTGTGATTATCCCTGCCGACGAATTCACCTGGTCTGCAACTGTGGACTACGCGCAACGTGCACCTGTGGGTGAAGAGCTTTACAGCAATGGACCCCACCTAGCCACGGGACGATTCGAGATAGGCGATGCTAGTCTAGGGAAAGAGCGAGTTATTGGTCTTACGGCTACCCTGAACTACTTATCAGAGCCGCTAAAAGTGACCGTGAGCGCCTATCACTCTAGATTTCAAGACTTTATCTACCAAGCAAGTGTCGGCACCGAAGAAGATGGCCTGCCGGTATTTTTGTGGAGCCAGAACCAAGCAACGTTTAGAGGCATTGATGGTGAGATCGGGTACAGCCAAATTACTTGGGGCAACACCGAGATCGACCTCAGGGGCTTTTTCGACGCTATCGACGCTAAGCTCGACAGCGCAGATGAGTCGCGGCTGCCGTTGCTTCCAGCTAGTCGAATCGGCGCAGGTGCAACTCTGAGCTGGAGCAAGCTTACTGCCTACTTGGACTGGAAAAGAGTCTTCAAGCAAACAGACACACCCAGCTACGAATTGCCCACGGATTCGTACAATGACTTGTCGATCCACATTAACTGGCAAGCTTTCGCCACTGAATCGCATGATTTAGAGTTGTTCTTGCGCGGTTCCAACGTGCTCGACTCTGAACAGCGCCATCATGCATCCTTCATCAAAGATGTAGCACCAGCGCCAGGTCGACGTCTGACAGCTGGCTTTAGGGCGACATTCTAACGATTCGACTCTGCCGCCAGCACGGCTCGTCCGGCTCACCACATATAGCTAAGTAGAGCCGGACAAATATATGCTACGAGCAGAAGTAAATGCAGAGTGAGAAGCAAGGGACGTAATCCGCAGCATCGGTGACCCGAGCACTGGTTCTGCGCGCCTTGCCTTCTCGCAAACAAGAGGTCGGAATATATGCGTCGCTTTTGTCGGCCTACAACTGCCAGTGAAACCTTCGTTATTGGCAAATGTGTATTGCTCGTTGTGCTACTTATGCTCACCGCAGCACCAGGGCATTTTGCTCAAGGCGCCGAAAGTGACAACGCATTTGGTAATTTATGGCCATTGTGGGCCGAGGCTAATCCAGATTCGCAGCAGCGCCTCGATCACCAACCATGGCAGCAATTTCTCGACCGCTATGTCACGACCGGCCGCGACGGTATCAATCGAGTTGACTATCTCAAGGTGGCCGAAGCGGACAAGCAACGGTTGCAGCGTTATCTTGATTACCTCGCCAGCCAGCGTCCCACGCAGTTCAACAAGGCAGAGCAATTGGCTTATTGGATCAACCTGTATAATGCGCAAACGGTAAGAGTGGTCCTCGACTACCCAGATAAAAAAAGCATACGCAGTATGCGACCGAATTTCTTTCGTATCGGACCCTGGGACAAAACCTATCTTACGATCGACAAACAGCCTGTTTCGCTCAACGATATTGAGCACCGCATTCTTAGGCCTATTTGGCGCGATCATCGCCTTCACTTTGTCCTAAACTGCGCCAGCATCGGCTGCCCGAACTTAAGCCGCAACGCCTTTACTGACAACAATGTTTTGCCGCAAATGGCGTTAGCTGAGACGAACTACTTAAGTCACCCAAGAGGGCTGAGCGTTACCGCCAGCGGCACACTGCGGCTGTCCAGCTTGTTTGATTGGTATCGCGATGACTTCGCAGCAGACCGTAGCGCGCTAATCGACTATCTCGCTGCCAGGCGGCCTGATGTGGCGCGCCAAATTACAGCCCCGGATATCGACATTGAGTACAGCTATGACTGGAATCTAAACGCCCCTTAGCAAGCCCGTGCGTAACAAGCTAGTAAGGGGCTAGTAAGGGACAAGTAAGGGGCAGCTAGGCACATCTAACCTGTTAGCTAATCGCAGGCGCGCCCTGGTCAACAAACTGATCGCGAAGATTGCGTTTGAGCACCTTGCCCGTGGCGTTACGCGGCAACGCCGCAATAAATTCTACTGACCCTGGCACCTTGAACTTTGCCAGATTCGCCAGGCAGTGTGCGATGACCTGATCAGCCGCGAGCTGTTGCCCTGGTTTCAATACCAAAACAGCCTTACCCGTTTCGCCCCAACGTTCATCGGGCACGCCAATAACGGCCGCCTCAGCAATTTCTGGCAGCTGATACAAAACGTTTTCAACTTCCGCAGGATAAACATTTTCGCCGCCAGAAATGTACATATCCTTCCAGCGATCAACGATGTAAATAAACCCGTCTTCGTCAAAACGAGCTGCATCCCCAGTTTTCAGCCAACCGTCGACAAAGGAGTCTGCAGTCGCTTCAGGCTTATTCCAGTAACCAGGAGTAATGTTAGGGCCGCGAATAAGCAGTTCACCAACGTTCCCCCAAGGCAACTCTTTGCCATCGTCGTCAACGATCTTTACTTCCGTATGGAGCACCGGTTTGCCTGACGATCCAATCTTAGTCAGCACATCCTCGGCGTCGAGCATCGTGCCGCCGGGGCTAGTTTCGGTCATACCCCAACCTTGCAGTAGCGACACGCCACGATCAATCCAACCCGTAAGAATAGCTTCGGCACAGGGCGCACCGCCGACGCCAGCGGCCTGCAAACGACTCAAATCTGTGGCGGCAAAATCCGGGTGCTGCATCATAAATTGATAAGGTGCCGGCACGCCGAAAAAGTGCGTCACGCCAAACTCTGGATCGCCAATAATGCTCAGCGCTCGACCAGGCTCAAAGTCACGCATCAGTAAGACCCGCCCTCCAGCGTGGAGGATAGGGTTGGCGTAGCAATTCATGCCCCCAGTATGAAACAGCGGCAATACCACTAGCTGAATGGCATTCACCCCGACACCAGCTGGCAGAGCCAAATTCACAGCATTATAGAAATTCATGCCAAAGGTAATCATTGCACCCTTGGGGTGACCCGTGGTCCCCGAGGTGTACATGATCATAGCCACATCATCGTGGGTGCATTCAACCGCGACATAATCTGAACCCGCAGTTGCTAGCGCGTTCTCGTAGCTTGAAGAAGCATTATCCTGCTCAATCTGCAAAGCATGCTCGATACCACACCGCTCAACCAGCTGCGCTGCTTGAGCGGCGAACTTCTCATCAAAGATCAAGACCTTGGGAGCAGAGTCATTCAGAATGTATTCAAGTTCTGGCACGGTCAGCCGCCAGTTAAGCGGCAAACAAATGGTGCCTGACTTAGCGCAGCCAAATTCTGCGTCAAAAATTTCTGGGCAGTTAGGAGCAAGAATTGCCACGCGCTCGCCTTTTCCAATGCCCTTGCTCTGTAGCCACGCGGCGAGCTGACCAGACCTTTTATCGAGTTGCGCGTAAGTAACCTCAGCCTTGGTGTCCAGATCCACTATGGCGACTTTGTTGCCCCGCACATACGCGTGATAGGCCGTCCAATCGTAGTACTTTACGCTCATCGCTCTCCCCTATTTCTTTGTTATCTATGGATACCTTTCCAAACCCTAGTCACGGCTTGAAGCGAGCCGCTAACACAAGGCCATCGGCGCGAACTATACAACAAAGATCAGAGTGCGAAAGCAATACCAGGCTGGCGCAAAGCTCGCACGGTCAAGACGCGATAGAACGCAGCAACTTACTTTTCAGAGTGATAAACCCGGCTGGCTGATAAGTAATGATGACGGCTTTGCGTGCATCAACGGACAGATTGGGGCCAGAGCCATGAATGCAAAACGGATCAAAGAACACCAATGAACCCGCTGGCGCAGTCATAGCAACCTGATCGTCCACGGAAAAGCAGCGTGGATCAGTGTAAAACCCTTGCAGCTGTCGCCCGTCTTCACACCCTGGCAAACACCCTTGCTGATGACTACCGCGGATAATTCGTAAGCAGCCGTTATTCTCTCGAGCCTCGTCAAACAGCACCATTACATTCGGCAAACGCTGCACATGCTGACTGTCGTGTATCCAATATGGCGCGTCTTGATGCCAGCCAAAGCCTGAGCCTATGCCGGCGTGCTTGAGGTTCAGCTTTGCTGTCCAAAGCGCTAACGACTCGCTGCCCACCAGCTGCTGCATGGGGTGAGTTAAACGTTCATCATCAATCAAGGCATCGAAACGCGGCTCGATATCGCAGACCGGCTCAATCACCCGCAGGCGGGTTGCGTCGCTAAGGTGTTCAAACTGCAGTGTAACGTGCTCGACATCGACGAACCGATTGTTATCCAGCTGGTATTCCTTAGCCCCACGATCGGTAGCCACCTGAGCCAAAGCCAACCGCTCGGCACTATCACTAACTTCAGTCCAATGATCGCACTCGTGCTGAGTTAGCACAGCTGTACGAACAACAAAGCCCTGCTGTTGGTAATGGGAAAATTCGTCTGCCGAAAGCAAATGCCGCTTAGTTGTCACCTTTCAGCCCTCTATACCCTTATACCCTTATACCCTTATACAACGATCGGTATTCAAAACATTTTAACAGCAACTTTCCAGCCATCTCAGCAGTGTAACGCCACGGCCGCCGCTTACAGAATTGGGTCAGGCTAAGTCGTTGCCGACTGCTGTGGCCGATTTTCAACAACCGTTCTCGCCGCACGTCCTATGGGTCGGCTTTTGTCGAAGGTAGGTTAAGGGTTACGAAAAGACCCAACGGCCAAAACCGCATGGCATGGCATGCACGTTAGGCAGGGCCGTCAGCCAACACCCTCACGTATACAGATCGTTAGTGTCTTACCGCCGTCTATCAGATGTCTTAAGCAGTCTATCAGTTAAGGCATGAGTCAGATGACAGAAAACGCGTTGCTGGGGCTTGAGCCATCGTGCAGTTATGCAATAGCTCATTACACCTCCTAACCCTGGCAACCAGCGTTCTGGTGCCAAGCAAAAGGTTATGGCGGACACCACCAATTGTTACTTCCAGTAGCACGGAGAGAGGGGCATTCCATGGGATACAAATATCTATCCTTTTCACTTAAGAGTTCAACGCTCGCACTGATATCTTTCGCGACCCTAATTGCAGGCACTCAAGCCATCGCTGACGAATCCAGCGGCCGACAGATTGAAGAGGTAATCGTTACCGCAGAACGCCAGGAAGCATCTATTCAAGATACATCGATATCGATCACGGCCCTCACAGGCGACTTCCTCGACGATTTCGGTATTCGCAACCAAGAGGATCTACAAAACTTTATTCCCGGCACCACAATCCAGCCCTACGATGCAACAGTTCGTGGCGTGGGCCGCAACTTCCGAGCGTTGGGCGGAGACCCTGGCGTAGCCACCTATATCAATGGGGTTTATTCCGAAGATCTTTTGACCGCTACGGCCCAAACCTTTTGGGATGTAGAACGAGTAGAAATATTACGTGGCCCTCAGGGCACACTATATGGGCGCAATGCTGTAGGTGGCGCAATCAACATCCTTTACAAACAGCCTACTGAATTCTTCGAAGGCTCGGTAAAAACCGTCCTTGGTAGCTTTAACACCCAAGACTATTACGCAGCATTTTCTGGCCCGCTAGTTGAAGACAAGCTTTTAGGTCGCATTACAGCCGCCGTTCGTAACCGCGACGGAGTCATCGATGAAATAGGCCCAAGCGAAGATTTGGATGGCTTGGGCACTGAAAATGTCTCACTGCAAATGCAGTGGAATCCGCACGACAAATTCAAGATCGATATCCGTCAAAACTGGATGGAAATTGATAGGGTTTTTGGCGGTGCCAACGGCGGCGGCCTGATTGTGCAGAACGAAGAAGGTCTACCCACGCGTAACACCACCACTTTGGTGCCAGGCTACCGCGTAATTGATATAGCCAACACGGACCCTGCTAACAGCGACGATCTGAACTTCTATGACGCCAGCTCCAGCATCATCGAGTTTAATCATCCTGTCACTGGCGCGGCGGTTCAAACTCAGCGCAATCGCCCTGGAATCGACCTAGCGAACAACTTTCACGGTCTGCAAAACGCAGCGGCGTCGCTTGACGGATTTAACGAAACTTCTAGCGCAAGCGCCGCTCGCTACAACGCCTGCGTATTCCCAGAAGAAATCGATGGTGAAGATATTTGCGCGGCGACCAATGGCGAAAATCGTGAACTGTTCGATCAAGAAGGCACCCAGTTTTCTGCCAGTTGGGACACTTCGGACAATCTACAGCTCAAGTACATTTTTGGCTTCAATCAGTCGAGCTATCAACGTACGACAGACGACGACAATACCGCCAGCCAATATCACGATCGTCAGTTTTATGTAAATCACGAAGCAGATTATACGTCCCACGAATTGCAGGCTTTTTGGGATATCAGCGAAACAGTAAGCCTAACCACGGGGCTTTTTTATTACGATGCAACCATCGATCAGCGCGGCGATTTTCATACCTCGCTGCCCAACGAGCGACGCCTGATTGACCCCTATACAGACAACAGCTCGTTAACCGCAGCTCAAGCCAACACCATCGCTCTGGCAGAATTGCCCTATGCGGACGCCAACGCACCTACCCAAGTTGAATTAGACGCCGTAGCGAATCTCGCGGGCTCTTTAGCAGGCCAAAGCGCGTCTGAATTAATCAACGGACAGGCTGAAATGGTCAGTCTATTTACCGCGAAGAATGATTGTCTTGATGGCAGCCCAGAATTCGGCTGCGCCACCAACTTTGTGGCCGATCCGGCGGTATTGCAACTCTTAGGTGGAAGCCTAACCGCCCAGCAATTTCTTGGCCTAAATCTGCACACATCGGCTTGGTTCGGTGACGACGGCACATCGTCAAATCTTGATGTCATTAATGGTCCACAAACCTTCGGATCAGATTTGCTCTATGCCACTCAGACCGAACGCGAGGCCTTTGCCGCATATTCTCAGGGCGTCTGGGACATTAACGAATTATTTTCGTTAACCGTAGGCGTTCGATATGCATACGACGATGTGACTGCGGAGGAAAACGTCTTTCGCTATACGGAGAGTGCCGCTCTTCCTGCGTCCGCTACTCGCACTTTGGCAGCATTCGACCTTAGCCTTGCCGACTTCAACCGGCTTAATGGGGGGTTGATCACAGACGCAAATAACAACGAAGTAGCGACCGAACTAGCAACTAATGGCGGTGTACCTAGAGCGCTCAGCGTCTACCGTGCCTTTCAGCGCAAAGATGAAGAAGTCACCGGTCGCGTCAATCTCGATTGGAACGTCAATGACGAACTGCTGATGTACTTTTCTGCGACATCAGGCTATCGATCCGGCGGCTACAACCTAGTGTTCTTCAGCAACACACCGACGTATGACCCAGAAGAGTTGATCGCCTATGAGATTGGTTATAAAGGCCAGCACTTTGATAACACGTTGCAATTGAATGCCTCGGTGTTCTTCTACGACTACACCTCCATACATACCACAGCAACAGAATTTTCTGCGTTAGGAAGCACCACAACATCGGTGATCGCAGCCCCAGAGGCAGAAGTTTTTGGTGTCGAGGCCGAGGGGCTTTGGTTAGTCAATGATAGCTGGACACTGGGTGGAAACTTTAGCTTTACCCCTAGCGAATATACTGCGGATCGGTACGTTTTAGACCAAGCAGACGCGAACACTCCGGTTTCAGTCTTTGGCACAGAGGTCGACCCTGCCACCGGGCAACTATTGGTTTCCAGAAATTTAAACGGCAACCAAATCCTCCAGGTGCCTGAAATGAAGTATACGGTTTGGTCAAGCTACTCCTTCGCGCTGAACAAGGGTGCAACGCTAGATGTATTCGGCCTGTACAACTGGATTGATGAGGTCTTCTACTCGCCGTTTGAAAGCGATGCAGAGAAAGCAGACGCATTCGGCAGGCTGGACTTTCGCCTAACCTACACGTCACCAGATTCCTCCTTTTTAGTAAGCGCGTTCGTGAACAATATCCTCGACGAGGTCGGCGTTCTACAAGTGTTGCGCCAAGGCGAAGAGGAGTTCTTCCGCCATACTGCTGGCACAACGGTGCCTCGAATGTATGGTCTTGAAGTCACCTACAACATGGGCGGAAGTTAGACGCTCGCCCCAACAGGCAGGGCACAGCAAAGCCACCCTAGGGTGGCTTTTTTGTGCAACTCTAGTTGCGGCAAAATCAGAGCGCAGACAGACTCTTGCTTGTCAGGCTACACTCAGCGTTAGTTTCGCTTTGAAGAGGGCGATTAAGGGCCACTTAGCTGGCGCAATTTCCCTTCGAGCTAGCTAACTTTTGGCGACCTTCGTTACGCCAAACAGACGCTAAGTTATAAAACAGTATGACCAGGAGGAATCGATATGAGTCAATCCAAAATTGCAGATGTCACGACAATTACCGCCGAGCCCGACACAAGCACCAGCCATATTGAAGTTCAACAAATGGTGACCGCCGAGGAGTGGCAAACGCGACAAGATTTGGCTGCCGCCTATCGCTTGGTTGCGCACTACGGC
>MDTB01172554.1_pt1 | contig 13396 bp, 12 predicted proteins | sample 811161 | NCBI WGS metagenome assembly MDTB01 (sample SAMN05326650, study PRJNA326480) | marine metagenome | isolation source: seawater | place: Mediterranean Sea | collected 2009
AAAAGTAAGGATAAAAAATTTCCCTATTTCTACCATACTACTAGAATGATGCCACAAAAACATGAGAGTATAATTTCGAGCGGATCCCTATATTGGGTAATAAAAGGTGTTATTTGTGCTAGACAAAAGGTGTTAGACATTATTAAATTCGAAGATACGGATGGCAAAAAAAGGTGTAAGATATTCTTGACTGCAGAAATTATAAAGACCAGGCCAGTTAAAAAACGTCCTTTTCAGGGATGGAGGTATCTTAAAAAACACATTACACCTGAGGACCTTAATGAACCAATTAAAGCTAATTTTGAGTCAAATATCCCAATTCATGTTCAAAAAAAATTATTAGAAATAGGGGTTTTATAAGAAAATTGGATTAATGTTAACCTTAACAAATTAATCTCAAAAAATCTCTAAGAGACTCATTATTTTTGTTTTTCTCAATATACTTCTTACTAGCAAAGATTGTTGCCACACTTTTCATAATCAAGCCATCATCTAGTAGCTTTAAATTGTTTTGCTTCAATGTTTCACCAGTGGAAGTTATGTCAGCAATTACATCTGCAAGACCATTTTTAATTGCTCCTTCTGTTGCGCCTTGGCTTTCAACTATTTGATAATCAACTAATTCTCGCTCAACAAAAAATTCACGAACTAAGTTTTGATATTTTGTAGCTATTCTGAGTCTTTCAGACGATTTTTTTCGATAAAAATTAGCTATGTCATCCAGATCATCAAGAGTATTAACATCAACCCAAAATCTTGGCAAAGCTATAACTAAACTAGCAAAGCCAAAATTTAATTGCCTTATCTCAGTTACAGTTTCTGGCCAATCAATAACTTTTTCATATAGTAAGTCTTTTCCAGTTATCCCTAAATCAATGTTTCCTTTCCTTAACTCCAAAGGAATATCAGAGGCGTTCATTAAAACTGGCTGAATATCCGTCCTATTTTCGAAATTTAAAACATATTCCCTTTCTAGCCCATTCTTTATTAAGTTTAAGCTGTTGGCCCTGAAAAACTTTTCTACACTCGACTTTAGACGTCCCTTTGAAGGTATACCTATCCTTACTTTTGATTGCATTAGCATTTATCCGTCAACAATTTAAATTTTCTGTAAAAAATCGAGCCTGATCATACTTCCAATAGCTCCGAACCCATTTTTGTTTTTTGCCAGGCTTTGGCATAACCTATCATATCTACCTCCCTGTGCAACCGGCGGTAACCGCTTGTTCTCACCTTGAAAACCAAAAACAAATCCATCATAGTATTCAAGTGTAGTCATACCATACTTCACAATAAAATCTGTACCCTTCAGATTTACCTTTCCTGCGTTAAGCAAATCTATACGTTTCTCTAAATTCCTTATTGCTATAGAAAATTTTTTTGCTTCTTCCGATATAGATTTTAAAATTCTTGGCGCATCCTTGAGACTTGATTGCACTTTCTGTACATTTTCTATAAAAGATTTATCTGTATTCTTGATAGGATTTTCAAATAACTCCTCCTTCAACATCTCCGTTCTTTCAATAATATCTCTTTTAGTTCTTATTCCAAAAACTGGTCCCGATTTATCTATAACTTTTTCGATTGAAAATTTGTCATAATCCTTGACCATCAAACGCTTTTTATAATCTGGTACACTATTGGAAAAAATATTTAGAAGTCTTTTAAATCTTGCTGGTCTCCAAATATGCCTTTTTAAGGAGTTTTTTTTATATTCACTGGTATTCAAATCATCAATTGCACTGATTAATATTTGCAAATCACCTGTTACCGGTTTGACCCTTAATTTTTTTAAGATTTTCGCTACTAGCAAGTAAGCTTCCACGTCTCTTATAATTTTTTCACTTCTTGTTTTATCAAAAAACTCAAAGCCTATTTGAAGCTGCTCACGTGGAACAATTGAAGAAAACTTTTGTCTCCTCCAGATGTTGCCACAGTAAAAATATTTTGCCTCTCTTTGTCCTGAGTCAAGGAAATACATTAAAACCGGGAGGGTAAAGTCAGGTCTTAGTACTTGTTCCCCTAAGTCTGGATCTGATGTAGTGTATGCGCGCAAACGCAGGTCTTCACCATATAAATCTAGCAGCTCTGATGCGTTGAGAAGAGAAGGTACATTTGCCTCAACAAGGCGTGATTTTTCAAATATTTTAAAAATGCGTTTTTTTTCTGCGCCCAAACGTTCCAGATCTCTATAATTTTTTTTTTGCCCTGCTCTCTCTTTTTCTAACATGTTAGCTATTTAATAAGTTCAGATATTGTTTTTATTAGATCCTCAGTTTTAACAGAAAATTGTGCCGGTTGCTCCTTCCATTTTTCATTTGATTCAATATTTTTTGAAAGGCTCTTACCTAACCTAAGATCCTTAACCTGGACAATATTTTTTTCTATTTCCTCAGAACCCGCAATTATTGCATATAAAGCATTTCGTGAGTCAGCGTACTTTAACTGCTTTCCAAAATCTTTTGGGTTTCCTAAATAGAGATCCGCAGCAATTCCGTTTCTCCGAAAATCTGTGACGATTTTAGAATAAAAATTGACGAATTTCTTATCCATAACAGTTACGACAACAGGTAAAAACACCTCTCTCGATCTATCGATATTATTCTGTATATTTAATATTATTCTATCTACTCCCAGTGAAACTCCAGTTGCTGGTATAGATTGACCTGTAAATCTACTTACCAAGTTATCATATCTTCCTCCCCCAGATATAGATCCAATAGATTTTAATGAATTTAATTGCTCTACAAACTCTGTTTCAAATACTGTACCTGTATAATATCCAAGACCCCTTACAACACTTGGATCAACACGAAAGCTTGTGTCTGCGTATCCGCTCTTCTGAAGTACTTCAATTACATTTTGCAACTCATCAAAGCCTTGCAATCCTGTGGTTGAATTTTTTACAAAGGTCTCAATTTTTTGCAATGTTTTTGAAGAATCTGATCCTGATATATTTAAAAATTCTAATATCAAATCAATTTGGGCATCGTCGAGCTTTACCCCATCTGTGAAATCACCACTCTCATCTTTTCGACCTTTTCCTAGTAAACTTCTCACTCCTGCTTCACCCAGACGATCAAATTTGTCAATTGCTCTAAAAATTGATTCTTCAAAATCAATATCTATCTTATTTTTTTTAACAGCTATATTTTCTATCAATCCAGAAAGCAATTTTCGGTTGCTTATTCTTGTACAAAAATCTTGATAGCCAAACTCCAATCTAAGAAGAGCATCAAATACCATCATGCACATTTCAGCGTCTGCTAGAAAACTTGTAGAGCCAACTACGTCAGCATCGCACTGATAAAATTGCCTAAACCTATCTGGACCTGGTTTCTCATTTCTCCAAACTGGTCCATAGCTATACCTCTTATAAGGATAAGTTAAATTATTTTTATGTTGTGAGAATGCTCGAGCTAAAGGCGCTGTAAGGTCGTACCTTAATGCCAGCCAATCATTGACTTCATCCTTCCAAGCAAAAACTCCTTCGTTAGGACGATCAATATCGGGAAGGAATTTCCCTAGAGCATCTAAAGTTTCTACTGCAGGTGTTTCAAGTTTTTCAAATCCATACAATTCATACGTTTCGCTTATAACATTTAGAACGTGATCCCTTATTTTCAGATATTGATGAAAATAATCTTTGAAGCCTTTAGGGTTGATCGCTTTGGCTCGGCTTTTTTTTTCTTTTTTAGTCATATCGACCGTATCAATCCGCTCTCACCTCGTATACTCCCTCTACAGACCTTAGATCTTCAATTTTATCAGAACTAATATCGTATAGATTAGGTAAGGAAATATTTGTGGGATCCCTTTCATTAGTTTCACTCTTTACTGTTATCAAAACATTTCCCTCTTTTGAAGATTTTTCTAAAATTGCTTCTTCTAAAAGCATTGAGAGTTTACCTATTTTACACTCAGGACTTATCACTAAATGATAACGTTTTCTTTCCCTATCTTTTAAAAACTTTTCTAAATCCCTAACTGATTTTACTGAAACTCTACTGAAACCATTCTGATCCTTCGATTTTTCACAAACTAATAGAACATATTTTTCTACCTCTATATCTACACCGTAAGCAGATAAGCGTTCTGGAAATATGAAAACTTCAAAGCCTTTATTCGTATGATCAATGAGTTTTACTAAAAAGTATTGCTTTCCATTATTAGTAACTCTGGATTTTACACTGGTAATATAACCTGAAACTAAAATTGTCTTAATTTCATCCCTAGTTTTCTCAAATGTATCATATGGCTTTATACCAATGGACTCATAGAATTCAGATTGATGCTTGTAAGGAGAAATAAAATAAACGCCTGTAACATCGTATATCTCTTTCACTTTCTGCGAGAAACTCCATTTGTTTTCTGTGAAAAAATTAGGTTTTCGTAATGTTTCGGTATGGTCTTCAAAAAGATTGACTTGATCAGAATGTTTTTCTTCATGGCACGCAGCAGAGTAATTTACTAATTCTTCTAACTTTTCCAGCATCGCCTCCTTTTCAAGGCTAAATGAATCATAAGCTCCTGAGGTAATCAGCATCTCCATTGGCCTTTTACCAACCTTCCTCAAGTTAACTCTTCTAGCAAAATCAAAAATATCTTCAAATGGGCCACCCCTTTCACGATTTTCAACAATCTTTGACATAACATCCATTCCAACATTTTTTATTGCCCCCAAACCAAATATTATTTCACCATTTTTTACTGAGAACTTAACATCCGATTTATTTATACAAGGTGGCCCAAGTATTATCTCGAAATCTACTAAATCATCGTAATATCTCGAAAACTTTTCAATATTTTGAATGTCACTATTTAGAGCTGCGGTCATAAATTCTGGAGTAAAATGTCGTTTCAAATATGCTGTTTGATAGCTTAGAACACCGTAAGCTGCTGCATGAGATTTATTAAAACCGTAATCAGCAAACTTAGCTAATAGGTTCCAAATTCCCTCTGCCGTAGTTTTCTGAATTTTGTTTTTCTCTGCGCCCTTGAGAAATTTTGGTTTTTCCGAATCCATCACCTCCTTTATTTTCTTTCCCATGGCCTTTCTAAGAAGGTCCGCTTCTCCAAGAGAATAGTCAGCCATTCTTTGAGCGATCTCCATCACTTGTTCCTGATATACGATTATTCCATGTGTTTCATCAAGAATATGATCAATCGATTTATGTAAATATTGCCTTCTTTCAGGATCATTTTTTGCTTCGCAAAAAGCTGGGATGTTTTCCATTGGCCCTGGCCTGTATAGAGCGACCAACGCAATTATATCTTCGAGTGAGTTTGGACGAAGGTCTATCAATGCGTCCCTCATACCTTTACTCTCAACCTGAAAAACAGAAAATGTTCTCGCATCAGAATAAATCTCAAAAGTTTTAAGATCATCAAGAGGGATTTCATCAATGTCCAATTTAATTCCCTGGACATCATTGATTAAGCTCACTGCCTCTTTAATTATCGTCAATGTTTTCAAACCTAAAAAATCGAACTTAACTAATCCAGCTCGCTCCACCCAGTCTTTTGTAAATTGAGTTGCTGGCATATCAGACCTTGGATCCTGATAAAGAGGAACTAAATCAACCAATTTTCTGTCTCCGATAACAATACCAGCAGCATGAGTGGAAGCGTTTCGAAGCACTCCCTCGAGCTCTCTAGCTATCTTTAACATTCTATCAACCTGTGGATCACTAGCAGCCTCTTGAATTAAATCCTTCTCTTTTTCGAGAGCCTTGCTAAGACCCATGGGCTTAGTGCCCTCAACAGGAATAAGCTTCGATATTTTGTCTACTCTTGAATAGGGAAGTTGAAGTACTCTTCCAATATCTCTCACAGCAGCCTTTGACCACAGAGCCCCAAAAGTTATAATTTGGGCAACATTATCCTTACCATATTTTTGCTGCACATATTCGATTATTTCGTTCCGCCGATCCATGCAAAAGTCAATATCAAAGTCTGGCATGGATATTCTTGAAGGATTGAGAAATCTTTCAAACAAAAGAGAATATTTTAAAGGATCAAGGTTGGTGATTGTTAAAGAATAAGCAACCAAACTTCCTGCTCCTGACCCTCGCCCAGGACCTACTGGAATACCCCTTTTTTTCGCCCAAATCACTATATCGGCGACGATTAAAAAGTAACCACTAAATCCCATGTTTCTTATTACATCTAATTCAAATTTTAATCTCTTATAGTAAATATCTTTATCAAATTTGCTTTTCATATTTCGGAATCGTTTTTCTAATCCTTCACTAGATTGACGCATTAAATCATTATTCGCGTCAGTCGAAAACTTTGGTAAAATAGCGTCTCTGGGCTCAGGCCTAAAAGAACATCTTTTTGCTATCTCTACAGTATTAGTGATGGCTTCAGGAATATCTTTGAACAACTCTTTCATTTGTTCCTGTGACTTGAAAAAATGATCTTGACTTAGAGATCTTCTAGCCTTTTTTTGATCTACATAATTTCCATCTGCTATGCATAAGAGTGCATCATGTGGTTCATAAAAACTCTTATTAAGAAAATAAACATCATTGGTTGCCACTAATGGGATATTATAAAAATCAGCGCTCCTAAGCATTAGCTCTTCTATATATGCAGCTTTTTCTTTTCTAGCTTCCTCCGAGGGATGTCGGTTCAGTTCAAAATAAAACCTATCACCAAAAATTTTTATTAATCTCTCGGTCAAAATTCTAGCTAACTTCTCTTTTGTATCTCCAAATAACCGGTTTATAGGCCCTTCCACCCCACCAGACATACATATAATCCCATCTGATCGATCAGTAATTTTCTCTAAGGCCAAACCGTTAAGTTTATTGGACTCATTCAAATGAAACTCACTAGAAAGATTGATTAAATTAGAATAACCTACTTCATTCTTTGCTATAAATACCATGAATGCATTTTTTAGATTATCACTAGGACTCTCTGAAATACCCTCAAGATTAATTGGCAGTTGACATCCAATAATGGGTTGAACTCCATGATCAGCAATAATTTCAGAAAATTCTAGGGCTCCAAATAAATTACCCCTATCAGAAATACCGACAGCTGGCATGTTGAACTCTAAGCACTTTTTTGCCAGATCCTTTGGGAAAATTGCTCCTTCCAATAGAGAATATATAGATTTTAGTTTTAAATGAATAAACATTTGTACTCTAATTTATTTTTAATTACCACAACCAAGACTTTTAAGTATAAGATTTTGTTACTAAGATTATCAATATTAACTTTCGCAGGATTGATAAAAAATTGATTGTTACCCATTTAACGCCCCGTGTTTCAGAAACAGATGGTGTAGGACACATAAATAATGTTTTTATTCCTATATGGTTCGAAGCTGGAAGAAGAGAAATATTTAGAATATTTTCCCCTAAATTGGATTTTAAGAATTGGAGATTAGCTCTGGTAAAGGTTGAAGTAGAGTATGTGGATCAAATTTATTTAGCAAATGAAGTAGAAATTAGAACTGGAATAGAAAAGATTGGAAACTCCTCTTTTACTATAAAGGAGGAGATATACCAAACGAACAGATTGTGTTCCAAAGGTAAGTCAATATACGTCAATTATAATTTTAAAAAGGAAAAGCCAGAGTCTATTCCTGAACCCATCCGAAATAAATTAAATAAAATTTTATTTTAGTTAGATAAGTCATGACACGAGTCAAAATAATAACAGAGACTATTCTAGAAATTAACTCCCCGCATGAGCAAGAAGTTATTGAGAGTGCCTCTAATTGGAGTAACAAGGTATCGGATTTTCTTAACTTAGTTCGCAAGACCTTAGTGAAAGACGTAGATTTCATAAATCAAAAGATAACTTCTATTAAGATTGAAAAAGGCCAAAAAGAAAAATAATTTAGAGCTTCTTAATAAAAAAATTGTAAAAAAGACGTTATATTGCGTTTGTTTCTGCTATAGTAGTTTAATAAATAATCTGGAGGTAACTGATGATATTAAAAACATATAAATTCTTAATTGTTCTCACTGCTGGTGTTTTTGTTTTTTCTTGCTCTTCGAGTAACGGAGTGATGAATATGTTTTCAGGAAACCCGGCAAGAACTGTACAAGTAGCTATAAAAGATGGTAATTCTAAACAGTTAAAAGATGCATGGGACAAAAAAGCTCTAAGCTTATGTCAATCTGGTTATAATATTACTGATATTGGCAAAGTGATTAGCACTGCAGGTGGGCATAATTCTTTATCCGGTTCAATTGATTGTAAATAGTTTTTATCAGCATGGGTGAAATCAAAGAATATAAATTTGATATAAGCTCCATCCTAAGTGTTTTGGAAAAATGGGTTAATTTAGAAAGCCCTACCTTCAACTCTCTGGCAGTTAATAATATGATGGATTTATGTAGCAATCACTTGGCAGAGATGGGTGGTAGAATTGAACGTATTCCTGGGAAAAATAATTTAGGTGATTGCGTAAGAGCTTCATTTAACGAAACCTCCGAAAATATTAATAAACCAGGAATCCTCATAATTGGGCACATGGATACCGTCCATCCTATTGGAACGATAAAAAAATTGCCTTTTAGGATAGAAGGAAATAAATGCTATGGACCAGGCATTTTTGACATGAAAAGTGGCAACCTTATAGCGATTGAGGCCATTAGAATGCTACAACAAGAAAATAAACTTCCAGGACTAGGAATCAAGTTTCTGATTACCTCAGATGAGGAAATTGGCTCTCCAAGTACCAGAGAGTTAATAGAATCAGAGTCCCTAAGATCAAAATATGTTTTGGTACCAGAACCTGGTCTACCAGATGGTGGTTATGTTTCAGGAAGATATTCAATAGCAAGATTTAAGTTAAGAACCGAGGGTGTGCCCTTTCATGCTGGAATAAATCCAAAAGCGGGAAAGTCTGCTATAAAAGAAATGGCTAAAAAAATTATTGAGATTGAAGAAATGTCCGATGAAAACAGGACATTTTCGGTGGGCGTCATAAATGGAGGGGAATGGGTCAATTGTGTTAGCTCTTCCTGTGAGGCAGAGGTGTTATCGATGGCAAAAAAGCAAAAAAATCTAGATGAAGGTATAGCAATGATTCTTGCTATGAATAAGAAGAATTCTGAGATTAAATTTTCAGTTGAGCAGAGCGTTGTGAGACCTGTTTGGGAAATAAATAGTGGAACTAAACAGCTTTTTGATTTGACGCAAGAGGTTTGCCAGGAATTGAGTCTCCCCTTTTCGCATGGGAGCATGGGTGGAGGATCTGATGGAAATTTTAGTGGTGCTATGGGTATTCCTACAATTGATGGACTTGGAACCTTGGGAGAAAACTACCATACAATGAAAGAACATATATACATCGACAGCATAGAGAAGCGTGCAAACGTTATAGCGAATATTGTTTCAAACTTGAACTAAATCAAATGGAAATGAGAAAGAAAAGCCCTGTTTGGATAACAAAAAAACTAATGCAAAAGTAGAGAAATATCTTCCTAAAAAGTTTGTTAGAAGATTTTATTGAACCAAATCTAATTAAAAAAAAAACGATTGAAAATAATAATATTTCAAAAAGAATAAGTCTTAAGAACATTTAATATGAATAAACATAGTTAAAAATGATTACTTTAATATTGCCAGAATAGAAACAAAAATCAACATAAAGCCTAACAATTCAATAATTGCAATTCTCTCTTTGTAAAGATAATATGAAATTGCTATGGAAAAAACAATTTCTAATTGTCCTACTGCTCTAACATATGTAGCGTCAGTCAGAGAAAAAGCATAAAACCAGAAAAAGGTAGCGCTGCAGCCAAATAAACCAACGGGCAACCCTTTTTTCCAGATATACATAAGTTTGAATAAGTTTTCTTTTGAAAACAAGAGAATATAAGCTCCCATTGAGATCGTTTGAAAAAGAAGAGCAAAAAAGGATAGCGCAATTACTTTTTTATACAAAAACACTCCCGTAATATTATCTAACGATGCCTTGTAAAGAACGGAGCTTAGCCCAAGAAAAACACCACAAAACACGCCAATCAAGACCTGTTTGGTTAATATTTTCTTCTCTTTAAGTGAAGAAATAAATTTAAGTTTGGATATAAATAAAACACCTAAAAAGCCTATCAAAATTGCTATTAACAATTGAGAGGTTAAAACGAAACCTAGAATTAATATTTCTAGGATTGCGGTTTGGATAACCTCTGTCTTTGAAAAGGCAATACCAATAGCAAAAGCGCGAAGAGTGAATAACTTTATTAAAAGAACGGTAAACAAGATTTGACAGATGCTTGCCAAAAATAACCAACCTAAGGTAAGCGGCTTCGTCGCCTGTATAAAAATTGGGTCATCATGAGCAATACAAAATATTAAAAGTAAAACCGAAAAAGGAAGTGCAAAAATAAACCTCGAATAAGCTGAGCTAACGACTCCAACTTCGTTTATTATATTTTTCTGAGAAACACTTCGGAAAGTCTGCGATAAACTCGCGAGTATAGTTATTAAAACCCAAAGCATTTTTTTGCTTCCAAATTTCCTCTATTTTCTGAAAAAGATCGAAACCTCGGCTACTTTTATCCCAAATTTTGTTATTTCAGCTCTATTTATTACCGTATTTTTATCGGGCCTTAAAAACCAGTCATCAAACTCAACTTTAATGTTCCTACCAGAAATTTGAATGTTTGATTGGTATGTGAAATTCATTGTATTTTTTAACTCTTTTCCTTCTGCAAAGCCAATAATACCCTTTGAAAAACCTCTGTATGAAAGATCTCCTATCTTTTCAATAATCCATTTCCTGTTCTCAGTTTCACCATTATCATATGCAAAATATTCATTTAAAATTAATCTGTCTTTTTCTATGGTTCCAATCATCTCAACTGAAAAGCTCTTTTGAAAATTTCCAAACCTATCCACCACTACTCCCCAAGCTTTAGTTTTCCCCTTGAAATATTCGAATAAGTCAAACGGTTGGTTTGTGAAAGATAAATTTTGGACTTTTGACTGCGAACACCCAAGGACAAAGAATAAAACTAAAAGCAATAACAGATTATTAATTTTCATTACCAAAATCAATCTCATATTACACCATTAATCATAACTGAAAACATGCCTTTTTTTGGTTATTAAAGTTGCTGTCAATCCCTTTCGATCTCAATAAACTCTGTATTTATGTTTCCTTCATCTAAAGGCCAGAAACTACAATAATTAAAAAGAAGATAATAAAAATTAAGTTCATTATTACAAGAGGCTTAATATTTGGTCTTTCAAAAAATTTCATTTTTGCTCCTTTTCTATCAATCTTAAAATTTACCTTTCGATTATTGCTCTAAACTACATGTTTTAAGCTTCTAACTCAAAATCCAACTCCACCTTTTCTGCATTTTTAAAGACAAATGTAGCTAAATGCGGGTTAAACCAGCTAATATCTTTCAAACCTGAAAAAATCCGCCCAATTGTTTCTAACTCAATATATATTATTTCACCCAGGGGAATTTCTAAACCTTTACCCAAATTTATTTCTGATGAAATACCATTTTGATCTATCCTAAAGATTTGAAATGTTTCACAAAAATTTTGCTTTATTCCGATTAAGTATTCACTTTTATCACTCAAGTTTTCTATAGACATAAAAGCGTGCGATCTTAATTTTTCATCTACCATTAAATAGGGATGAAAAATAACTATTTTTTTGTGAACTATTTCATGCGCGTTAGCAACAGTTACTGACTGACACATCAAAATCAAGAACAAGAAAATTTTTTTTAACAAATTATCACCCTTTCTTAATTATTCCATATTATTTTATTTTGCCCTCAAAAAAAACTGTCAAAAAAAAAACATTTATGCATTTGTGTGTTAGCATAGATCTTGGAAGCTAAAAAGTGTAATTCTAATATATAAAATTTTATTAAGGTTTGATTTTGAAAAAGTATAAGCTTTACATAAATGGCCAATGGGTTGAACCAGACTCAGGTAAGTACTTTGAAACAGATAACCCCTACACTTGCGAAGTATGGGCTGAAATAGCGAGAGGAAACAAAACCGACGTATATCTTGCAGTTGATGCTGCAAAAAAAGCTTTCAATCAAACATGGGGAGAAATGAAGCCAACTGAACGAGGCAAAATACTTGTAAAATTGGCTGAGGTTATTGAAAGAGAGGCTTCAAGGCTGGGAGAAGTAGAGGTTCGTGATAATGGAAAGCTTTTTGCCGAGATGGGTGCACAAACCAAATATCTTGCTGAATGGTATAGATATTTTGGCGGCCTGGCAGACAAAGTTGAAGGTGCTGTTTTACCAATAGATAAACCAGGAATATTTAACTTCACCAAATACGAACCCTACGGAGTTGTAGGGTTGATAACACCTTGGAACTCGCCACTACTTCTTTTAGCTTGGAAGCTGGCACCTGCATTGGCAGCTGGAAACACTACAGTAATAAAACCAAGTGAGTTTACGTCTGCCTCTACGCTTGAATTTATGACATTAATAGAAGAAGCAGGCTTTCCTGCAGGAGTTATTAATTGCGTAACAGGGTTTGGCTTAGAAGTTGGTCAACCTCTTGTAGACCATCACGATGTCTCCAAGATTGCCTTTACTGGATCAGATACCTCAGGACAAAAAATTTATGAAAGTGCAGCAAAAAAAATAATGCCAGTCACCTTAGAGTTGGGAGGAAAATCACCTAACATTGTTTTCGATGATGCAGATATTGGAGCGGCGGTCATGGGAGTTATATCAGGTATTTTTGCAGCAACCGGTCAAACTTGCATCGCAGGATCAAGATTGCTAGTCCAAAAAAAAATACATGATGAGTTCGTTGAAAGACTAATTTCTGTTGCAAAAGAGGCTAAGATTGGAGATCCAATGTCCAGCGACACAAATGTTGGGCCAGTTACAACTGAACCACAGTTTAAGAAAATTATTGATTATATAAAAGTCGCTAATGATGAAGGCGCAAACTGTGTGTTGGGAGGAAAACAATATGATGGACCTGGTTCTATGGGATCTAGGTTTGTAGAACCTACAATTTTTACAGGAGTGAAAAATGAGATGCGTATTGCTCAAGAGGAAGTTTTTGGACCAGTTTTATCAATAATTCCATTCGAAAACGAAAAAGAAGCTATTGAAATTGGTAACGATATTTTGTTTGGTTTGGCTGCAGGAGTCTGGACTAGTAATATAGGAAGAGCGCTTAGAATGTCTGATAAATTAAAGGCAGGCACAGTTTGGATAAATACATATAGAGCAGTAAGCTTTATTTCACCATTTGGTGGTTATAAAAGATCAGGTCAAGGACGCGAAAGTGGTAAGGAGTCTATAAAAGAGTTTTTGCAGTTAAAGTCAGTATGGATTGCACATGAAACTTCAAACGCTAATCCCTTTGTAATAAAGTAACAAAAAAGAACAAATTTACTAGATCATATAAGATTAAGAAT
>MDTB01006535.1_pt1 | contig 13395 bp, 12 predicted proteins | sample 811161 | NCBI WGS metagenome assembly MDTB01 (sample SAMN05326650, study PRJNA326480) | marine metagenome | isolation source: seawater | place: Mediterranean Sea | collected 2009
AAAATTAATATCAACTCCAAAAGCTTGAGAGGTTTTGAAATTCTTTTTTGAATAAAATAAATTTCCACCAGCTCCGCAACCTAGATCTAAAATTTTTTTATTCTTTAGACTAAAATTATTATTTAAAAAATTGAATAACTGTTTTGTTGTTTCGTAAGGTTTATTATATTGTTTTAAATGGTACTTTAAATCTATCTCTCTTTTACTAGCTGTTATAGATCTTTTTGTTAATTTTTTCATATTATAAATCGATATAAACATTTTTTAATAATTGTAGTCCAGCTTTTCCGCTCTTTTCAGGATGGAATTGACAAGCCAACACATTATCTTTTTTAATTATGCTTGAAAAATGAACATTGCCATTAGTAGACATGCCTACTTCTATCTCTTTAACTAAGCTTTTTGCAAAATAGGAGTGAACAAAATAAAATGCACTTTCAGAAAAATTATTTTCAATAGATTTATTTTCAAAAAGTTTTTTCTTATTATCGAATTTTACTTTATTCCAGCCTATAAAAGTTTCTTTTTCAACTTTATATTTTTTGAAACTTTCAATCTTACCTTTAAAAAAAGAAATACCTTTTGTAATACCAAACTCTTCACTTTCATCAAATAAAAGTTGTAAACCAAGACATATACCTAAAAAGTTCTTTTTTTTCTCTAAAGCTTGTTCTACTGTATTTAAAAGCTTTGTATCTTTCAGTATTTTCATTGCTTCATGAAAAGCACCAACCCCTGGCAAAACAACAAGATCAAAATTTCTTACATTTTTATACTCGTTGATTACAACTGTATCAAACCCTACATATTCTAAAGCTCGTTGAATACTTAAAATGTTATTTATAGAAATATTTATTATGCCTGCTAATGGTTTTTTCATGATCTAGTTTCTACATTTTTAGATTTTAAATAAATTTTTAAATCTTTTATTCCAAAACTAAACTTATTTTTAAAATTTCGGTCTGTTAAATGTCTTGTGCTGCCCTGATGAAGAATTTCTTTTTTTTGCAATAATTTTTTGTAGTAATTAAAATGAAAAGCAGATGCAATAATTACTCCTGATATGTCAGAGTTTATAAATAATTTGTAAACATCATCGCAATTACTTGCACCACCATGTGCTAATAAAGGAATTTTCCTTATATTTGAAACTTTTTCATACAAGTTTAAATCAAAACCTTTTCCTGTACCCTCATTATTAATTGAAGTTAATATAATTTCTCCCACCCCTAAATCTTGCACTTCTTTAATCCAGTCAAAAATATCTATATTTGTTTCTGTTCTACCAGTATTTGAGTAAACTTTATAACTACCATCAACTTTTAATGCTTCTATAGATATAGTAATAGTAGAAGAACCAAAAATTTTTACAGCTGTTTTAATAAAATTTTTGTTATTAATAGCTGCTGTATTAATTGATACACGGTCAGCTCCATTAATTAATACTTCTTTAATATCCTCAATACTTCTTATGCCTCCACCAACGGTGATTGGTGAAAATACATTCTTAGTAATTTTTTTTGTAAGTCCACTTAATTGATTTCTTTTATATAAACTAGCCACAACATCTTGCAAAACTATTTCATCAATATTTTCTTTAAAATATTTTTCTGCAAAAAGTTCTGGATATCCTAGTATTCTTAATCCCTCTAGGTGTATACCTTTAACAAGGAAGTTATTTTTAATATCAAGTCTAGCTATTATTCTTTTTATCAAAGTTTTTTATTTTAAAATATTCCCATGGATTGACTTTAATTTCCCATCTATTTGATTTTTTTTCCCAAAGATGATCAGGTCGAAATTTGTCACATAACTCATCAAACTCATCTCTATGCATTGATATATACTCTAAAAAATCTTTAGCATATTTCTTAGGAAACTCCCCATCAAATTGCTTTATTAAACCAAGACCTTCTTCTTTTGTAATATGACCGTTCCTAACTTCCATAGTAGAGTCACACATGGCTCTACCCATTCCAAACTTTATATGCATTGTGTAATAGTGAAAACCATCTGTTTTATCGTCTATGCTTGCATATTTTTGGTATGTACCATCTATCCTTTCAGGATTAGTTTCAAACCCAGTATTTTCAACAGCGTAGTAATAATTTTCTTGAGGAACCCAGTTCAAGTAATATCCAAGATAATGAGTGTTAATATCTTTTTCTTTTAATTTATTTTCATCTAAAGGCAGATAGCACTTAAAATCATCTACCTTGAAACCTTGATCAATATGATAAGATATAGGCTTACCTCCTAATATTACATCTTCAATTTTCATATTTGAGGTTGGATTTTTGAGCCACCCAGGGTGATCATCTTCGCTTTGATCAGAAAAATATTTTTCATTTTTTACTTTTGTTCCATAATCTGCTGGAGTTTCTCCATAAAAAATTAGAGGAATATTAAATTTATATGCAATTTGAGGAGCAAAATTTTTCTGACCTAAAATAAATGGCTGAAAAGGGTGAAGAATGTTTGTTGTAGCGCTTTTAGTTAAATATCTATGAATTTTTCCATTAGGTGTGAACAAATAGTTGTCAAATCCTCCTATGTTAATCCAGTTCTGAAAATTTCTCCAACCTATATCTGTATATATATGCGGGGCCCAAGTAATAGTTAAAGGCCTCATTCCATATTTATATTTAAGGATATGAGATTGAAAAGCGCTATCTTTTCCTCCGCTACCAGGCACTAAACAATTATAAGGACCTTTAAAATCTCTATATTTATTGCAAAGTTCTTTTAATTCTTTTTCTCTTTCTTTCCAATTAATTCTTCCATTCCATTTTGTCTCATTATATTTACAAGAAAAACAAATATTATTTTCATCGAAATCTATTGGTATTTGTTTGGTTTTATTATCATGTAGGTATTCGTTCGTTTGAGTTGGTTGTTGATTAATTACATTACATTTTGCGCAATATTTTATAATATTTGGAGTTCCATACATAGTTTGATTTTTATTTTTTTTATCTGCCATATTTGAAAAAAATAATCAGTGTTTTTTTGATAATTTTAAAGGGTAAATATCATGTATATTGCTAACGCCTAATGCTGGTAAAAATCTTTTTGAATTAGTATTGTAGTCTATTAAAAAAATTCCTGGCGTTAAATCTATTAATTTTCCTAACTTGATAAGTCTACTTATGTACATATTTTCACTTTGACCAAGAAATATATATGACTTAAATTCTCTAAGACCACTTACAAAACCTGAAAAATTTAACTCCTTTTTATGCGGCCCTAATAAAACCTTTTGATTGCCAGAGTCCACATATCCTATTTCGCCATCAATAATTGCTGGACTATGAGGTTGAAAATTATTGTTTTGGATCATAATTACTTTTTTGGTTTTAATATCTATTTTTGCGATTCCACCATCATAAATACCTTCTTTCCAACTCCCGCTAAAAGAGAAGAAAGTGATATAAATATAGCCCTCAAAATATAATAAGTCATTTATATGATGGTAGCTTTTTTTATGCTCACCGCTTAATGAAGAAAATTTAATTTTATTTATAACTTTTCCATTTTTAGAATTTATTAAATAAATTAAATCTTTAGTTTGACTAGACAAAATAAATAGATTTTCTTTTTCAATAAAATCGATGCCACATAAATTTGACATTTTTAAATTTAATTTATTAATTATTTTACCACTGTTATTTAACAAATAAATATTTCCATCATTGCTAATACTTGCAATACCATCTTTATATTTACAAAACTGTCTGAAGGAACCATCTATAAGCTTTTTTATTTTGATATCGGTTTCATCAAATTTTAATAAGAACAATCCACCTCCACGAGAACTATATCTTGTTGCTTTTTGTTGAATGCTATAGTCTGAAGAAGAAAACAATATTTCACCGCTCATACTTCTAATATTATCTAGATACGCAAAATCTTTGAAATCAGGTGAGCATATAAAATCTCTTTCAGATTTATAGCCTTTGCTTTCGAGCTCACTTATGATTGATCGATATTCCCCAGAAGTAATTACAAAGAAATAATCTTGATCTTTTTTTTTATAAATTTTATTTTTGTGAATAACTTTTATATTGAAAAAAATTGTTCCATCTAAAGACTCATCACTGTCACATATAGCATAAGGTTTAAAATTAACTTTTCTTAGTAATTTTGGGATCCAATCTTCTGATCTTCCAAATAAAATAATCTTTTTTGATTTATCTATTGAGTTTAAAAATAAATAATCTTTCCAAAAATTTTTCATAAACTGAAACCTTTTGTTTTAATAAAATTTTCTAGCACAAACTCTGAAATACTATTAGTATTAATAAATTTCATTCTCTTACTTTCTTTAATATTTTCTACCAATTTTTGAAAATTTTTTTCAGAAATTTTTTTTGAAATATAATGAGAAAATTTTGGAGAATTTATTTTTTTAATATTAAAAGCTTTTTGGATACCATTAAATATTTCTACTTTTTTCTTTTTTTTCCAATCTATTTTAATTCTCCCATTTATAATTTTTTTATTGTTTTTATCATTAAAAATTTGTAATCGATCTAAGGGTCCTATTCCAGACTCATTGAAAGCAATTTTATTTACATTTAAATTTTGGCAAAAAAAACGCAAGTGTTTACTTTTTATTACTTGGCTTAATTTATTTCTTATTCTTATAATCTTTTGGTTTCTTTTTATTAGATTAATTTTTTTAACATAAACGTTTTTTGGAAAAAAAACATAATCAAATTTTAATTTGTTATTAACCGATATGAATTTTTCATTTTCGCTTATATTCTTAACTTCATAATTATATTTTATTTTAAGTTTTTTTTTAGAAATTTTTATTAAATCTCTAAAATCAGAAGCCTTAACCTTTATAATCTTTTTTGTGAATAAACCTCTTTGAAAGTTATTATTAAATTTAATTTTATAACTTTTTAAAAAGTCTATAATTTTTTTAAAATTTTTTTTTTCAAGATTTGTAATTGGTGCAACAATATTAGAAAAAACAGAACCAAAATTATCCACTTGCCAAGCACCTCCTATTTTATTTCCTTTTTCAAGCAATAGCACTTCATATCCTCTTTTTTTTAAGTGGATCCCTAAAATGCATGATGTAGCGCTCGCTCCGATTATTCCAATTTTTAAACTGTTCATTTGCTTGCTAGTCGAACTCATAATTTAAATTTCACGGTATTGCAAATTTTGTTTTATAAAATTAGCCATATTATCTTAATTTACTCAAAAAAAACCTTTACTGTTCAATTCTTGAACGTTATAATGTTCAAAAATTGAACATAAAGAAAATATGAAACCAGATCAAGATCATTTTGAAGTATTAAGGAAGATAGATAAAAAACCTAATGCCTCGCAACGTCAATTAGCAAAAAGGCTAGGTTTTAGTCTTGGAAAACTTAATTATTGTCTAAAAGCTTTACACAGCAAAGGGTTAGTAAAAATAAGAAATTTTAAACAACAACCAAAAAAAATTACTTACATGAGGTACGCATTAACTCCTAAAGGAATTTCCGAGAGGTCAAGACTAACTGTTAATTTTATGAAAAGGAAAATGCAGGAATATGACGAGCTCAAACAAGAATTGAAAAAAAATAAGAAATAAAAAGAAAATGTGGACCGTTATAAAATTTAACAATAATCATTCTGAAATATTAAAAAAAAACCTAAAGGAGAAATTAGGTAATGACATAAAATTTTATTTTCCTAAGATAAAAATAAAAAAACTAGGAAAAAATAAATTAATAAAAAAGGATTATAGCTTATTAGGAAATTATTTTTTTTGTTTCCACAAAAAATTTGAAGATGCGAACACAACTGAGAGCCTTAAATATCTAAAAGGCCTTAAATATTTTTTGTCAGGTTTTAGCAATTCGCAAAATGATATTAATAATTTTATAATTAAATGCAAAGAGTTCGAAGATAAGGAAGGATATATTTCACATAATTTTATAAAATTATGTACAAAAGCAAAATATAAATTTACATCAGGACCCTTCTTTGAAATGATTTTTAAGATTATTCATTTTCAAAAAAATTCTATTAAAATTTTACTTGGCAATTTTGAAACAACAATAAAAAAAAGAGAATATTTTTTTACACGAGTTTAATTTTTTTAACATGAGTCATTTTTTTGTAGAAATGTATTTTTTACAAAGTGCGGAGCGTTGTCTAAACAAGGCTTAAAATTTAATTAGTTAAAAAAATATTAATGTTTATATTAAAATTAATTAAATTATTAAAAAATTCTAAATTTATATTTGGAAAACCTGCAACATGTGACTTGATTGTATTTGATTGCGAAACTTCAACAGAATTAAAATATTTATTTAAAGATAAAAATTATTATTTACTGAAAATAAGGTCTGATAAAATCGATAAAATTTATTTAAATTTTCAAATTTTACTGTCTGTATTTTTAAATTTTTTTAATAGAAGTGTAAAAATCAATTATTTATCTGCTTTAATAATTCAGTTAAATCCAAAAATAATTTTGACCAAATATGATAATTCATTAGAGTTTTATCAATTAAATAAAGTTTTAAAAAATTCAAAAATTAAATTTATTGCTGTTCAAGGAGGTATAAGAACTACAAATAACATGAATCATTTAAGAAAAAGTTTTAATGTTGATAAATATTGTGGTTTTTCAGATTATGAAAAAAGTTTTTTTGAAGAAAACGGTTTCAAAGCAAATAATTTTTACCCAATAGGATCACTTACATCGGCAGTAGCTTTAGATTATTTCTCAAAAAATAAAATCAACTTAAAAAAAGAGTATGATGTCTGCTTGATATCAGAATTAATACCAAAAGCTAATAATGAGATTGACGGAAAATATCTAAAGATGTTGGAGGATTTAAGTTTGTTAATTAAAAATTTAAAGGTTAAAAAAAAATTTAACTTAATTATTTGTGGAGCTGGAAATGAAGACTCTGCCATTAGCAAAGTTGAAAAAATTTTTTATGAGAAAATATTTGGAAAAAACAACTTTAAAATAGACCAATCTGATAGAAGCAAATATCCAAGTTATAAAAATATTTGCAAAAGTGATTTAGTAGTTGGTGTGCATTCAACATTAATGAGAGAAGCATTAGGATTAAAAAAAAAAATTTTAGTTTATAACTATATGCAAAAAACATCATATTTTTTTATGTTTGATGATTTTTTTGTAATTAATGAAAAGTCATCTGAGAAATTTAATCAAAAATTTGAATCAATTTTTCAATTAAGTGATGAAGAGTATTTTTCAAAAATTAAAAATCTTGATTTTTATATGCAAAATGCACATGAGACGAAAAAAAAATTATTTAAAGCATTAATAAATTAAAATGGAATTTACCAGATTTAAAAGTTTTTTTAACAAAAAAGAAAAAAATAAAATTTCAATTCTTTTTATTTGTATGTTATTTGCGTCTTTATTAGAAACATTGGGTTTAGGATTGATTTTTCCTATAACTGGAATAGTTTTAGAGACTGTCAACGATAGTGGAAATGTATATTCAAATCTATTTAAAGATTTTTTTAATTTTCCTAAAGAAAATTTAATTTTCTATAGTTTAGCTCTCTTAATTCTTATCTATTTTATAAAAATAATTTTTATGATTTGGTTTACCTATTTTCAAATAAAGTTCATATATTTTTTTAAAGAAAGCTTGTCAAGCGGTCTGTTTAGTAATTACCTTAAACAAAATTTTGATTTTTTTTATGAAAAGAATAGTGCAGAAATATTAAGGAATATCACCACAGAAGTAAATTATTTTTCGAATTATCTTTTTAGTTTTTTGAGACTTAGTTTAGAATTATTAATTGCTAGCTTTATAATTTTTTTACTTATTTTTTTAAATCCCTTAGTAGCTTTTTCAATTCTTTTTTTATTTGCATCTATTTCTTTAATTTATTTTTTTGCTTTTAGAAAAAAAATAGTTTTATGGGGAGAGGAAAGACAATTTAACAGTAAAGCGATCTTGCAGTTTGCTCAAGAGGGATTTGGTTCTTTAAATTATATAAAATTTACCGGTAAAGAAAAATTTTTTTTCAATAAATTTAAAACAAAAAATTTAGGACTCGCTTTATTAAATGTTAAATTTAATTTTATAAAGGAATTACCAAAACATGTGTTTGAATTTATAGGTATAGTATCTATTATTTTAGTTTTTTATTTTTATTTTAAATCTGGAAAAGACATATCTGAGACTATTCAAATTTTAGCTGTTTATTTTGCTGCAAGTTTTAGAATTCTTCCATCGATAAATAGAATTTTAAATAATGCTCAAACTATGAGATTTTGTAGTTCATCAATTAATAATTTATCAAATGAATTTAAAAATTTTAAAAATGATAAAAAAAATATTAATAATGAAGAAAAAGTAACATTTGATAATTCAATAAATCTGAGAATAAGAAATTTTAATTTTCAAGGAAAAAGAGATTTTAATCTTAACAATATTAATATTGAGATAAAGAAAAATCAGAAAATTGGTATAATGGGTAAAACTGGATTTGGAAAAAGTACAATTATTCAAATGATACTTGGGATTATTAAGAATAAAGAAATTGATCTTCAAGTTGATAATAATAAAATTAATTCTCAATCAAGATCTTGGCAAAATTTAATTTGTTATGTTCCACAAAGAATTTTTATTTTAGATGACACATTAAAAAAAAACATTTTATTTGGAAAAGAAGACACACCTTCAAATAATAAGAAAATTCTTGAATTCATTAAAATTACTTTTTTAGATAAATTAGTCGATCAACTTCCAGACGGAATAAACTCTAGAATAGGAGAACAAGGTTATAACCTTTCGGGAGGGGAAATACAAAGAATTGCAATATGTAGAGCTCTTTTAGAAGATAAAGATATTATAGTTTTGGATGAAGCAACTAGTTCTTTAGACAAAGTTATTTCAAGTCATATCATTAATCACATTTTTGAGCTTAAAAATAAAACGATCATTTTTGTTTCGCATAAACAGGAAAGTCTTAAAAATTGTGATTTGATATACTCTTTTGATAAGAGTAAAGTTGAAAAAATATATTCATCAAATAATTTAAAATAAGATATGAAACATTTAGATAACAAAGTTGTAATGATCACGGGCGGAACAGGCTCATTCGGTCAAAAATGCGTTGAATCGCTTTTAAAAACTAAAGTAAAAAAAATTATAATTTTTTCCAGAGATGAACTCAAACAATTTGAGCTAAGCAATAAATTTTCATCTTCGAGAATAAGATATTTTTTAGGTGATGTAAGAGATTCCGAGAGATTAGAACTTGCAACTAAGAATGTTGATTTTATAATTCATGCTGCTGCACTAAAACAAGTTCCTGCTGCTGAATATAATCCCATGGAGTTCATAAAAACAAACATATATGGTGCATACAATATAATTAACGCAAGTATAAAAAATAAGGTTAAAAAAGTAATAACCCTTTCAACTGACAAGGCTGCAAATCCTCTAAATTTATATGGTGCTACAAAACTTTGTTCAGACAAACTTATAATTAATGCTAACGTTTACGCAAATCAATTTATTACTAAGTTTTCTGTAGTTAGATATGGGAATGTTATAGGCTCGCGTGGATCAGTTTTGCCTTTTTTTAAATCTCTTTTGAATAAAAAATCTGATTACCTTCCAATCACAGATAAGAAGATGACAAGATTTTGGATAAGTTTAGACGACGGGGTTAATTTTGTTATGAGCTCTCTTAAGGAAATGCAAGGTGGTGAACTTTTTGTACCTAAATCTCCATCGATTAAAATTGTAGATTTAGCTAGAGCATTAAATCCCAAAATAAAGTTTAAAATAATTGGCGTTAGACCTGGTGAAAAATTGCATGAGGTTTTATGTCCTTCAGATACTTTTAGAGAAACAATAGAGTTTAAAAAATATTTTATAATTAAACCTTTAATTGATTTTAAAAAAGATCATTCAAAAAAACTTTATAAAAATACTAGTGGCGAAAAAGGTAAAAATGTTTCTGAAAATTTTATTTATAGTTCAGATTTGAATCCTCACTTTCTTTCAATTAAAGAAATAAAAGAAATCATTAAAAGTACAAGCAAATAATTATAAAGTGAAAAAAAAAAAGAAAATACTCATCTTGGGGGGCGCTGGTTTTATAGGTTTTTATTTGGCTAAAGAGTTAGTTGAAAAAAATAGTATTATAATTATAGACGATTTATCTAAAAATAATGGAAAAATTGACAAAGGTTTAAAAAATTTAATATCAAAAAAAAATATTAAATTCATTAATAAAAATATTTCAAATATAGACACTAAAAGCTTCCCAAATAATTTTGATTATATATTTGATTTAGCTGCAACGTTAGGAGTTAAAAAAGTTATAAAAAACAGTTTTAGTACTCTAAAAAACAATTTGAGACTTTCTTTAAAAGCTATTGAAATTGCAAAAAAACAAAAAAAATTAAAAAAAATATTTTTTGCATCCTCAAGTGAAATTTATGATGGAGGTGGAAAAGCATATAAGTTAAAATATCCGGCGAAAGAAATTTATCCTGTAACGATAAAAGATTTAAAACACAAAAGAACTGTTTACGTTATTTCAAAGCTCACAGCAGAAATTTTATATTTGAACTCAGGCTTACCTTCTATTATTGGAAGACTTCATAATGTCTATGGCCCAAGAATGGGCTTAAAGCATGTTGTGCCTGAACTAATAAGTAAATTTGCTTCTAAAAAGAAAAGTGTTGAAGTTTTTTCTCCAAATCACACAAGGACTTTTTGTTATTATTCTGATGCAATTACAATTATTAAAAAACTTACTTTTAACTCCTATGTTCCAACAGATATTTATAATATCGGTAATCCAAAAAATGAAACAAAAATAAAAAATTTAAGTTTAAAAATTTCTAAATTTTTAAAAAGTAAAAAAAAAATAAGATATATAAATGATAATCATAATTCACCAAGCAGAAGATTGCCTGATATGAAAAAAACAGAAAAGTATATTAATAAAATAAATTTTAAAGACTTAGATTATGGGATTAAAAAAACTTACTTAGGACTAAGATTAAAATGAATGTAGTAGTTCAAGGATTTGGAGTAGTTGGTGCATCAACGGCATTAAATATTGTTTCGTCAAATAATTTTAAAAATAATTTTAATGTTCATTGTGTTGAAAAAAATACACCAGAAGCTATTAAAAAGATTTTGAAAGCAAAGATAGGGACTTTTCCAATCGAAACTTCAGATAAATCTTTAACTCAAGTGTTAAAAAAAGCTTTAAAAAAAAATAAAATTACCTTTGGTTTTAATAATACTGCTTATTCAAAGGCAGATATAATAATAGTTTCAATAAATTGTGATTTGAAATCTAGAAGTTCAATAAACTTAAATGAGTTCACTAAAAGTTTTTCAGTAATTATAAAAAATATATCTTCAAATACATTAATACTGATTGAATCGACAATTCCACCAGGAACATGTGAAAAAATATTATACCCTATGATGAAAAAAATTTTAAAAAAAAGAAAAATAAATTTAAAAAAAGTTTTTTTAGCCCATTCTTTTGAAAGAGTAACACCAGGAGACAATTATTTAAACTCCTGCAAAAATACTTTTAAAGTTTTTTCTGGTATTAATAAATCATCTGAAAAAAAATGTTTTAATTTTTTAAAAAAAATTGTTAATTCAAAAAAATATCCACTAATAAAACTAAATAACATAACGTCTTCTGAAACTTGTAAATTAATGGAAAATAGCTTTAGAGCTTTGAATATAGCTTTTATAGACGAGTGGGTAAAATTTTCAGATAAATTAAACATTGATTTATTTGAAATTATTAAAAGCATAAAAATGAGAGAAACACACAAAAACATAATGCTTCCAGGTATTGGTGTTGGTGGATATTGTCTAACCAAAGATCCTCTTTTTGCCAAAATAGCAGGAAAAGAAATATTTAAATTTAAGAAAATAGAATTTCCATTAAGCACTAAAGCAGTAGCATTAAATAAAAAAATGCCAAATACATCTTTGGAATTTATTAAAAATAACACTCAATTTTCACTAAAAAATAAAAAAATTTTGTTTTACGGTGCTACATATAAAGAAGATATTGGAGATATTAGATATTCACCCTCAATAGAACTTGCAACAAAAATTAAAAAAAAATTTAATTCTGATGTTTATTTTTATGATCCTTTAGTTAAGTCACTTAATAAAAAAAAGATCAAATTTTTTGATATATATAAAAAAAAAATGAAATTTGACATTAAGATTTTAGCTGTGAAACACAAAGAAATATCCTCAAAAAAAACTTTTAAAATTTTTTTTAAAGATAAAAGTATAGTTTTTGATTTAAATAATGTCTTGGGTTTTGACAAAATTCAAATGTTAAAAAAAAGAAAAATACCAGTTTTTGTTTTAGGAAGACAATAGATGAAAAAAATAATGGTTTTTACAGGAAGCAGGGCAGATTATGGATTGCTTAAAAATCTTTTAAAAAGAATAAATGATAATAAAAACTATAAATTGGATATCGTAGCATCATCTATCCATTTTATGAAAAATTTTGGAAAAACTTATAAAGAAATTAAAAATGATAAATTACAAATTAAATTTAAAGGAAGAACAAAATTAAAAAAAAATGATTACAACTCTGTAATAAATTATTGTGGTAATTCCATGATAGAATTTTCAAATTTTTTACGTAAATCAAAACCAGACATAGTTGTTTTATTAGGTGATAGATTTGAAGTTTTTTCATTTTGTATAGCTGCATTTTTTTTAAGAATTCCAATCTTGCATATTCATGGGGGCGAGATAACTACCGGGGCTTTTGATGACACTTTAAGACACTGTATTACCAAAATGTCCAACTTTCACTTTGTAAGTCATAGTAAATATAAAAAAAGAGTTCAACAGCTTGGAGAAAATAAAAAAGATATTTTTAATTATGGAGCTCCAGGTGTTGAAAATATTACAAATAGAAAGTTTTTAAATAAAAAGCAAATTTTAAAAAAATTAAATATACCTTTTAAAAAAAAAATTGCTGTAGTAACATTTCATCCCGAAACACGATCTACAACTAGTCCCCATAAACAAATCAAAACACTTTTAAAAGGTTTATTTTCATTACAAAATATATTTTATATATTTACTTATAGTAATTCAGATCCATTCGGAAAGTATTTTATAAAGAAGATAAACGCATATAAAAAAAAGAAGAATGTATTAATTTTTCAAACGCTGGGAACAGAGAATTACCACAATATAGTAAAAGCATCAAATATAGTAATTGGAAATTCCTCAAGCGGGATATTTGAAGCACCTTCTTTAAAGACACCTACTTTAAATATTGGAAAAAGACAAAATGGCAGAGAAATGGGTAAAAGTATATTTTGTTGTAAAAATAATTCTAAAGAAATAAAAAAAAATATTT
>MDTB01073723.1_pt1 | contig 13393 bp, 4 predicted proteins | sample 811161 | NCBI WGS metagenome assembly MDTB01 (sample SAMN05326650, study PRJNA326480) | marine metagenome | isolation source: seawater | place: Mediterranean Sea | collected 2009
ATTCCACTGAAGGCGAGGTGTCCACAGCCCTTAACACATTGTATTGGCCCCATCAGTAGTATTTGATAGAGTAACTTCAACTGCCAACGGAGCACCATTAGAACCAAATAATTCTTCAATAGCATTTTCCAGTCCTGTACTGTTGATAGGGAAATCTACGAAGGTCATAGAGTTGGAGGGTGGGTATTCAATTTTGACATTGACAGAGTTAGCGGCAAGACTGGTAGCATACGTCACAGTAAGGAGCTGTTTCTCTCGAACCATTTCAATATCAGCAGCAATAGTAATTGTTTGAACTTCACAAATACCTTCTTGATATTCTGCAACAATGACATTGTCGTTGGAAGGTTTAAGCTTTGGTACTGGACCCAAATTAGATAAGAATGTCACCATAAATATGTTGTCATCGCCTTCAGTGGTCATGTCTACATCAACCTTGTCAATATTTTCTAAGGCCTCCAAGGCAATTTGAACTTGTCTTCTAGTGCTACTATGACTGATCGAAGCAGTGACATAATTCATAGTCGAGTGTGGGGTAGCATAATCAGACATGCTCAATGTGGTGTCCACACCAGTGGGTATTGTAATGCTTTGGATTTCATAGACAATAGGATTATAAGTAGCAATACCTTCATCAGAACTCCAGTTACCATTCATATACATTTCAGTAAAATAGACATCTTCACCGGCAAAACCAGAAGCTGTTACTACATCACGTAGAACTTCACCAGACGCTTGCTTTGGTTCAATTGTAAATTGGTTTTTATGTCCTTTTAAGAATTCTGTAACATCAACAGTACAACTATCTAAATTTTTGCTTACAGCTAAATCGGCAACATCTCCCATACCTGGGAATACTACTCTCCATACCACTTGATCAGGAATAGAGTGTTCAGTTGTAGTTCTGTAAACTTCAATTACATCAGTAGTACCATACAATGTGTTAAGGGCTGTGGACACCTCGCCTTCAGTGGAATTTCCAAAGAATGAGACAAAGCTATTACCATAAGTGACATTAAGAGTTGTATTTCCACAAAATGTAGCACGAATAATTTGCTGTTCAGCAACTTCATTAGTAATACCAGTTTGCAACGATGAACCAGATACTGTTGTATAAGTAGCAGATGAACCAGATGATGCGACAACTGTATCAGTTGCGTCAGATAATACACCACTAGCAATGGCATTAATAGGAGCTACCTTGAAAGCATATGTCATACCTGCTACTAATTTGTCTACAGTATAAGAACGAACATCAGGAATACCAGTACCGTCATAAACTTCTACTGCTTTGGTGCCATCGACAACAGTATCTACCTTGATGGTTACACCTGACTCTAATGAGTTTAATCTACCAGCAGTGCAATATAGTTCAGGTAGATCACCAGCAGCTGCTTCAAAGGTGATTGTCCATATATACGCAGATCTATCCAAACCTCCGATGAGATTATTTTTTCTATCTACTTTAACTGTTCCTACACCTGGTAAGTCTTCTAAAGCAACTCTAACATCCTCTGCAGCAGCATTGTATGCAAGATCAACAGACATCGAACCATTATAACTAACAGTAAATGTACCTGTAATCGGATCAGTGCCAGGGATGATTTGTGTCACTTTACTTGATATTGTGTTCGAGTTGGCACCAACGGCGGCAGTAGCATCAACTGCCACCAATTCAAGGATTGGACCATCGTAATCATCAAAATGAATATCCCATGTCATGTCTGAACCAGTTTCACTAACATTTACACTCATTCCACTACATGTATTTATACACGTTTTCCCGGCATCAGTAAATAGCGTCGCCAGTGCACTCTCAATGTCGCCTGGTAGAGTATTCGATGTGATGCTTATCGATTGAGGATTCTGGGAAAACAACGAAATTAATACATTTCCACCCGTCAATCCGAACAGAGTGACTCGTTGGTGCTCTGCGGTTCTATTAGAGGTTGCAGTGGTAATAGTTTGCACTTCTTGGAACACTACATCTGGATTCGCAAGAGAAATCAAACCAACTCCAGGATACATAAATAGCTTATAACCAGTGATTGGTGTGCCACCAATAGAACCAGAAGAAGGCATAGGCCACGCTACAGTGATTTGTTGTGAATTAATATCCTTAACCTCAGGCACTTTTGCATTGTAGGTAAGATTGCGATACACATCAGTACCAGGAGGCATACCAGCAACAACAGACAAAATCGGCGAGCCAGCAGATTTACCTTGAGAATTCTGAGCAACAATGAAAAAGCGGTAGACATCACCTTCATCAATGTTTGAAAATGTTGCATGAGTAGTATTATCCAATGTGAACTCTAATACTTGGTGATCACGAGCTGGGGTGATGCCAGTTTTATGTATAGCCGTATAACTCGACATCCCAGGACCAGCAATGTTTATCTCGTATCCGGTCAATTCAGCTCCACCATTATCTTGTGGTGCTAACCATCGGATAGTAATAGAACTATCTCGAGAATTTGGGGAACCAATGTGACTAAGATGGCTCCTATATGGTAATGGTGGTGGTAATGGTGGTCTTGGTTTCCTTACGACAAAGACAGCCTCGTCAGAGAAAGGTGAATAACATACAGTATCGGGTTGATTTTTCAGACAATAATTAATTGCCCTTACAGAAAATCTGTATGATCTACCTTCAACAACTGTTAAGGAAGTTTCACCACTGTCGGGACGCTCACCAACAGTAAATTCTTTGGTTTCTGGCTCTTCAGTGCCATCAAATGCCAATCTTGGATTTCCACCAGCCCAATCATCCATCCATAATTCAAATCCTTGGACTGTGGCACCTCCATTTTCTCTGGGTAAATCCCATTCAACAGTAATAGATGTAAAAGTGCATGTTGGTGCAACACAACTTCTTACCAACCTGACTGGTGGTGGCTTCTCTGGACTATTGAAAGTAGGGACGATAGAAGAAGGCGAAGTAATAGATGGCAAACCATAACCAATTTTATTATGTGCTGATACTTGAAAGTAGTAAGCATCTCCACTGACAAGATTAGAAACAATATGTGAATATGGTGCAGTGCCAGATAAGTCAGTAACTAATTGAGAGCATATCCCACTAGTTGTTTCTGGACAAGCTGCAGGACCAATTCCAGGGGTTTCTTCAGTAACTAATAATGGACATGAAGTAGAATTAGAGGCAATCATCAAGTCAACATCACCAGAATTACATACATCAACACCATCAACAACTTTACATCCATCAAAAGTGACCATCCATTTATATCCATTCTGCAGTGTCGAACGATCAACGGAAACAGTACCTAGTATATCTAACGCATTCAATTTGGCAGCCAGTTCAGATGCTGATGCATCAACAGGGATGTCTGATGCTATCTCTGTTGTAGAACTATTGATTGAGTACGTCAAAGCAAATGTACCAGACAACACATCGGAACCAGATTTGTGTTGTGTCACTGATACAGCAGTGTTATTCCCTGTAATTGTGCCAGCATATGTGGGTATAAGTTCTTCAAGTGGCTCTGATCCTATAGGGAAGGCACCTGGCATAGATTCGAATGTAATTGTCCAGTCATACATCTTATAATAATTAGGACCTGTTCTTAATACTGTTACAGTACCAATGTTAGGTAATTGCTCTAATGTTGCTTTCATCACTGTATCTGCAGCGTTGAATTCAATTTCATCTGTAGTATGTCCACGAAATGATAGTCTGAATTTACCACCTACCTCATTACCTTTACTTGATCCTTTCAAGGTACCCTGACGATCCATCTGATTCTCACTTTCGTCAGTGAAAATGTATTCTTTGTGCTGAGTACCAGTCACATGATTATAAAAATCAATTATTTCTAGGGCCTCAATATCTCCTTGAAGATTGGCATCAGTAAAGGTGATAAGATATTGTTGACACTTACTACTGTCGCAAATATCACTATAAAAAGCGTTGTTTAAAGAGACGTTTACACCATTGGTAGGAATAGTGTCCATCTCCACTAATTTGTCCCGAAGTATTTCTGCGGTTAATCCAGTAACAGTAATATCATTCGATGGAGAACCTCTAAAAGACAATCGAAACGTACCACCAATGGGAGCTTCACCTTGTGTACTCCTAGAAATATCAACCCGACGCAAACCACTAAGAGAATTCGTAGTAGCAGTCATCAATGGTAAGTTACCAGTCATATGCACGACATCATTGAAAGTCACATTAAATCCTTCAGATGCGCCAATACCGTTTTTACAAGCAGTGCTAATGCCATCAAAACTTATAGTAACCGTATTGATGATATCCATTTGTTCTAATGCTGCAGTCACCTCAGCTTCTGTAGCCGTGTACTTAATTGGAGCTGAGTAGGCCCCATTAAATTCTAATCTGAAAGTGCCACCACTAGCATCACATTGAACAAGTTGGATCTCATCTTGTGGTGTACCACTGTAATTAGATTGAAGGTGTAACACTTGGACCTCATTTGCAGCACTAAACATATCTGTTTTTGATCGAACAATTTGGATTTCTTTTGTAACACTACATAGTACACTTACTTGTTGTACTTCAGGTTGGAATGCTTGTTTACCATACTCTACACGGTAAAAAGACACGGCATTACCACCATCAAGATCTGGTGAATTGAAACTGACGCTAACACTAGTACCATCAACACCATTGACAACAGCTTCAGTTGGAGAGCCAGGTCTTTGAGGTTCAGGAATAGCATATGGTATCGTAGAATAACCGTAGGGACCTGTACCTATACTATTCACTGCTGAAGCACGGAAATAATAAGCAATGCCCTGTTCAAGTTGACTAACACGTAGTGTTAGGTCATCCAAGTTAGTAATAACTGCAGATCCTAACGGTAACCCATTCACTTCATCGAGTGAGTTGAATGGAGGAAAGACCCCTTTAAGTTCTTCAGATATAATTCCGGTAGGCACCGTACCAGTCATATCTTGGTTGTCAAATAATATCATTGATAAATCCCCCATTTCTGACATAAATGTCACACTCCATGTAAATCCCATATTTTCATCAGCTGATGATCTTGTGACAGTTACATTTCCAATTGTACCAAGAGATTGTAAAGCTAATTCGACATCCCGTGCTGAAGCGTCATATGTAAGATATCCAGTACGAGATCCACGGAAAGTTAATGCATAGTATCCACCAAGTGGCTTAGAGGTACCGGCAGTTTTTTGCGAGATTTTTGCAAATGCATCATCATCAGCCGTACCAGCATCACCGTCTACATTTTGTAATACATATGTTGCGTCATAGGTTAATGAAGAGATATCTTGGTCTCCCTTGTACAGGGCTACTTCCATGGTGGGGAAATCAACGCCTTCTCCGGCTCCAGCTTTAGTGTCAAATACAATTTCATACGTGCAATTAGCAGTACCATGACCGTCGGCACTTAAATCCTCTTTAACACTCATAGATGTGACCGTTACTTGACCTACATTAGGCATGAGTTCCAATGCAGCTTTAATATTATCTAATTCACCGTTTTTCACTGTTTTAGTTGAGATGGTATTATCACCAACCGTCGAGCTATATGAAAAAGCTGGATCAGTGTACTGTGTATTGGAATTCTTGGCTTGAACTTTGAGTTGTTGTAAGTCTCCTTGAGAGGATGTGAAGGTAACAGACCATGTACATCCATCGGCACTATCACCATACAAACTAGCTGAAGTATCTGAAGAAACATCGACGTTGAAAAATTCATCAAATTTCTCTAATTCAGATTCAATTTCAGCTTCAGCGATGCTACAATCACCACCTCCATTTGGATTAGCCTTGATCCATGCTGTAGTAGCACCAGTCAAAGGTGATTGTAAACGGAATGACGTTGCTAAACTGACAGTACCATCTCCTTGTGAAGCTGTTGCCTGTGTAAATGCCGCTGTAGAGCGAATACTTTGAATTTCAACTACTTCAGAAATACATGTGCTGTTAGGAAATGGAATACCCACAGATGTTTCATTCTCCAGTTTGATACTGTAAAACAATGTTTCGTTGAAAAGAGGATTCCCATAGTGTGGATACACGATACTCAACTGTTGTACTTCCTTAATTGTACCTTTTCTTTTCTCAGTGATTGTAGCATTTGCGTTATCTCCTGTCAAATCAGTCACATCACTTTCCATTGGCAAAAGATTCCCAGAAAATATATGATAGTAATCATCTAAAAACTGAATCGTCCAAGAATATCCTAATTGGCCGTCTGGACCCGTTCTTGTGACAGCAATTGCTCCATCTGGTATCATCCCCAAAGCTTCCAATTTAATTTTCATTTCACTTTCGTCAGCATTATATGGGATGGCATCTGTTTCTTCTTCATTGGTAGAATTCTTGTATTTCAATTTGAAAGTCCCGCCAAGTTCATTACCGTCAATACTAGTCACATTAATATCATTAGTGGCATCATCATTTGTTTTCGTCAAACCAGTGTAATTAGCTATTAAAGGAATTACATTACCACTGTTCATAGGATCATTAAACGTTACTATCCATTGATAACCACGTTGATTATCAGCGGCACCTCTTGTCACTGTGACGGTACCAATATTAGATAACTCTTGTAAACGAGTTGTTAATTCTCCTTCTGTAGCATCAAAAGGAATATCTCTGGTAGTCTCCAGTCCAAAACCTAACCTATAGGTCCCACCTATGATATTACCTTCGTGTATAGTTTCTATCTGTATACGTGCTTGTCCAGATGGTTCTAATTCATCTGTATTAGGAACTAATAGTGGTACATCACCCATAGATGCAGGAAATGTCACAAAATAGTCATAAGTATTCGCATCAACTGTGCTCTTCGTCACTACTACTCTACCGTCAACATTTGATAATGCAGAAATAATATCTTCTACAGAAGTTTTAATTTCAGTATCAGTAGCATTGTTATTGGCACCTTCTGAAATATATCCTGAGTATTGAATAGATCCTCCAGTACTACTAGTATCTAACATGAGAAAAAATCTCCCATCCGTAGCATCGTAAACGCGAATTCTTTGCACTTCAAGTCTTTCAGTTGAGGATGTAGTAATATATTGTTTTTCAGGATTTACCTCGGCTGTTGTTGTGACTACTTGAACTTCATTTGGTCCAGTGTAGGCTGATGTTACAATCGTTTGAACTTCATGTACTCCCGGATTGGAATCCCAGTCTACTTTATATGAAGTAATGGCTGCACCTCCATCGGTTAATGGTGGGTGTAATGTTGTTTCAACAGTATCTCCAGCAAGCACTTGAAGATCAAGAAATGGCGCACTTGGAAATTCTGTGATAATATTTTATGTGTTTTACAACAATGATAATGACAACAGGAAGAAGAAGTTAATAATTAATTTCAATGCATGTGTATTTTTGTGTGCTCCTCTACCTTGTGCGGAAACAGCCAGTAAACCCATCGAGAAAATCAGCTGCAAAACTAATATCCCTCGTAATATCAGCAGCAACTTGCTACTACTACAGCTGCTGCTGCTGTTATTATAATAATCCCCCATATTTGTATATACGTCTCTGTTGATCGAGAACTCTACCTTTCAACTTCGCTTACAATCGGTCGTATCGTGGATGTGTTCGAATCGAAAAAAGAACTACTAAAACACTACAAACGTATGTATACACGTAGGTTGAAGAGATAATTCAGTATCTATCGAAATATGAACTAAGGAAATGGTTTGATTGGTATGTTTGATTCCTCGTCCCTCAGCAGAGACAATGCAAACAAATACGCGCGAAAGAGCCGTCTCTAAAAGAGAGAGACACGGATCGCAATCAAAACACTTCACTCAGCAATATCTTGACAGACAAGACCGAACCAAGGGGGATGGAATCGTCTAGTGTGTGATTCCGTTGAGAATAATGGAAGCATTCCTACTGATGTAAAAACAATCTTCTTCGTTACGATTGTTTTGCTTGTTTTGCAAGACTCAACGCCAAACGCTCAACGTAAAAAGAAACAAAAAATCCGCGAAGAGGAGGGGAAAAAATCCTGCAACAAGGAGGCATCATAAAAATGTTGTTATTTAACAAAAACAAATTAATTGAAATTCAATGCTGCCTCTGGCTGCTGCTGATTATCATTCTCTCCCCATTCTAGGAGACATACCCTACCTGTGGACACATTTGGCATTCTTCTTTCCTTTTTATTGATCTTTTAGGAGAGTTACTTAGTTTGTCTTCCTTTCCTCCATATTCAAGCGTAGAAAGAACACTGGATAACGAAAGATACTGGAAAGGCAGATTTACTGTATCGCCCTTATCAGAAACCAAGTGAGAAGAAGAAGAAGAAGAAGAAGAAAGCACGGAGGTTGTTCAACATTTACTTTGATATCCAGATAGATAATGAGTAGAAAGATAGTACAGCAAGGAGGATACCATCGGATGTTTGCTTAAAATGCACTTCATTGATTTCAATGGTGAGGAACAAGAAATCACTTCGTCCAAACGTGGTGAAATCACTGCTTCTGATGATAACAATTCAAACGTCGCTATTCACTTGTATGCTGTAGAGGATGAAGATTGGGATGTGATTGATCTTACCGAAGACCTGGATGATGGTAATGATGATGAAAAGGTGAAGAATGATATCGCTGTCGTTGATAAAGACATAACTGCTACATATCTAAAACAAAGGGAGGCAAACCAGAAAGCTTCATCATCATCATCATCACTATCATCATCATTAGTAGATCCAAAAGTTAATTATAGCAGTGACTACACAAAAGATAGTGAAAAATACAAATACAATCAGAAATACATTCCTACTGGGGACTACAATTATTCTTCTGAATATGACATGGAAGATAACGAAAATGAAGAAGACCAGTATGAAGAAACAAATTTTAGCACTTTTACTAAATATCATACTCAACCTATCAATATTGATTGGGATATACAGCAGCCACATCCTGATCCGTTAATTGAATCCTCCTCACTAGCCGGTACAAAATGTCCTGAAATTACCGAGATACCTAAATTACAATTTAAACCTATTGTTGAAAAAGGTAAATTAAGTTATATACAATTAGAAACTGTACTAATGGCCAGAGATAGACATTCAGATGAAAATCGATTGATTAATGGATCTAGGCGTGGATTTTACCTGGGTGATGGAGCTGGAGTTGGAAAAGGTGCATATCATTATACATATATATATATATATATTTGTGTGTGTGTGTGTGTGTACTCATCTGTTTTCATTTGGAATCAATTGTGGTGATCAGTTATTTCTGTACAAACATATCATCTTTTATGCTTTGTTGTCTGCTTATATGTTCGTTTCTTACTGATATGGACTTCCCTATTTGTCGCAATGAATGATGTTGTTGGACTTCATGTCATGACGATAAAGCAATATGATATCAATGAGTACATGAATCAATAAACATGAATTCAATTTTTCTTTTGGCTTGACTTGGCTTTGGATTACAATACATATTATCATCTATACCTTCCCTACTTACTAACCTCTCAATGAACCTACTTACTAACTTACTTACTTACTTACTTACTCACTCGCCTAGGTCGTCAAGTTGCAGCTATCATTTATGATAACTACTTGGATGGTCGACAGAAACATTTATGGATATCCGTGTCATCTGATCTGATAGAAGATGCCAATCGTGATTTTTATGAACTTGGTGTATCTACGAAATTGAAGACAAGAAATCTCAATCAGTTGAAGTATAAAAATTCAATATCACAATCATTTAGTAAAGGGGTATTGTTTTGTACATATAGGACATTGATATCGAAACAAAGAAATACAACTAAAACTAGAGATGAACAGATAATTGAATGGTTTGGAAATCATTCTGGTGTAATCATCTTTGATGAGTGTCATAAAGCAAAAAATATCTGCAAGGTAAGCGAATATGCAAATGTCTATGACGACAGAAATATGCATTTACGTATGTATGTACGTACGTACGTACGTATCTGTAATAGATCGATCGATGGATGAGTGCACAACTAGTGTATGGATTGATCACGTCTTCATCATTCCTCATTATGTATGCCACAGTAGTAACAATTACGATAATTATAACAACCATCGCTATCATAATCATAACATTTTTTTCTGTATATAGGATGGTTTGACACCTAAGTCTAACACTGCTCGAGCAGTAATTAATCTTCAAAGGGAATTGTCAAATTGTCGTATAGTATATGTATCAGCCACAGGTATCTCAGAAGCAAGTAATATGATGTATTTAGAAAGATTAGGATTATGGTCAGGTCATAGTAGCTCTTTATTTAAAGATTTCGCGTCGTTTTATGATTCAGTGGAGAAAGGAGGAGTTGGTATGATGGAACTGACAGCTACACATTTAAAAAGCAGTGGCTCTTTCTTATGTAGAACTTTATCATTTGAACATTGTACCTTTGAAGTTGTCGAAGAAATTCTTGATAAAAGAAAAACTGCTATTTATGACACTGCTGCTGTTCTGTGGCAGGAATTATGGAGCCATTTTCATAAAAGATATGACGCTGGTACAATGGCACCTAAATGGAGGATATCTGATGAATGTGATGATAACTTTCCTACTGCTTGTATGTTTGATAACGATGATGACGATGATGATCTCAATCCATATGGTATGATGTTGCCCGAAAACTTTAGAGGAGTGAACGAATATGGCTACAGAAATAAACAATATTATAAAACTTTTTTCTGGGGCGCTCATCAACGATTTTTCAGAGGTTTACTTATGGCATTAAAATCCGAAAGGTTAATATCATTAGCAAAAGAAGCATTATCTCAAGGAAATTGTGTCGTGATAGGCTTACAGACAACAGGCGAAGCAGAATCGAGTCGAGATAATCAAACTATTGCGAGAGATGATTTGATCTCAGCGCCATCACTATTAGCCCAAAGATTTATTCGTAATATATTTCCTATCCCAGCTATTGCATTAAAAGATTATGAGAATGTATATGTCAATTATCGTGTGAATATGGAAAGTGCTATACTTATTGCTATGATAAAGAATCGTCTGGACAAAAATTTATCAGATGGTCATAGTAATATTCATACTTCTCATCATTATGATTATGATGACGATGATGATTCCTTTGCTAGCGACAAGTGGAATAATCATATTGATGTAAATAATACTGTAATTAATGTAAAAACCAAGAAAATATATATAAAAGGAAAGAAAACATTATCTGATGTGTTGATAGAGAGAATTTATCAGCGCATCCTCGAATATTTGATTACATCAACAACACCTTTACATCTACTCATTGATATACAATATTTGGAAGCATATCAAGGACGATATAAATATATGAAGTTAATTCAAGATCTCAATTTGCCTGGTAACGCTTTAGATGAAATTGTCAATTCATTAGGTGGACCAACAGAAGTAGCTGAATTGTCAGGACGTAAAACTCATCTAGTCAAACAAAAAAATGGGAAATATATGTATCAAAAAAGATGTCAAGGTGAGTCATCGCAAGCACGCAAAAATTTGCATGAAAAAAAACGATTCATGGATGGTGACAAATTAGTTGCAATTGTCTCTGACGCTGCGTCAGCAGGGATTTCTTTGCATGCAGATAAATGCGAAAAGAACAAAAGAAGGCGTGTTCATATCACTTTAGAGCTACCATGGGCTTCAGATAAAGCTATACAGCAATTAGGTAGATCTCACCGATCCAACCAGACGTCAGCACCAGAATACAAACTACTTTTCACAGACTTGGCAGGCGAAAAAAGATTTGCTTCCATAGTAGCTAAGAGATTGGAGTCCTTAGGAGCTCTCACTCAAGGTAAGTGCTTGATTCTATATTCATAGTAGTCAGCTTGCGCTGTACATGTATAGCCAAGCATCCATTCATCCATCCATTCATTCATCAATTATTACACACATATATATGTATATGTACATGTGTATTGACACATATCTATAGGAGACCGAAGGGCTACTGTGGGAGCACAATCGCTGAATCTAGATACATATAATTTCGATGGTCCTCAAGGCGCTTCAGCTTTGCGAAGATTTATTAAGATAGTTGAATTAGCTGATCCTACTGACCCACTCCTAAAGCATAAAAACATTGATCATAGTTTATTTCAAGAATTCATTGATGCCGTTACTGTGGGACAAGATAAAGATCATAATGATGGTTTGATGAAGGAGATTCTGGGGGAGAAAACATTAGATGAGTTGAATGAATGGCATCTCATGAAATATTGGCTTCGTTGTGTTGATCTTGATTGGAGTCGGATCTCTGTTAGAAAATTACTTAATCGTTTTCTTGGGTTGGAAAAATCTAAACAAAATGTTATGTTTGAAATTTTCCTTACGCTATATGAAGAGAAAATTCGCGAAGACAAATGTAGTGGTGTTTTAGATGTGGGGATCTTACCATTGGCTGGCAAAATCGCAGCGACCTCTTTTGATGGATGTGACTCTTTCTTGATTAATGAAGATGCAGAGGGTAACAAGGCGTATCTGTATAATGTTCAAATGGACTATGGGATCACATGGACCGAAGCTATGGCTATCAAAAGAAACAATCAGCATGTTCCTAGTGGGTGCACATTCATACGTCATAAAAACGATAAACTTTCAGTTGGATTATGTGTTTTTTTAGGAAGAGCTCAAAGCGTTCGATTTGTCAGACCTAGTGGTTGTATAGCATATTTTTCAAAATCATATTTAAAAAACTACGAGGTAATTAGTGAGCATAATAAAGACTTGAAAAAAGCCTGGAATGAAATGTATGAGCGTAGGTCTAAACCATCCAAACAAATTATTAGTGGCGCTATTTTATCCTTATGGCCAATAGTAAATCCAGGAGAAGATACTACTCCATCAGTTAAGGTTAGTAATAATGCTCAAATCGTACGTGGTACATTCAAACAGTCACCTGAAGATGAAGCTCGAGGTATGGCACCAAAAACTTTTATAGGACTTGAGCCTGTTCATGCAGGCCTATTACCCAAAATGTTGCGTAATATAAGAAGCGATTGGGAAGCTCGTAAAGAAGCTATTGAAGCATTGAAAGAGAAAGGTGAATATGTCGAAGGCCCCCCACCTGTACCTATAGACCCGAAGGAAGAAGAAGATGTTTATAGCGACGACAATGAATTTGCAACAAGATTTGTCCCGAAAAAACAGAAATATAATAAAGGTAGAGCTAAGAGAAATCGATACTTGACATCGTCATCTTTATTTGATGAAGTTATGTCGGATGAGGATGGTAGCGTTGATTCTTTGGACGGCTTCATTGTCAAGGATGATACAGAGTATGATAGTGATGGAAGCAGCAGTGATAATGATGATAGCGACGAAAGTGATTTCGCTCCACGCTCATCCAACAGAACTAAACGAGCCATCACAACCAGCAGCAACAGCAGCAAGAAACAGAAGAAAAAGAAAT
>MDTB01110150.1_pt1 | contig 13392 bp, 15 predicted proteins | sample 811161 | NCBI WGS metagenome assembly MDTB01 (sample SAMN05326650, study PRJNA326480) | marine metagenome | isolation source: seawater | place: Mediterranean Sea | collected 2009
ACGACATCTTGGAAGTATTGTAGGTAGGGTTGATGTAGAGGAAGTCCTCGGATCGATATTTAAAGACTTTTGTATAGGTAACTAAAATACCTCTTGTATTCCTAATATACCGCGTTACATTAATCTGATGACAAAACAAAGCTATGATGTAGTAGTAATAGGAGGTGGACATGCCGGATGTGAGGCCGCCGCCGCATCCGCTAGAATGGGCGTGAATACTGCTCTTTTTACTCATAAAATAGAGACCATCGGCGAGATGTCGTGCAATCCTGCAATCGGAGGGTTAGGTAAGGGGCATCTTGTTAGAGAGATAGATGCACTCGATGGTGTAATGGGCGTTGTAGCCGACAAATCAGGTATTCAATTTAGATTACTAAATAGAAGTAGAGGCCCAGCTGTGCAGGGGCCGCGTACTCAGTCAGATAGAGCTCTTTACAAAAAGCATATGCAAAAAATTTTACTAAAATACGAAAATTTGCAGGTAATTGCCGACCCCGTTGTTAAATTTTTATTCGAAGGCGACAAAGTAATAGGTTTTTTATGTCAAAGTGGAAAAGAAGTAAGGACTAAAGAACTTATATTAACAACTGGCACTTTTCTTAATGGATTAATACACATTGGTGAAAAACAAATACCAGCAGGTAGATATGATGAAAAACCATCTACAGGTTTAAGTGAACAATTAGCAAAATTTAAAATGCAGATAGGAAGATTGAAGACAGGTACACCACCAAGACTAGATGGTAGTACAATTAATTACAAAGATTTGGAAATGCAGCCTGCTGATGATGATCATTATTACTTTTCATTTCTAACTGACAAAATTGATAACAAACAAATTAAGTGTGGAATGACCTATACTAATAACGAAGTTCATCAAATCATTAGCGACAATATTTCAAGAAGTGCTATGTACTCCGGAAACATTAAAGGTGTAGGACCACGTTATTGCCCATCTATAGAAGATAAAATTGTAAAGTTTAAGGAGAAGCAACAGCACCAAATATTTCTTGAACCTGAAGGATTAAAGGACAATACTATTTACCCAAATGGGATATCTACATCCCTTCCAGAAGAGATTCAGCTTAAAATATTGGCTAAAATAAAGGGTTTAGAGCAGGTTAAGATGAAAAGAGCAGGATATGCTATAGAGTATGATTATGTTGATCCAAGAGAACTTAATGTTACTTTAGAAACAAAAAAAATTAAGTCATTATTTTTAGCAGGACAAATTAACGGTACTACTGGTTATGAAGAGGCAGCTGCACAAGGTTTAATAGCTGGAATCAATGCCGCTTTAAAAATTAAAAATAAATCTGAATTTGTTTTAGATAGATCTACGTCTTACATCGGAGTTATGATTGATGACCTAATCACTAAAGGTGTTACGGAACCATATCGTATGTTTACTTCTAGAGCGGAATACAGATTAACTCTTAGAGCCGATAATGCAGATCAAAGATTAACAGATCTAGGTATAAATTTGAATCTTATAGGTTCCAAGAGAAAAAAAACATTTTTAGAAAAGAAAAAAAATATTGTTTCACTCAATAATTTTTTAGAATCAAAATTTTTAACTCCCAATGAAGCAAAAAAACATGATATTAAAATTGCTATGGACGGAGTTAAAAGAACATGTTTAGAGGTGATGGGTCAACGAAAAGTAAACATGGCAAAAATAAGGCGCATATTTACGGACATACCATCCTTTCCAAACCAAATCGAAAAGCAGGTTGTAATAGATGCCCACTACATGGGTTACTTGAAGAGGCAAGAGCGAGATATTAAATCATTTAAGAAGGATGAATCTGTAATCATTCCAGAAAATTTAAACTATGAAACCCTGAGTGGTTTGTCTAATGAGGTTAAGTCAAAACTCAAATCTATAAAACCTAAAACGCTAGGTCAAGCTATTAGAATAGACGGGATTACTCCAGCAGCTGTAATTATCCTATTATCACATATTAAAAAGCAAAAATTCAAAGACTCTGCTTAATGCAGGAAAAAGACGTTATAAAAATTCTTGAGAACCAGTTTAATTTTAGCTCTCTGTCTATATTTAATCTTAAAATCTTTATTAGTGAATTACTTAAGGCTAATAAAAACCATAATTTTATATCCAAAAGCACTGAATCCAACATTTGGCATCGGCATATTTTAGATTCTGCTCAGCTAGTTAAATTTATAGACTTTTCAAAAGGTTCTTTATCAGATTTAGGTTCTGGTGCTGGTTTTCCAGGCCTGATATTAGCCCTATTTAATACTAACAAAGATTTTCACGTGAAATTATATGATAAATCACCTGTTAAAAGAGCATTTTTAAAAAAGATAAGTAAAAAATTGTCAATTAATGTACAAATTTACGGAAACGTTTACGAAGAATTAGTTGAATCAGAATATGTTGTTAGTAGAGCATTTAAAAAATTAGATGCAATAATACAAGTTTCACGTGAAATCGTTAAAAAGTCGCATAAATTAATAATTTTAAAAGGTAAAAACGCACAGAATGAGTTAAAAAAAGCTTTCAAAAGCGAAAAATACGCTTATAAACTTGAAGAAAGTATAACAAATAAAGATTCTAAAATAATTATAGTCGATTTTAAAAAATGACGACAACGATTTCAGTTATTAATCAAAAGGGTGGAGTTGGAAAAACAACAACAGTAATAAACTTAGCTGCTTCATTGTCCATAATGGGTCAAACAAATCTTGTTATTGATTTAGATCCTCAGGGAAACGCTACAACAGGATTTGGAAAGAGTAATAGCGATGAAGATAAAAACATTTACAATTTATTAATTAAAAAAATTGGTCTTGGTCAAGCAATACAACAAACTAACATTCAAAATTTAGATATCATAGGATCTCATGTAAATTTATCTGGTTTAGAAGTTGAAACTGCGAGTGACTCGAGAAGAGCATTTGTGTTGAAAGAAATATTGTCTTCTGAAAAATCAGAACTATTAAAAAAATATGATAACATATTTATAGATTGCCCACCTTCTTTAAGTTTACTCACTATTATGTCCTTAGTAGCTTCTGATGAGTTATTAGTTCCTTTACAGACAGAGTTCTTTGCCTTGGAAGGAATTACACAACTAGTAAAAACAATTGATAGAATAAAAGAAAATCTAAATCCAACGCTTTCTATAAGAGGAATACTGTTAACAATGTTTGATAAAAGAAACAAACTTTCAACAGAAGTAGATAAGGAAGCAAGAAATTATTTTAAGGACAAAGTTTACAAAACTGTTATTCAGAGAAATGTAAGATTGTCAGAAGCCCCATCACATGGTTTGCCTTGTGTTATTTATGATAAAAGTTGTGTAGGAAGTAAATCATATTTCAAGTTAGCTAAAGAATTTAAAAACAAAATAGCGAGTGTCGTATGAGTTCTAAAAAAAAAGGATTAGGACGTGGTTTGTCAGCTTTGTTTGGTGATGAAAGACCTAAAGATAAACCACGAGAAATTAATCAATCAAACGCAGTTTCAATTAGTGATTTAAGTGGAAATCCGTATCAGCCAAGGCAGCATTTTAATGAGGAAAAACTTGAGGAGTTAGCTAATTCTATTAAAAAAAATGGAATTATTCAGCCTATTGCTGTTCGTCCTAGTAAAACTGAAAGTGGAAAATATGAAATTATAGCAGGAGAAAGAAGATGGTTAGCAGCACAAAGGGCCGGTCTTCATGAGATACCAGTTAGAATTTTAAATTTAAGCGATGTTGAGTCATTGGAAGTTGCTATAGTAGAAAATATTCAAAGAGATGATCTTAATCCTATTGAAGAGGCACGCGGGTATAAAAGATTGAATGAAGAATTCAAATATGACCATGATAGTATTTCTAAGTTGATGTCAAAAAGTCGAAGTCATGTAAGTAATATGTTGAGGCTCTTAACATTACCGCCAGATGTTATTGCAATGCTTGAAGAAGGCACTTTAACTTCAGGTCAGGCGCGACCTTTAATTGGGATTATAAATGCATCTCAAATAGCTGAAGAGGTTGTATCAAATAATTATAGTGCGAGAAAAGTCGAATATTTGACAAGAAATAAAAAAAACACTTTTAAAGAAAAAAAGGTTGATACGAATATCTTAAAAGTTCAAGAGAAAATAGAAAAAATATTAGGTTTAAAAGTTATTATTTTAAATAAAAAAAATAATTCAGGGAAAATTACAATTGAATATAAAGATTTAGAACAATTCGAATTTGTTGAAAATTTACTTACTAAACGTTAGCTAATTCACATATATCAATTATGAATTTCTTTAATAAAATTTCATGACTCACCATAGAATTAGATTTAATCTTAAACTCTAGATCGTATGTATTAGATAAAGCTTTTTTAATTTTATGTTTATTCCACTTTTTTGCTTGTTGAATAAAAAATGGTTTATCTTTCCAAAATATTGGAGGTTTTATATTATTAATGATTTCTTCAAGATTACCTTTTTCTTCATTGGTTATTTTAGCAAGGTCACGTAATCTTTGATTAAACATAGTTAAATAGAAAATCTTTTTTTCAGCCTCTATTATCGTGTCTCTAAGTAATTTATTTGTATTAATTCTATTTCCAATTAAAGCTTCATCTTTAAGTAAAGAGAAGTTATTGTTCTCACTAATATTTAATAATTTTAGCAGTTTTTCATCTTTAATAATTTTATCTTCAAAACAAATTTTAATTTTATCTAATTCATTATAAAGTTTATCTCTTTCAAAATTGCAACATTGTATAATGATATTTATATTTTGTGATGTGATACCTTTAAAATCTTTTAATTCGTTTAGAATTATTTTTTTAATTGTAATTTCATTGTCTGCATAGCAAGGTATTGCAGTTGATTGTTTTGACTTTTCAAAATAATTTCTTAGCTTGGATTTTTTATCTAGTATATCTGAAAATAAATATATTTTTTGATTTTCAATTTTACTCTCAATCTCTTGTATAATTGGAAGAATCTTATCGTTTGCATCGTTAATTATTATTATTTTTTCATTTTCGAAAAGAGATGAGTTGTAAACTTCATTAAAAATTTTATCTGAATTTTTAATGATTTCATCTTGAGATAAAGTAAGAGTTTTAATCTTTTTTTTATTAAATCTAATTTTTTTTTTAAATAAATTTTTAAGTCCCAAATTTTCACCATAGAAAAGAATATGGTTGTTTTTAAGTATATTTATATCGTTTTCAATCGTATAACTTTTAGTTATCATTAAGTGTAGAATTTATTTTTTTTAGAATATTATCTGACAAACTATTTGAAAGTAGTTTTATAAGTTGTTTTTCATTATTTCTTGTTGTCGAGTTTTGTTTACCAACATTGTAATCACCAGTAGCCGCAACTACCAAATTATGATTTTTATTATTTATATTTTCAGTTACTATAGCTTTAACAACTATTGAAATTTCATATTTAGTAATTTCATTTTTTATATTTTTCTCTTTGACGTTTCTAATTTTTTCAGTTTCTAGTTTGATATTAATTTTATTGATATCTTTTTTAGTAGACTTTAATAAGTTTTTTTTAATAATATAATTTATTTTATTTTCACCCGTTGTTTCAATATTTACTATACTAAAATTATTTTGTTCGGACATGCCTATAACTTTAAAACCGCAGTTAGAGGTTAAAACTAACACTAAAAATAAAATTATTTTTTTCATTAAATTAAATTATGTAATTTATAATTCTATTTTTCACAAATATAATCTTACTTATATTATCACTCTCTATATAGCTTTTTGCTTTTGAATTTTTTAAGATAAATTCTTTAATCTCTTTTTCTGACATATTTTTCTTTACATCTATAATATCTCTAGTCTTACCATTTATTTGAACTGCCATTTTTATATTTTCGATCGTATCCTTTTTTATTTTTGGCCACTTTTCCATAGTTTTACATTTCAACAAATTTAAGCATTCATGTGCTAAATGAGGAGTAAAGGGTACAAGCACCTTCATGAATTTAACAAACTCATCTTTAAAAATATTATTTTTAATATTCTTATCCAATTTATTTTTAAAAATGTTAAATGTTTGATGAAACAACGCAATACTTACATTAAATCTAAAATCATTTATTGATGTATCAATTTTACTAATAAAATCATCTATTTCTAAATTAAAAATTTTTTCAACTTCAGAGTCCCCTGAATATTTATTTCTATTTAAAATTTGATAATTTAAATTCCATAACTTTTGTAAAAATTTATTTGCAGCGGCTACACCTGTATTTGACCACTGTATGTCTTTTTCAGGAGGGCTATCAGACAATATAAATAATCTCACTGCATCTGCTCCATATCGATTGATCATGGATTCAGGGTCTATGGTATTTTTCTTTGATTTCGACATTGACTCAGAAGCTCCAACTGATACTTCTGATTTGTCTATTTTTTTTACGTATTTTTTTGAGTTTATTTTTTCAACTTCTTCAGGATAAAGCCAATTCCCATTTTTATCTTTAAAAGATTCATGACATACCATGCCTTGAGTAAATAAGTTTTTAAATGGTTCAGAAAGATTTATTTCTTTATTTATTTGATTAATACCTTTCGTAAAAAAGCGAGCATATAAAAGATGTAAAATTGCATGTTCAACCCCCCCAATATATTGATCAACAGGCATCCAATATTCTGCGTCTTTTAAATTAAAAGGAGATTCTTTTTGTTTTGGCGAACAGAATCTTAAAAAATACCACGATGAGTCAACAAAAGTATCTAATGTATCAGTTTCACGTATAGCTTTTTGCCCAGTAGCTTGGTGGACAGTATGTTTCCAGCTAGGATGTAAATCTAGGGGATTACCTTTAGCATTTAAATCTATATCTTCAGGTAGCACTACTGGAAGTTCATTTTTATCAACCGGAGTCACTGTTCCATCTTTGAGATAAATCATTGGAATAGGACAGCCCCAATAACGTTGTCGTGAAACACCCCAATCTTTGAGTCGATACAATACTTTTCTTTTTCCTAATTTATCATTTTCAATTTTCTTAATTATTTGCGTTTTAGCTTCATCAATATCTAAATTATTTAAAAAATCAGAATTAATTATAGTTCCACTACCTGTATACGCTTCATCTAGTTCATTATTGTTTGATTTGTTAGATGACACCACCCTGGTAATTTCAAGATCATATTTCTTAGCAAAATCAAAGTCTCTTTGATCATGAGCCGGACATCCGAAAATAGCACCAGTTCCATAATCCATTAGCACAAAGTTAGCAAAATATACAGGAAGCAATTTCTCATTAATAAATGGATGATTAACTTTTAGGTTTGTTTTAAAACCTAATTTCTCTGCATTCGCTAGAGCTTCTTCTGTAGTGCCAGATTTATTACATTCATTTTTAAATTCTAAGAAATTTTTATCGTTTGCAAAATCATTACTAATCGGGTGATCAATTGATAATGCGATAAAACTAGCACCAAAAATAGTGTCAGGACGAGTAGTAAAAACATTTAATTTATTAGAGGAATTGTAAATTTTAAAATTTATTTCACAACCAAAAGATTTACCTATCCAATTTTTTTGCATTAATTTAACTTTGTCAGGCCATCCTTTCAAACTATTTAAATCAATTAAAAGCTGATCAGCAAATTTAGTAATATTAAAGAACCACTGAGATAATTTTTTTCTTTCAACTATTGCATTAGATCTCCAGCCTTTACCGTTTATAACTTGTTCATTAGCAAGAACAGTTTTTTCTACGGGATCCCAATTCACATAAGTTTCTTTACGAGAAACAAGACCTGCATTATAAAAATCTATGAAGATTTCCTGTTGGTGTTTGTAATATTCTTTATCACAAGTAGAAATTTCTCTTTCCCAGTCTATTGATAAACCTAACAATTTAAGTTGACTCCTCATTGTATCTATATTTTGATTTGTCCAATTTTTTGGATGCAAATTATTCAATTTAGAAGCATTTTCTGCAGGTAAACCAAAAGCATCCCATCCCATTGGATGCAAAACGTTGAAGTTGTTTAAGTACTTATATCTAGCTACTACATCTCCAATAGTATAATTTCTCACATGCCCCATGTGAATTTTTCCAGAAGGATAAGGAAACATTTCTAAGCAGTAATACTTATTTTTAGATTTATTGTTTCTGACTGAATTGAAGGATTTTATCTTGTTCCATTTTCTCTCAATATTTTGAAAGCTGTATCTTTCCATTAAAAATTACTTTTATTATGACTTAATTTATTTCTTCTTTTTTGTTTCTTGCTCTAAAAGAGCAGCCTTTTTTAAAATAGATTTTTGCAGTTCAAACTTAATGTTTGAATCTATTTCATTAACTGCACAAGTTTGATTTGTTTTACATTTTTTGTTATGAACTATTATTTTAACACTATCTGATCTTACTTCGTTAGACATAAAACGTACTGTTATTTTAATCGACTCATCAAAATTTTGCCCATCACTATACCAATCTGTAATTATAATTCCTCCAGAATAATCAACCGTTGCTAATGGCATAAAATCAATAATTTCTAAAGAAGCTCTCCATAACGGATTAGAAGTGCTAAATTCGTAATTTGTTGATTTTGACCCTGTCATACTTCTAAGGCTTACTCCCCTACCTTCCTCAACATTTTTTCTGGCTCTCTCTTTAGCACCTACTGGAACACCTTCTTTTACTTTAGATGGTTTGGCAAATTCTGGCACCCCACATGAATAAGTAAATAATAATAAAGCTAATAATGTTGTAATACGTGCCATAATTCTTGAAGTTTTCATTAATTTACTAAAAAAAGATATAAATATGTTCATTAAATTAGCTATATACGTTAAAAAAGTCTTATTCTATAATTGTTTTTTCATTGTTGTAAAAATACAACTAGATATAAAAAAAGCAATAAAAATCAATAAAACTTAGGAAAATCAAACGAAAAATTAGTATTAATCGTTCATTATTAATAATTAATAATAATAAACAAAGGAAATATAATGAAACTAACAAAAATATTAGTTGCTCTTTCTTTCTTGTTCGCAACGTCAACAGCTTACGCTGGTGAATTGACTGTAACAGGTAGCATGCAAGCAACTTACCAATCAGAGACTGAGTCTACGACTGGTAACCCATTAGGTATGGACAAAGAATTAAAATTCTCTGGTTCAACAGAATTGGATAACGGTATAACAGTTTCTGTAATGCAAGATACATCAGACGCTTTAGTGTTTGGTAACTCTTTAATCACTTTCGGTGGTGTTGCTGGTCTAGTAGACATAAGCATCGGATCTGACGGTGGAGTAGTGGATGCAATTGATGATATCACACCTACAGCTTTTGAAGAAGCTAACGCAACTTCAGGAACATATAACGATATAGGTGTTGATGCTTCACAGATGGGTGTTACTTTGCAGGCAGAATTACCTTACTTAGGTACATTCAAGACAAAATACATACCAAAAGCTGACGCAACTAAAAACGCTGACAAAGCCGCTTCAGCTGATGCAAATAACGCTGTAGGCAGTATGGCATCATACTCTTTAGCAACAGACTTAGCTGGTCTACCAGTAGTAGGTGGATACTTAGATGGTGCTAAATTAACTTTAGGTTATTTAGATCATGATCATTCAACAGTAGTTGGAACTGATGATGCATTAGATGCAACAGCAGCAGTAAATTACTCACTTGGACAATTTTCAGCTGGTATTCAATACAAATACCACAATGAAGGTTCAACAACAACATCAGGCGCTTCAAGTGAAAAACCAATTGAATACAAAGATACTGTAATTGGTCTAGCATATGCTGTAAACGACGCGTTATCTATTTCTTACAATAGATATGAGTCTTACAAGCATGACGATAACGGAACACCAGAACAAGACACTGACGCGATAAACGTTGGTTACACAATGGGTGGTATGACTATCGGTTTCCAAGATGCTTCAACTGATAATGCTAACCACGTATTAAATGCTAAAGATGACACAAGAACGTTATCTGTAAGCGTAGCATTCTAATAGTAAAGTTACTTAATTTAAAAAAGCCGGTTAATTATATTAGCCGGCTTTTTTTTTATTTCAGACATAAGTGCAAAACCCACACACTTAACTATATTTAAATGATTTAGATTATTTAAATTTATCCCGCCTAAAGGCATTAAGTTTTTATTCATATTTAAAAAATTGTTAAATCTAATGACCCCTAGGAAAGGAGATTTCTTGTCATAATTAACTTCAAATAACTTTGATAGTAGAATTATTTTACATCCTTGCTTAATTTTCATAAATATTTCTTTTTGCGTATGAGCAGATCCTATAATATAATAATTTGATTTTTTTAGAGATAATGCCTTTAACGATTTATTATAGGCAGATAAATAAATTCCATCCGAATTTAAAATAATTGCAAGATTTAAATTATTAGCCACACAAAAATCAATAGATTTTAATTTACAGATTTTCCTGAATTTTAATAAATCGCTTAATTTTTCTGAGTTTTTTCGATTTCTATATATAATTGTAAATTTATTTCGTTTTTTTATGTTTTTTAAATTTATATCTTTGATACTTTCAATTATTAGATAATATTTTTTCTTTAGAATAAACATATGAGTACAATAATAGAAAGATTCGATAAAATAAAATTTAATATTATATCTGCGAAACCAGATCATATAGTAAATATAATAGCTGTAAGTAAAACATTCCCATTAGATCATGTGTATCCTTTAATAAATCACGGTCACCAACATTTTGGTGAAAATAAAGTACAAGAAGCTATATCTAAATGGTCTAAATTAAAGGCTGAAAATGAGAATATAAAACTACATATGATAGGAAAACTTCAAAGTAATAAAGCAAAAGATGCAGTAAAACTTTTTGATTACGTTCATTCTTTAGATAGCAAAAAGTTGGCGGATAACTTAGCTAAACATGAAAAAAATCTAAATAAAAACCTTAAATATTTCATACAAGTAAATGTTGGAAACGAAATTCAAAAATCAGGAATACCTGTCGGTGAAGTCGACCCATTTTATAATTATTGCAAGAATGAAATAAAATTAAATATTTTAGGACTGATGGTTATTCCTCCTAATGATAATTATACTGAAAAATATTTTAAATCTTTAAATGAATTAAACAAATCTCTAGCTTTACAAGATCTAAGTATGGGTATGTCGGCTGATTATATGCAAGCAATTAATTATGGTGCTACTTTTGTAAGAATCGGAAGTTCTATTTTTGGTTTACGATCTTAACTTTTGTAGAAACTTTTATTTTATTTAAAATCTTTAAAAGTAGTTTTTTTTTAATAGCAACACATCCTTCTGTTTTTTTAAAATTATTTTTAGCTATATGAATAAAAATTGCGCTACCCTTATTTTTTTTGATGGGGTTCATATTAAAATCTAAAACTAATATAATGTCGTAAATATTTTCTTTTTTATAAAGTTTTTCATGCCCATAATTAAATGGTAATTTTACAAGTTTATTGTAATACTTTGAGGCAGGATCATCACACCAAACATTGTTTCTTTTAATAATTTTTTTTTTTAATTTAGTTTTAACTTTTACTCGATCACCCCTAAATAAAACATACTTAATTTTATATAGTCCTTTAGGAGTTATTAAATCTCCCTCTCTTCTTTTATAACCAATTCCCCTTTTACCTATTGCACATTTTGCTTTATAGTTATTATAAGTAAGAAAATTTTTATTTATTATAATATGCATCAAATAAACGTGTTAATTTTAGGCCCCATTTCTTTTTCCTCTACACTAAATGAACTAAAACCTTTTTTAAAGTTTAATCCTCTTTTAGATGAGTTTAGTCTCAATCATGATGTGATATTGTTTCATGAAGATGCTCTTGAACATAAAAAAAATGTTGAAATCATTAACGAGAGTAATTCTTTAAAAATTTGTGCTACTGATAAAAAAAACATATCTAATAACTATGATGCAGTAATTGAACTTCCTTCATCTCTCAAAGAAATAAATTCACTTGTAGAGGGTATTACTGTTAAAAAAATATTTAGCAAAAATTCCTCAATTAAAATCAAAAACTATTTTTTAAATAAAAATGAGAAAAAACTCTCAAAGGAAAATATAGAGGTAATTCTTACTGAAAGAGAAATTCAACTACTTGAATTATTACTTAAAAATAATAAGCCCATTTCAAAAGATAAAATCCTATCATCTGTCTGGAAGTATGCATCAGATGCTGACACTCATACGGTTGAAACACATGTTTATAGATTAAGAAAAAAAATTAATGATAAATTTTTTGATAATAATTTTATTTTTAACATTAAAGGTGGGTATTCTTTATGAAAAAAAGAAATAAAATAGCTAGAGATCTTTTTACAAGTAAATATAGGAAAAGAGTGGTAAAACCAAAAAAAGGTAAAGGTAGTTTTAAAAGAAAAAAAAATTAATTATTTAATCTAGCACCAATAATTTGTATCACTTTTGAAGACATTTCTGTTCCAGTTTCTAAACTTTCTCTAATTGATTTATTGTTAATTAAACCGTGTAAAAAACCACCGGCAAATAGATCTCCGGCACCTGTTAAGTCTTTAATTTTAAGATTTTTTTTTGCAAAAACTTCTACAATTTCATTTTTATATATTGCAACCGCTCCTTTATTCCCGCGAGTAACAACGATTAACTTATTTATTTCTTTGCCAAATTTTATTACTTCATCAAATTTTTGCACGTCTATAAGTGACATGATTTCTTGTTCATTTGCAAAAGTGATATCTAACTTATTCTTAACTAACTCTAGAAATTGAGGCTTGTGTCTTTCTACACAAAATAAGTCCGACAATGACATTGCGACTTTGTTCGAATTTTTAATTGCTTTTTCAAATGCTTTTTTTGGCTCACCTTCGTCCCACAGGTAACCTTCTAGAAATAAAATTTCACTATTTTTCACTGCATTAGTATCAATATCGTTTTCATTAATTTTTCCTGCGGTACCAAGAAAGGTCACCATGGTTCTTTCGGAGTCAGGTGTAATTAATATCAAGCAAGTTCCAGTTGGTATTGCCTCTTTTTTTTTTGAATAAAAGTATTGTACATTTTCTTTTTTCAAGCCTTCTTCATACTTATTGCCTAAATCATCGTCACTTATTTTACCAATAAAGCCCACTTTATTTCCAAGTTGTGAGAGACCTACCATAGAGTTTGCAACTGATCCACCTGAGATAGTTTCCTCTATTTTAAGAGTAGATGACAGTTTTTTAAATTCAGCCTCATCTACAAGTTTCATTGTACTTTTTGTTAAATTATTTTGAGTAATAAATTTGTCTTCAACTTTACAGATTACATCAACGATAGCGTTCCCAATTCCTAAGATTTTCATTTAAGCTTTTTTTGTTTTAATAGGTTTTTTTCTATTGGGATAACAGCTTTTACAAATTTTA
>MDTB01153368.1_pt1 | contig 13392 bp, 10 predicted proteins | sample 811161 | NCBI WGS metagenome assembly MDTB01 (sample SAMN05326650, study PRJNA326480) | marine metagenome | isolation source: seawater | place: Mediterranean Sea | collected 2009
GTTGAGTATTTCTTTTAAAAGCGGACTAAGGTTTTTAGTTTCTCCACTTTTTTTGCAATCTTCAATATAGACATCACAGAACTTGTTCCAGAAAAACTCATAAACTTCATTAACAGCAAAGTCTAATCTGTAATCTTTAATATTTCTTTGGATTTGTTTTTTTGATTTTTCAAATTCTTCATATATCCACTGATCACTTTTATTTGTTGATTCAAATTTATCATTTCCTTCTGGATAGCCACTAATAAACCTTGCTGCATTCCAAACTTTATTACAGAAGTTTCTATAACCCTTTAGCCTACCCATTTCAAAACTTATATCTTTAGTGTGTGTTGCTAGTGAATAAAATGTCATCCTTAAAGCGTCTGTTCCATATGAATCAATGCCTTTAGGAAACTGATTTCTTGTTTTCTTTTCGATTTTTTGGGCTATACCTTCTTGCATAAGATTCGTAGTTCTTTTTGTAACTAAATCATCTTGGGAAATGCCATAAATTAAATCTAGAGGATCAATCACATTGCCTTTAGATTTTGACATTTTTTGTCCATTTTCATCTCTAATCAGGCCAGTAACATAGACGTCTTTAAAAGGTATTTGATCAGTAAACTCTAGACTCATCATCATCATTCTCGCAACCCAGAAAAAAATAATATCAAAACCTGTTACTAAAAGAGACGTTGGAAAATGTTTTTTAAAATTTTCTGTTTTCTCTGGCCACCCTAAAGACGCAAAAGGCCATAAACTTGATGAAAACCAAGTATCTAGAACATCTTCATCTTGAGAAAGTTTCCTGTCGTCAAGTTTATAGAATTGTCTGACTTCTTTTTCACTATGACCAACGTAAAAATTATTATCTGAGTCATACCATGCTGGTATTCTGTGACCCCACCATATTTGTCTACTAATGCACCAGTCCTCAATATTATTCATCCAATTAAAATATGTTTTAACCCAATTTCCGGGATGAAATTTTATTTCTCCTTTATTGACGGCTTCGTTAGCTCTTGCTGCCATTTCTTCAGTTTTGACATACCACTGATAACTCAGTCTGGGCTCAATAACAATATTAGACCTTTCACCTCTAGGTACGCTTATATGATGTTTTTCTTCTTTTTCCAGGAGATTTATTTCTTTGAGTTTTTCTAATACGAGTTTTCGAACCTTAAAACGATCTAGATTTGAAAAAGGTTCAGGTACATTTTCATTTGACCATGCATCTTCATTAAATATATTTATAGGCTTAAAGTTGCTTGCTGTATCAGAAGTCTTTACCTGTCCTTCTATTTCATAAAGTGAATATTTTTTACCTATTTCGTAATCGTTAAAGTCATGACCTGGAGTGATTTTAAGACAACCTGACCCAAACTCCATATCCACATATTCATCACCCAAAACTGGTATCTTTCTACCTACAAAGGGCAGAACAATATTCTTACCAATAAGATTTTTATATCTATCATCATTTGGATTAACAGCAACCGCCATGTCTCCAAACATAGTTTCAGGTCGAGTTGTAGCAACTGTTACAAATTCTTCAGAATCTTCAATTGGATATTTAATATGCCAAAGCAGACCATCTTTTTCTTGTCTTATTACTTCAAGATCTGAAACAGCAGTTTTTAGTGATGGATCCCAATTAACTAGCCTATAACCTCTATAGATTTTATTCCTTCTATGTAACTCAACAAATGCTTTTGTAACAGCTTCATTGAATCCATCATCTAAGGTAAACCTATATTTACTCCAGTCTACAGAGCATCCAAGTCTTTTGATTTGTGATGTTATTTTTTCTTCTGAATAATCTTTCCAAGACCAAACCTCATCAAGAAATTTCTCTCTTCCGAGCTCTAGCCTAGTGACTTCTTTTTTTGCAAGATTATTTTCTACAACCATTTGGGTTGCTATGCCTGCATGATCAGATCCAACTTGCCAGTAAGCATCTTTTCCAGACATATGATGATATCTGGTATAGAAATCCATAATCGCATATTGAAAACTGTGACCCATATGAAGAGTGCCAGTAACATTGGGAGGCGGTATTACCTGAGAAAAAGAGGTATCTGAGTCTTTATTTGAAATAACTCTTTCGGACCATATCTTAGACCATTTTTCTTCAATTTCTACAGGGTGATACTGCTTATCCATCGAGAATCGTTTAATTTATTTTAATTTCTTACTTAATAATAATTCACTTATTAATGGAACAGGTCTTCCAGTTCCTGCTTTAACTGGAGTGCTATATGATGCAGTAGCAGCGATATCAATGTGCGCCCATTTATAATTATTTGTGAATTTGGATAAGAAAGCAGCAGCATGAATAGTTCCAGCTTCTCTTCCTCCACCAATATTGGCTAAATCAGCATATTTGGTTTTGGTGCATGACTGATGCTCATCCCATAGTGGAAGTTGCCATGCTCTATCGCCCGATTCTTCACCAGACTCAATTATTTTATCTGCAAGATGTTGATCATTTGCCATAACTCCACTGGCGTGCCTTCCAAGTGCAATTACAACAGCTCCAGTTAGTGTTGCCATATCAATTACGTATGAAGGCTTGTATTTTTCAACATATGTTAAACAGTCAGCAAGTATTAACCTTCCTTCTGCATCTGTATTAAGAATTTCAATAGTTTGACCAGACATTGAAGTGACAACATCACCTGGTTTAGTGGCTTTTGATGAGCACATGTTTTCAGCACAACCCATAACTCCAACAACGTTAATATCTGCATTTAATCTAGCTAAAGTTGACATCACTCCAAATACAGTAGCAGCACCACACATATCCCATTTCATTTCATCCATAGCAGGACTCGGTTTAATAGAAACCCCTCCAGTATCAAAGGTCACTCCTTTGCCAACCAAGGCAATAGGTTTTTGTGAAGCCTTAGCCCCTTTATATTCTATTACCATCATTCTTGCGGGTTCTTCACTACCTCTAGAGACACTTAAAAATGATCCCATACCCATTTTCTGCATGTCTTTTTCGTTGAAAGATTTAACTTTTAGTTTTGGAAAATCTTTAGTCATTGCTTTTACCTTTCTCTCAATAATCCTTGGCGTGCAATGATTTGCTGGAAGATCGCCTAAGTATTTTGCTGTATTAACACCTTCTCCAATAGCGTATCCTTTTTTAGCTGAATTCTTTGCCTTGTTTAAATTTGATGCAGAAAGACCTGATGTTAGAACAGTTAATTTTTTAACAGATGGTTTTTTTATTGTTTTATTTTTTGTTTCAGAAAAAATATAAACATTTGATTCAATGGCTTTAGATACCATCTCTATTAGCCAAAATTCATCTTTTCCATTTGGCGTCAAAGACCCAGGCATTACAGATATATCTTTTGATCCAATATGATTACCTTTAAGAGCAACAGATTGATAGATGCTTAGCCATTTATGAATAGGATCTTTTTTATCCAAACCTTTTACTAATAAAATATTTTTAGCATTAATTCCATCAACATTAGGAAGAAGAACAGAACTACCTGATTCTTTTAAGTGGGATGAAATAGTTTTTGATATGTAATTTTTTGAAATCTTATTCAGATCTTTGAAAGAAGTATTAGTTTTTGTTTCTTTATTAACAACAATCACTAATAAGTCCGTCTTTAAAGATGATAGGCCTGATGATGCTACGTCCTTAACTGAAATATTATTTAAAACTTTATATGCCATTTAAGTTCTCCTGTAATGGTATTTACTGATAAGATAAATATTGTAATGCATCATAGTTCACAAGGCATATATAAAAAGAATATTCTTTCAAAAAGTTTAAATGTTGAAGTTTTTAAATCAACACTTGGAATCTTATTAATTTTCTTCTTTTTAGTTGTTGGTTCTAGATTTGTAGGCTATTTTGAGCAAGCCTCGGAAGGCTTACTGGAACCTAATTTAATATATAAAATTATTTTCCTAAGATTTCCAGATTTTATTACGCTATTGATACCTTTATCATTTTTTTTAGGAATAGTTGTAACCATAAGTAGACTATATTCAGATAGGGAAATATATGGCTATATATCTGGCGGCTTATCTCAGAATGATCTAATTAGATATTTGATACCACAAGCAGTTGTTTATTTCTTGCTGACACTTATTTTAAGCATCTATGTAGCTCCTTATACAAAAGAACTTTCAAAAGAGATAATTTCTGTTGATACTATTGATGAGCAAATTGAATCAATAAAACCACAAAACATTCTATCCTTTTCAGATAATGATGGTTTTATATACATTGAAAATAGGGATAAAAACTCTTTTCAAGAATCCGTTCTTTTTTTATCAGCAGATAATTCAGCCAATTTAATTCTTGCTGATCAGTTAAGCATCATTAAGACAAGTTCATCGATTGACTTAGAGTTTAAAGATGGATCAATTTATCAGAATATTTTTGATACAAATTCTTCTATTATTTCTGAATTTGGTCAATTAAAGATACCTCTTCAAAAAAATGAAAATAAAATATCTGGATTATCATTTTCAAAATTGTTTGATTACTCCTCACAGTCTTCTAAATCTGAGATTCAATGGAATGTATCAATTCCATTAACAATTATCATTCTGTTAATGCTGGGCGTTCATCTTGCGAAGGTTGAGCCAAGACAAGGAAGACTATCTGTCATATTACCAGCAATATTTATTTATATTTTATATTTAAGTTTACTTATCTTAGCTAGAGAATCATTTGATGAAAGTTCCACAAATACACATCACTATATTTGGTATATTCATGCAATTTTTTTATGCCTGGCACTTCTTGGGATTTTTAGATTAAATTTTTATAAAACTTCAAGATTTATTGATTCGATTAAGAAGAGTAATTTTATAAAAGCAATCTTAATAATTTTTGTTTCATTAATATTCTTTTGGATCTTAAAATGATGAAAATATTTTATATATATTTAATTAAACGATCTTTATTTTTTTCATTTTCTATTCTAATTTTCTTTGGCTTACTTGATTCAGTATTTACTTTCATTTCAGAATTAGAAAATATTTCTGCTGAATTTAATATATTAAAAATTCTTATATATGTTCTTTTATCTATGCCACACAACCTGATAGATTTTATGGAAGGAGCATGTTTGCTAGGAGTAATGCTTGCCTTAGGTCTGTCTCACCAAGAGGGGAATTTAAATGTGCTGAGAACATCTGGAATAGCCCCATTAAAAATAGTTATGGTGAGTTCTGTTGGAGCTTTAATATTAGCCATTTCATTAATTATTTTTGATGAAATTAGTTTCAAAAAGATTTATTTACAAGCAGATGCAAATAAAAGCATTCTTTCTGAAAAAAGAATCTCTAATAAAAAAGATATAAATTGGATTAAATCTAATGATTCTTTTTTAAGTTTTGAAAATATTGTCGATGATGAAATTTTTAAAGTAAGGTTTTTCAAAACCAAAGAAAACCAAATTATTTTTTCTGCTAGTTCAAATACAGCAAAAATATATCAAAATAAGATATTATTTGACAAAAATGTTTTGTATAAGACGTTTACGAATGATTTAAGTCAAGAGGGTGAGGAAATTTTTGATATTCCTATTCAGTCAAAGATCTCACTTGATAACATTGACCATTTAAATATTTTAGAAATAAATTTTTACCGTAAATTATTTTTAAATAGTACCGTAAAAAAAGATATTTTATTTAAATCTCATCTCGATAAAGTTTTCTTCAAAACAGTCTTTAAAATAATTTCAATAATATTCTTAATAATATTTTTTGGATCACTTATTTTTACATCTTTAAGGAATTCTACAATCGGTGGCAGGATAATTGTTTCTGTAGCAGGAGCATTTATTTACAAAATATCCCAAGACTTATCCATTGGAATATTTATTTCATATGGACTGCCAGTATTTATTGGGGTAATTATCCCTTCAATTTTATTAATATTTATGAGTTTTAAGTCTTATCAGAAAATTTAAATCTTTCTGCAAGAAGTTTGTGAAAGTTTGTCACTAATAGAAAGGTTATTTTTAGAAAAATAAATTAAGATTAAAGGCATTCCAATAAGGAAAAAAGTAATTAAATTAAAAATAAACCTAATTGATGCCTGTTTTAAATTGATTTTGTTACCATCAAGACTATATATTTCGAAATTCCAAACCGCCATCCCAAGTGTTTTTCCTCCATGCATCCAAAAATACGCATAAAAACTCCATGTACTAAATAGAATTAGAAAGGGCCCAACAAGCTTATTTTCAATAATTCCACCATTTAGCCAAACAGCAAAAGAGCCTACTGCAAACCAAACACCTAAAAGAAGAAATAGATCATATATGGTTGATGCAATTCTTCTTAGTGGAAATACGATATATGATTTGTCATTCATTTTGGTATAGTACTAAATTATTAAAAAAAATAAATCGCTATGAATACAACTTCTGATTTTCTTGGACATCCCAAAGGCTTATTTGTATGTTTTGCAACAGAGATGTGGGAAAGATTTTCCTATTATGGAATGAGAGCACTCTTAATACTTTATTTAACAAAACACTGGGAATTCAGTGATGCCACAAGTTATTTAATTTATGGTGCATACACTTCTTTGGTTTACATTATGCCAGTATTTGGAGGAATGCTAGCTGACCAGATTCTAGGATCTAAAAAAGCAGTCACATACGGTGCAATACTCTTAGTTTTTGGCCACCTTGGAATGACTGTTGAAAGTAATCAGCAAATTTTTTATTTATCTTTAGCTTTGATTGTATCTGGGGTTGGTTTCTTGAAACCTAATATTTCAACTATGGTTGGAGCCTTATACAAGGATGGAGATCCTCGAAGAGATTCTGGATTTACAATTTTTTATATGGGCATAAATATAGGTGCTTTTTCAGCAACTCTTTTATGTGGTTATCTAGGAGAAGAAATTGGATGGGCTTATGGGTTTGGAGCTGCGGGAATAGGGATGCTAATTGGGTTAATAATATTTTTATGGGGACAACCGTATTTAGAGGGCTTAGCTGAACCACCTTCAAATAAATATAAAGAAAGAAAGGCAGGTATCTCCTTTGAAAATTGGGCCTATATTTCAGGTATTTTAATGGTCTTATCAACATGGTTTTTAGTTCAAAACTCTGAGTTAGTTGGACAACTTCTTGGTGGTTTTGGAGCTATCTTTATTGGGGCCTGGCTTATTTATGCTCTACTAAGATGCGAACCTGAAGAGAGAGATCGTTTGATAGTGGTCGGAATACTAATTTTATTTTCACTAATTTTTTGGGCTCTTTTTGAACAAGCTGGATCTTCGTTGAATATCCTTACAGACAGAGGAGTAGATAGGGTAATTTTTGGATGGGAAGTCCCAGCCTCTATGTTTCAATCTTTAAATGCAGGTTTTATTTTTACAATTGCGCCTCTTTTTGCTCTTCTTTGGATCGCTCTTGCAAAAAGAAATATGGAGCCATCTACACCAATTAAGTTTTCAATTGGAATTATATTTGTTGGATTAGGCTTTTTAGCTTTGGTCTACGGTATGAAATCTTCTGAAGGCCTTCAAACAGGTGTATTTTGGATAATTCTAATATATTTATTGCATACCTTAGGGGAGCTTTGCCTATCTCCTGTTGGACTTTCATCTGTTACTAAACTTTCACCTCAAAGGATCGTTGGTTTTATGATGGGTATGTGGTTTTTTGCTTCTGCTGCTGGTAATTATGTTGCTGGACTAATTGCTAGAGCAACCGCATCACAATCATCAGGAGAATCTTCAAATGTCTTTAATCTTGCGCAAAAAAACTCATTTATGGATGTGTACACAGATGTTGGTTTGATTGCTATAGGTTGTGGAATATTGCTTGCTATTATTACTCCACTTTTGAAAAAATTAATGCATGGCTCAAACTAAAGGTAAGAGAGATCCAGTTAAAAAGAATATGGATAAATTCCATAAGCCTAAAACTCATAAGGATAAAACTAAATACGATAGAAAAAAAAAATCTAAAGATTTTGGTTCAAATTAAATAGAATCTTTGTATAAATATCTTTTAAGGTCCAAAGCTCACTAATTTTTACATGCTCATCAATTTGGTGAATTGATTTATTTACTGGACCTAATTCAATAATCTCAGTATCCATTTTTGCAATAAATCGGCCATCGGAAGTTCCACCTTTTGTATTTAAATCTGGAGTATATCCAGTTATTTCTTTTACAGAATCCGAAACAATATCCTTAAAAAAATTATCTTTGGTATAGTACGGATTTCCATTTAAGTCCCAAGCTAGATCATAATTCAAATCAAGTTCATTTAATATTGACTCAAATTCAGACTTGAGACTCTCCTCGCTAGATTCAGTTGAAAATCTAAAATTAAATATCAGCTGAAGTTCTCCTGGGACAACGTTATGTGCTCCTGTGCCTGAATTTATATTTGAAATTTGAAAGCTTGTTGGATCAAAAGCATCATTTCCATTATCCCAAATCTTATTATTTAACTTTGAAATTAAGTCACCTGCTAAGAGTATTGGATTTACAACTTTTTCTGGATAGGCGATGTGACCTTGTTTGCCAAATATTTTTAAATATCCTCCAAGAGAACCTCTTCTTCCAATTCTTGCATAATCAGCAACTTTTTCACTTGAAGTTGGCTCACCAACTAAACAGAAATCAATGATTTCATCATTGCCAATCATGTCTTCTACTATTTTATCTATAAAACCATCTTTAGAAGTACCTTCCTCATTAGATGTAAGTAGGATACTAAGTTTAAATTTAAGTTTTTCAGACGAGTTAATAAATTCTTTTGCAGATTCAATAAAAGCAGCAACAGATGCTTTCATATCTGCTGTTCCTCTTCCATATAAGATATCTCCATCAATAGTTGCAGAGAAGGGAGGATATTTCCATTTCTCTTCTGGTCCAGTTGGGACAACATCAGTATGACCCAAAAAACAAAATAATTTTTCAGAATCCCCTATAGTCGCATACAAGTTCTCTACATTAAGATAATTGATTCTTTTACAATTAAAGCCGAGTTCTTTTAGTTCTTTTTCAATAAGATCAAAGCAGCCCATATCTCTGGGTGAAATAGACCTTATTTTTAGCAAATTTTGAAGAAGCTCAATCATTATTATGTAATTCTTTATTTAGATCTGAAATTTTTTTATTTGGTTTTGCTGTCACTTTGCCAGTTGTTGAGTCTCTAAGGAATAGAGTATCTGTAATACCGGATATATCAGATGCTTTAATTAATCTAGATTCATTATCTTCAAACATTGTTATTTTTGTTCCTGAAGTAATATAAAGACCAGCTTCAACAGTACAGTTATTTCCTAGTGAGATTCCTATTCCAGAATTTGCTCCTAAAAGGCAGTTCTCTCCAATGGATATTTTTGAATCATTTCCTCCTGATAAAGTTCCCATAGTGCTTGCACCACCTCCTATATCAGAGTTATGCCCAACCGTAACTCCTGCAGAAATTCTGCCTTCAATCATTGCTGCTCCAAGAGTACCTGCGTTAAAATTCACAAAACCTTCATGCATTATTGTAGTTCCTTCACTAAGATATGCTCCTAGTCTTACTCTTCTTGCATCAGCTATTCTTACATTTTTTGGAACAATATAATCAGTAAGGCAAGGGAATTTGTCTAATGACCTAATATATAAATCATTATCATTTATTTTAGAATAATATAGCCTCTCTTCAATTTCATTTACAGCAATTGGACCCTGATTAGTCCAGACAACATTTGGGATATTTGAAAATAACCCATCTAGATTAATAGAATTTGGTAGAACTAATTTATTTGACAATAAATGTAATTTTAAATACGCATCCGAAACGTTTTGTATTTCTCTATCTAAATCTTTTTGGCTGTAAGTAATTTCTATTACTTCTTGAAAGTTATTTTTTATTTTAACTTCACCGCTAGAAATTTTTTTTTCGCCAAACTCTATCTCTGGGAAGTAAATATCAAGTATTTCTTCATTAGAAGACTTATTTGCAATTCCCTTACATTTAATTTTCATGATTAAATTATAGTTTTAATAAAATTGATTTATACCACTTTTTTTAAAGTAGCTACAATTTTATTTACCTTGCTTCTATCAAGCAATGTTTTGTTATGATCTTCAACCTCAAAAGTATCTTCAATTCTGTCTCCTAAAGTATTAATTCTGGCTGAAAATATAGAAACATTATTATCAAAGAACACTTTCGCAATCCTGACAAGCAAACCTTGGCTATCAGAAGTTTCAATAGTTATGAGATTTCTTTTTTTGTCCTTATAAATTGAGTCTGAAATATTTATGATTTTTTCGAAACTACTCTTCTTTCCAGATTTTTTCTGAGTATTTTTAATTTTTTGAAAATTAGTAAAATTTTTTTCAATTCTTTTTTTTAATTCTTTTAGGTCAGATTTTTTAAATTTTCTATCGTGGTGTGAGAATTTTGTAATAAAAGTATTTGCAGCGAATTTGTTATCAATAGATGTAAAAATATTTGCATCGATGACTTCAAGACCAGAACAATCTAATACCTTTGTAAATTTATAAAATAGTCCTTTTGAGTTCCCTACTTTAATAAAGATTTCAATTAAATTTCCAAATACAGTTCTACATCCAACAATTAATTCCTTTTGTTTATTCTTAAGAATTAGAGAAGCTTGCCATTTCAAGGATTCGCTAACATTTTTATTAAAATAACCATCACTAAGATTAGAGAAATATTTTTCTAAGATTTTCTTATCAGCATCTTTATATTCAATTAGACTATTTCTTCTTCTCTCCAACGCAGTTTTTGATGAGGCCTTAATAGGCTCTTTATTTATTTTTGATCTTGACAAAATATATAGATCTTTTAAAAGTTGATGTTTCCATCCATTCCACAATGCAGGATTAGTAGCTCTAATATCATTAATTGTTAGTAAATATAAATAATCTAATTTTTCACTTTGCTCAACATGCTTTACAAATTCATCTATCGTTTCTGGATCACCAATGTCTTTTTTCTGAGATATAGAGGACATTATTAAGTGTTTTTTAACAAGCCATGATATTAAATTAGCATCTGTCAATGACATGCCCAATCTTTTTGCAAATTTAAAACTTGTTTTTGCACCAATTTCAGAATGATCTCCGCCTTTACCTTTGCCGAGATCATGAAATATCCCAGCTATGTATAATATTTCGATTTTGGGAATTTTATTTATTAATTCATATTCAAGTTCAAATCCTTTTTGTTGAAATAATTTCATTTGTCGCATATTTCTCACAACCTTAAATGTATGCTCATCTACTGTATAAATATGAAATAAATCAAATTGCATTTGTCCTACAACTTCAGCAAATTCTGGAATATATGCTTGAAGCACACCAAGAGTTTTCATTGTTTTTAGGATAGATGAAAGATTATATTTTGATCTTAATATTTCTAAGAATTGTTTAGAATGAAAATTATCTCGCCTGAATTTTTTATCTATTAAATTAATATTCTTTTTTATTTGTGACTTTGTTTGGGTATCGATAACATTTATGTTTTTGCTTTTGCCAATTTCTATGAATATATCAAATATAAGGTCTCTATTTTGTTTTAAATCACAATTACGTATACCTATTTTATTTTTATTTTTATATATCCCATAAATTTTTTTTGAAAATATACTTTCTGTTTTTTCATTAAATCTTTCATAAATGATTTCATTAAAATAAGACAAAATTGATGCATTTTCATAAAAATCTTTCATCATTTTTTCAACAGAGAGTTTTGAACTTTTTTTATTTAATTTTGCGTATGTTGAAATCTCAACTTGAGCCTCAAAGCTAAGTCTATTCTTCTCGGTAGCAATATTTGTTGCAAAACGAAGTGATTTAATAAAATTATAAGCCTTTAATGTTTTATTAAACTCCCCATCAAGTACATTAGCTTCATTGATAGAATCAAACGTATCTAAATTGTAACAATGTTGGAGTATCCATAATGCTGATTGAAAATCTCTTAACGTACCAGGCGATTCTTTTAGATCAGGCTCTAGATTATATGCAGAAGAGTGAAATTCGCTGTGACGCCTTTGCTGTTCAATAAATTTATGGTTGTAAAAATTATTTCTAGTCCAGAGTCCAGAAAGCGCCTTTGTAATTTTTTTATCTATACTTTCATTAGAAATAATGGCTCTTCTAGTCAGATATGACGTAAATTCCTTTAGATCTTTTTTGGATATCTTCTTTATATCACTTATTGATCTAACTGAATGTCCAACTTTATAGCCTCGATCCCACATAAAAGATATGAAATTCTCAAGATTTTCGTAATTTTTTACTTTATTTATTTCAATTAAAGAAAGGTCAACATCAGATGAAGGAAACATTTCTTTTCTTCCAAAGCCACCATTCGCATAAATTGCAAAGTCCTTATGAAGCTGGAGTTTTTTGAACTTAGTCTTAATATCATTTTCAATTCTATCTGAATTTTTTCTTAGAAATTTATCTACCTTTGATGGATTTAAATAAACCTTAGAAAATTCTTTTATATAATCTTTATTAAGCGAGATTATTTTTTTTTCATTCAAATTCATTATTTCTTTTGGTAAGAATTTCAGATCCTTCATTGGTAACAACTATTGTGTGTTCCCATTGAGCAGAATTCCTTCCATCTTTTGTTTCGACCGTCCAGCCATCCTTTAAGATTTTTGAATATTTTGTACCCTGGTTGATCATAGGTTCAATTGTGAAGCACATTCCTTCTTTAAGTTGGATTCCAGTTCCAGACTTTCCATAATGAAGAACCTGGGGTTCTTCGTGATAAACCATTCCAATGCCATGCCCGCAATAATCCTCAACAACACTATAATAGTTTTTTTCTGCATGTTTTTGGATTGCGAATCCAATATCTCCCAAGAAAGCACCCGGCCTAACAACCTCAATTCCCTTGTAAAGGCATTCTTGTGTAACCTTTACCAATCTTTCATTATGAGGTGCACATTTTCCTACCAAGAACATTTTTGAAGTATCTCCATGCCATCCATCTTTTATAACAGTAACGTCAATATTAAGAATGTCTCCATCTTTTAAAAATTTTTCACTACTAGGAATACCATGACAAATTACTTGATTTAGACTCGCACAAATTGTTTTTTCATAACCTTTATAACCAACGTTTGCAGGTATAGCATTTTGTTTATATACAATGTGTTCATAACAAATTTTATCTAACTCCAAAGTAGAAACTCCCGGAATAACATGAGGAGAAATTATTTCAAGAACTTCAGCTGCTAACTTGCCAGCAATTCTCATTTTTTCAATTTCTTTATTAGATTTTATTGATATTTTCATTTTTTTTTAAATTACACCTAGACATTAGACAACTTAATCTATAAAGTACAATTTTAATGCCAGCATGTAATTTTAGCTCATTAAAATCTAAAAATTCTTTAAAAAGTTTACCTAAA
>MDTB01240917.1_pt1 | contig 13392 bp, 12 predicted proteins | sample 811161 | NCBI WGS metagenome assembly MDTB01 (sample SAMN05326650, study PRJNA326480) | marine metagenome | isolation source: seawater | place: Mediterranean Sea | collected 2009
CTTCCATGTCTTAAGACAAAGTACCATTGGCGCTGAAAGGCTTGACTGCCGAGTTCGAAATGGGATCGGGTATTACACTTTCGCAATAATCACCAGGCAGGACTAATTAAATATAAATAGTAAGTTTGTCAAACTAAAAAAATTGTTAAATATTAGTTAAATTAAGATATTTATTATTAATAAATACTTTGAAGATGAAATATAGTTAATTTAAATTCAATTCATCTTAATAAAATCAAATAATTTATCTTTATAATTTTTTAAAATAACAGAAAGACTGTTAAAAGATAAGGGGAAAAACATAATAAAATAAATAATGAAAATTAAAGACTTAAAAAAGAACTATAAAGATGGATTATTGAATAAAGAAAAATTTATCAATGAAGCCATGTATATACATCAAAAATTATTTGATTATTTTGAAGTTTTGAAAGAGACAGATATTAAAAAAATTAACATAACTCATGACGGTATTAGTTTTATAATTGGTAATTATGAAATAATTTTATTTATTCCTCCTAACGAAAAAAGAGTAGCACCACTAGAAATTATAAATTTTGATATTTATGAAAAAAATGAAACGTATATTATTGATCTACTTTCTTCAGAGTCTAAACATATAATTGATATAGGAGCTAATATAGGATACCACGCAATTAGATTTGCAAAAAAAAATCCATACGCAAATATTCATGCATTTGAGCCAATGAATACAAGTTATTCATACTTAATTAAAAATATATTTGAGAATAAAGCAAATTCAAATATTTTTTCTTACAATATAGCTCTATCTGATCATTGTGGCGAAATAGACTTTTTTGTGCCTCCTGCCAACGGAACAAATGCATCAATTATAAACGTTTCGGGAGATAAAAATTCTAAAATAGAAAAAATCAAAACTTTAACTTTAGATCAATGGTGTAAAGATCAAAATGTGCTTCCAGATTTTATAAAATGTGATGTTGAAGGAGCGGAATTACTTGTTTTTAAAGGAGCAAAAGAAACTTTAAAAAAATGTACACCACTTATTTTCACAGAGTTACTTCGAAAGTGGTCAAAACCATATGGTTATCACCCAAATAATGTGATTAATTTTTTTAAAGAATTGGGTTATGTCTGCTATGGCATTGGCAGTCAAAGATTAAATTTAATTACCAATGTTAATGATCAAACAATTGAAACAAACTACATCTTTGTTCATCAAACTAAACATTCAAATATTATTGATAAATTTAAAAATTTAAAATGGTAAAATTAACTTTCATAGTTTTGGTCTGGAATGAAGTAAAAACAATTAACCAGGCTATAAAAGATGTTAAAAATATAAAATATCCAAATAAAGAGATTATTGTAATCGACAATGCCTCTACAGATGGAACTAAAGAAATTTTAAAAAAAATTAATAATGTAAAAATTATTTTTAGAAAAAAAAATCTTGGAGCTGGAAAAAGTATATTAACTGGTATTAAAAAAGCTAAAGGTGAGTATATCTTTACTCAGTTCTCTGATCTTGAATACGATCATTTTAGAAGTATTGATATGATGAATTATGCAATTAAAAATGACTTAGATATTGTCTTTGGATCAAGAATAAAAAACAGAAAATCTATATTTAAATTAATTTATGAAAAACCCTCATATTTAGCTACAATTTTGACAACGTTTTTAATTAATAAATTTTACAATAAAAATTTTACAGATATCATAGGAGCTAAATTGTATAAAAAAAATAGTGTAAAAAATATACCCTCTAGTTCTTTTCACACTGGATTTGATTTTGAATTCATTAGTAGAGCTTGTAAGAGAAATTTTAAAATTGGCGAGATTAGTATTAAGTACAAACCTAGAAAAAATTCAAAAGATAAGAAAATTAAATTCTATCATATTTTTAATGCACTTTATGAAATTTTCAAAGTTAAGATATTTGAATAATAATGCTTTTAAATATTTATCTACCTTAAAAGTAATTTACTTCAATTTAATTTGATTTTGATTGCGAAAATAATCTATTGTAAACTTTATTCCCTTTAACAAGTTTGTACTTGGTTTCCATCCTAATTTTTTAATTTTATTTATTGAAACATCTGGATATCTAAAATTATTTCTTTTTAGATTAATTTTTTTCTTGAAAATAATTCTTTTATTTGAAATTTTTGAAATTATATTTGCCAAATTAATAATTTTTAAAGTTTCTTTTGGATTTGCTATATTATAACTCTCGCCACTTCTGCCTCTTAAAATAATTAAAATTATTCCTAAAACTACATCGGTAATATAACAAAATGATCTCTTTACATTATAGTTTCCTTTGATTAATAAATTTTGATTATTCAATACATTCTGAATTAAATCTGAATGAATCCTTCCATCTCCAAGCTTCATAAGTGGTCCATAAGTGTGAAAAAGCCTAGCAGAGTAAGTTTTAATTTTATATTTTTTACCCCAACAAACTAGTGCGTTTTCACCAAATTTTTTTGATATACCATAATTTGAAGTTATAATTGAAGGATCTATTGATCCAAATTTACTCTCAATAAGATTTTTTTTTCTATTTGTTTTTTCAAAATTTCCATACATCTCACCAGCACTAATAAATAGAAATTTTTTTGTTTTTTTAATTTTTGCAAAATTCAATAAATTAATTGTACCTACAGAATTTGTTAAAAGAGTATCTACTGGTTCTTTTTTATATAGGATTGGGGCTGTAACAGATGCGCAATGAAAAATAATGTCAGGTTTAAGATTTAAATTTATTTGATTATGAATATCTAACTTGAATACTTTTATTTTTCTAAATTTAATTAATTCTTTAATAACTAAATTATCAATCTTACTATTCTTTTTAACTATTCCGTATAAATTTATTTTACAGTCAGATTTAGAAGCTAAATCAAAAATTACTCTAATAATCGATGATCCTATAAATCCATTACATCCACTTATTAAAATTTTTTTTTTATTTAGTGTTTTTAAATTTATTTTCTTTAAAAATTCATTCAACTGAAATTCGTCAGCTTTATGAAATGTCATAAAAATACTTTCTTTAAATATTTAGTTTCAACAAATTAAAAATTTTGTTTTTTTATGTTATATATAAGGTATGTTAAATTTACTAACATAATTAAATATATGACAAAAACTGTAGGCGATATATTAGTAGACACTCTGATTAAAAATAAAATAGACACTATTTTTGGTATTATAGGTGCAGGAAATGCTGAAATTTTCTCAGCAATTAAAAAACGTAATGAAATAAATTTGATATGTCTGCACCATGAACAATCATTATTAATGGCAATGCAAAATTACTATAAGGTTTCTAAGAAATTAAGTGTTGCACTCGTAACAACAGGCGGAGGTACTTCAAATACATTTACTGGCTTAGTTGGAGCTTGGATGGATAGCGTTCCTGGCATAATAATTTCTGGAAATGAAAAATCCACATTTACAAAAAAAAACAACAAACTTAGAGTTTGGGGAGTTCAAGGCTTTGATGGAATAAATACTTACAAAAATTTTTGCAAAATAGCAGAGAGACTTATTAATCCTAATGAAGTAATCACTTTAACAAATAAAGTTATCAGATCAACACTAGATGGTAGACCTGGCCCAAGTTGGTTAGAAATTCCACTCAATGTTCAAAATCAAATTGTAGATTATAATAAGCTTAAATTTCCAAACAAAAATAAAAAAGAAAAAAATATATTAAATAACATGGTAGTTTCAAGAATTTTAAATGAAAAAATTTCAAAATTAATAAATGAAAAAAAAAGACCTTTAATTATATTTGGCAATGGTTGTAGAAATATAAATATTATAAAACTTAAAAAATTAATTAATAAATTTAAATTTCCATTTTTATTAACTTGGAGTTCAGCAGATTTAATTACTCATGAAAATAAGTACTTTTTTGGAAAATCTGGAGTTTATGGAGAAAGAAGTGCAAATTTTATAGTTCAAAATTCTGATCTAATTATCACAATAGGAACTAGATTGTCACTATTGCAAATTGGATATGAATTACAAAAATTTGCGCCTAAAGCTAAAATCATTATGGTTGATATAGATAAAAAAGAGACAAATAAATTCAAAAGCAAAAGATTTTTAAAAATTAATGTAGATGCTGAAATATTTGTAAATAATTTAATCTCAAATAAGTTTAAATTTAAAAAAAAACAACCAAATGATTGGCTTAAGTATTGTAATAAAACAAAAAAAGAATTCCCTAAAATTATTAAAGAACACAAATTAGATAAAAAATTGATAAATTCTTATGTGTTTGTTGATAAAATAAATTCAATAATCAAAAAAAATGAAATTGTTGTTACCGATATGGGAACAGCTTTGCTTACTACTTTCTATGCATTAAAAATAAAAAATAAAATTAGACTAATGAGCTCATTAGGACTAGGTGAAATGGGATTTGGATTACCTGGAGCAATTGGAGCTAGCATAGCGTCAAAAAAAGGATCGGTTTTATGTATGAATGGTGATGGAGCTATGATGTTTAATTTGCAAGAACTGGAAACAATCCAGTATCACAATTTACCAATTAAAATTATCATTTTTTCTAATGACGGTTATTTAAGTTTAAAACATACTCAAAAAGATTCAAAGGGTGGTAAATATATCGCTGTTGACAAAAAAACAGGCGTCTCATGCCCAAATTTTGAAAAAATTGGTAAAAGCTTTGGAATTAAATCTATAAGTATAAAAAATTGGAGTGAATTTAAATCAAAATTTAAGAAGTTTTACTATTCCAGTGGTCCAGGAATTTGTGAATTATTCATACCAGTAAATCAACCTTTTATACCGAGACAATCCAATCAAATTGATAAAAAAAATAATATTTATAGTCTTCCAATTCACAAACAAACTCCATTTATTGATGAACAAAAGATTAAAGAATTTATGTTTTGATTTTTTTTAAAAACTTTTGAATTACATTCTTTATTTTTGACATTTCTTTATGCTTCAAACCTTGATGACAGCCAATCAAAATTCCATTTTTCATCACATAATCTGAGTTTTTAAATGAATTCAATTTATTTTTTTTATCTTGTAGTCTTTTAAAAGCTGGGTGCCTAAGTATATTTCCACTAAAAATTGGTCTAGTTTGAATATTATTTTTCTCCAAAAAGACTTGCATTTGTTTTCTATTAAATGATTTATTATCTTTTAAAATAATGGGATATGCTAGAAAATTTGTAAATACATTTTTATGTACTTTGGGTAAAATAAAAAATTTGCTAAAATTTTTAAAAAATTCAAATAAAATATTGAAATTTTTATTTCGTATAATTGTAAAACTTTTAAATTTTTTTAGCTGTTGCAATCCAAAAGCAGCACCTAATTCTGAAGGTTCAAAATTATAACCAGGTTCTGAAAATACAAATTTTTTATCATACTCGACTCCTTCAATTTTTATATTAAGTCTATTATTTATATTTTCAGAGTCTTTTAGCAAGGTTGACATCCTTCCCCAACTTCTTAGAACTTTGGCTTTTTCATACAACTTTTTATTATTTATTAAGAGCATTCCTCCATTTCCTGCACAACTAATTATATGTGACCCATAAAAGCTGGTAATAGAGATATCGCTATATAATCCAGTAGATTTATTTCCAATTTTTGGTCCTAAAGTATCGGCTGAGTCTTCTATTACTTTTAATTTATATTTTTTTGCTATAGTTGATATTTTCTTCCAATCAGGAATATTTCCTATTAAGTTTGGTATTAAAAGTGCTTTTGTTCTTTTAGAAATTTTTTTTTCAATCTGACTTGGTATGATTTGCAATGTTCTTATATCAACATCAACAAATATTGGTTTTATTTCAAAATTAATTAAAGATGATATTGCGGTCCCAAAATTTAAACAAGGTACAATTACCTCATCATTTTTTTTTAAATTTAATATTTTTATTGCCAAAATAATTGCTGAAGATCCTGAATTGACCATCAAACCAAATTTTTTTGAAAATTTTTTTGCTATTTTTTTTTCAAATTTATCAACTGAAACTCCCATTTGAGTTGTTTTCTTTAATTGGTCTACTACAGCCAATATTTCAGCATTGCCATAAACATTTTTACCATATGTTATTTTCATTTTATTTTAAATATTCTATTATTTGTTTTTCAGTTATTTTGTAAGCACCCATTTTTTTTTTCAAATTATTCCACTCCATAATTTTATTGACCGATTGATGAATTTTCAATGATGGTTTCCATCCTAAATATTTTCTTGATTTTTTACTATCTAACATCAATACCATACTTTCATTGTATATATTATTCGAATTCTTAAAAACTTTTGTCTTCAATTTACTGTCATATTTTTTAAAAATTTCACATATTTTTGCAACATTTATAAAATTTGTTTTTTTTGGTCCAAAATTCCAAACAGGTTCAATATTTATTAATTGGTTTTCGTACTGCTTTTTTGCTAACAATAGATAACCATAAAGTGGTTCAATCACATGTTGCCAAGGCCTAATATGTTTGGGGTTTCTTAAATTTAGAATTTTTTTATTATTTATAGCATCCAGTATATCAGGAACTAATCTATTATTTGAATAATCGCCTCCACCAATAACATTTCCAGATCTGACTGTTGAAATTTTTCCTTTTAAATTATTTTTTGAAAAAAAAGATTTTTCGTAGGCAAAAGTTAGAATTTCTTGAACAACTTTAGAAGCACTGTATGGGTCTTTACCCTCTAAACTGTCCCTCTCATTAAATTTAATTTTCTTGTTTTCATTTTTATAAACTTTATCGGTAGTTACAATTAACGCTGATTTTATTGATTTATTTACTCTGATTATTTCTAAAAGATTTAGAGTACCTCTTATATTTGTATCAAAGTTTTGATAGGGGTCAACAAATGCATTAGATACAATAGCTTGTGATGCTAAATGAAAAATAATATGTGGATTTACATCGTTAATCGAGTTTTTTAAACTTTTATAATCCCTAATATCTTTAAAATAATTTTTAGATAAAATTTTTTTTAAGTGAGCTTGATTAAACAAAGAATTTGTTTCTGGCTCTAATGAATATCCATATATTTTTGCACCAAGTGTTTTTAATATAATGCATAACCAACTACCCTTAAAACCAGAATGGCCAGTTATAAAAACTTTTTTATTTTTCCAAAATTTTTTTAATATATTGATTTTATCCATGGAGTTTTTTTTTTTTTCAATAAATCATTAAAGTCATTCTTATCTTTTAAAGTATCTAAACTTTTCCAAAATCCATCATGTTTAAATGCAAATAATTTTTTATTTTTAATTGCCCAATTCAAAGGTTGATTTTCCCAGTAGATTGAATTTGATTTTATTCTTCTTATCATATCCTTTGATATTACAAAAAATCCACCATTGATATATGTGTTAATTTTTTTATTTGAGTTATCAAATTGATTTACTTTACTATTAAGTATCTTAATTACTCCATATCTCTGTTTTGGTCTAACAGCTGTAAGTGTAACTTTGGCTTTTTTCTTATAATGAAAATTAATAAGTTTACTAATTTTTACGTCAGATAAACCATCTCCATAGGTCATTAAAAAATCTTCATTTAAATTAAGTTTTTTATAAGCTTTTAAAATTCTTCCACCTGTACCTGTTTTAATACCAGTAAACACCAAAGATCCTACGAATTCTAATTTATTAGATTTAAATTTAAATTGAATTATATTTTTTTTATTTAAAAAAATTTTTATATTTGACCTTTTTTTTTTTAAAAAGAAATCAATTATTGTTTCTGACTTATAACCCAAACAAAAAATAAACTCTTTTATATTTTGATCGCAAAAAAATTTTACTAAATGCATTAAGATTGGATCTTTACCAATTTGAACCATGGGTTTGGCTTTTAATTTACCCTCATCATCTAATCTTGTACCAAATCCACCACACAAAATAATTGCTTTCATATTTTTTGAAATTTTTAAAAATAATAACTCAAAGTAAAATTAGATATAGTTCAAACGAATATTACTTATAAAAATATAAGTCAATATTTAGAAAATTAAATAATTAATAAAATGTCATTTTTTCATCAAATTTAAGATTATTTTTATTATTTCTGATAAATAAATATTAATTTAATTAAAAAAATAAAACTTTACCTTGTTAAAAATTTTATCAATTGTTGTATTTCAAATTAGTCTTTTTGTGTTTTTAAATTTTATATCAAAAAAGCTAAATCTGTTAGATTTTCCTAACGAAAGAAAAATTCATCTAAAACCAACATCATATCTAGGTGGTTTAAACATTTTGATAACTCTTATTTTTTCAATGTATTTTCTAGAATTAAGTGATCATTTTATATCAAAAATATTAATCTATGGATCGCTTATTGCATTGATAGGATTGTTAGATGATATAAGGCCTATCAAACCAATTATAAAATTAATTTTACAGTTATTTACAATTGTTTATTTTATTAACACATATTCTTTTTATTTAAATGATTTAGGTACATATGAATTTATTGGTAAAATTTATCTAGGGAATTTTGGATTAATATTTACTGTCCTGTGTTGTTTGCTATTAATTAACGCAGTTAATTATATTGATGGAATAGATTTAATTACATCACTTAACTTTATATTCATAGTAACTATATACATTTTCTTAGCTCACCTAAATAATATTACTGAATTAAGAAATATTTTAATTGTAATCATTATTCCATTAATAATTTTTTTATTTTTTAATAATGGAATTTTAGATATGAAATTTTTTCTTGGAGACTCTGGAAGTAATTATATTGGTTTTATAATCTCGTTTATTTCAATTGGTATGTATACAATTTATGATTTTCATCCAGTACTTATAATATGGCCATTAAGTTTTTTGGTTTATGAATTTCTTTCAACCAATATATTAAGATTATTAAAAAAAAAATACATTACAGAGCCAGGTTTAGATCATATACATTTTGAAATAAAAAATAAATTTTCACTTGGTTTATATGAAACTAATGTAGTTATTTTGCTACTAAATATGTTTTTAACTATTTTTGGGTTAATACTATTTTATAAGGCAAATTCTCTAATTTCATTTATATTATTTATCATAATCTTTTTGTTTTATTTTGCTCTAAGATTTAGATTGAGTAAGTATTAATATTAATTTTTTATATTTTATTTATCAATATGAAATCAGCTGTTGTAACATTTTTTGATAGCTATCCACCTAAATCGGGCTCAGGAAGAGTTTGCTGTGATTTTTATGAATGCTGGCCTGGAAAAAAAAAACTATTTCAACTTTCAACGGAGAAAATAAACTCTACTAAGGTTAATACAATTCTAATTAAGAAAAATACACCTACATTCAAAATACTTAACTTAGTAAAGTTAATTAAAAATATTAAAAGTTACCTGAATGATAAAAAAAAGAATTATTTACTAATTGAGGGTCCTAGCTGGATTTTTTACTCATTTTTAGTCATTTTTTATTTTAAATTTTTTAACAAGAAAATTTTTATCATATACAGATCTCACAGTATTGAATACGAAATACGCTCAAGAAACTCTAATTATTTAGTAGCATTCATAACAAAATTTTTTGAAAATTTTGTTTTGAAAAATTCGAATATTAGCACTTCAGTATCTTTAAAAGAGCAAAGAAAATTTTTAAAATTATACAATGTAAAAACGTACTTATTTCCTAATTCACTAAATATAGAAAATTTAAAGAGATTGAAAATAAAAAAAATAAAAAAAAAATTACCCAAAAAGTTTGTCATTTTTTCTGGATCATATCTTTACAAACCTAACAAAGAAGCAATAGATTTTATAATAAAAGAATTACTTCCCATTTTAATAAAATATAAAATTTATTTAGTTTTAACTGGAAATAAAAACAAAAAATTTAATATTGAGGGAGTTATTAATTTAAATTTTGTTAATGAAGCAGAACTTAAATATTTAAATAAAAAATCAATATGCCTTTTAGTTCCAATTTTTGAGGGATATGGAACTAGAATTAAAATATTAGAAAATTTAATTTGGGGAAATCGGATCATTTCCTCAAAAAAAGGAATTGAAGGAATAAAATTTGAGAAAAATCCTAATATCACTGTGACAAATAAAAAAAAAATCATGATTAATAAAGTCCTTCTTTACTCTAAAACAAGAAAAAAACATATAAATCATGAAAAAATTGAAAACTTTTCTATGAAATTAAACGCAAAAAAACTATTTAAGTTTTCCAATAAAAACGACATTTAAATAAGTTTTATAAAATTAATTTGATAAATAATAAATTATTTATTTAAAATTTAATTCTTAAAAAAGTATCTCGAGGTTTTTAAATGAGGAATTTTTAGGGTTTTGACTTTAGAAAAATCTTTTTTTTTTATAAAAAAATCATTTTCAAAATATTTTTTATTATCTATTTTTTCAAACGTAATTTGATAGCTTAGAAAAATATCATTGAAGTTATTAAATATTGTTTTCATACTATCTCTTAATTTTAGTGGAGTTTCAGATATAGACCAATTTGCTATCAATAATTTATTTAAATTTTTTTTTCTATTACTTAAATACTTTTTTAGAATCTTTTTATCATTTATTAAAATTACTTTACTTTTGGAATTAGGATTAAATGAACAGGATATCTTATTTTTTTTCAAATAGTAATATTGTAATAAATTTACTTCATATAAATCATAAATAATATATTTTGTTTTTTTATTGATTATATTAAAATTCATAGCCATATTCCCATAACCACCTCCAAACTCTAATATCAAATCGTATTTTTTAATCGAATTTCTAGAATAGTTTACAAAATTTTTTAAATGAAATGTTTGAAATATTTTATTTCCACTTAAATTTTTAAAAAAGAAAAAACATAGAGGATTTCCTACAATATTTTCTTTTATTAATTTTTTCCATAATTTCCAATTTTTATCAAAATATAAACTTATCAAATAATTAAATAAAAAAATTCTATTATGAATAAAAAATATCTTTTGAATGTAATCATTTCTTAAAAAATTACTTAGCTGATTATTTCTAAAAATTTTTAATATTTCATATGATAGTAGCTCATGGGGTTTTTTTTTTAGAGCCTTTTTTGTTTTTTCTTTTGAATATTTTTTTAAAATCAATTTATTTAATTTTAAGGTTTCATAATCTTGATTATTTGTATGTAAAAAATTTAATGAAAATAACGATCTAAAAAATCTATTTATATTAAATAATTTTTTCATTTAATTATTAATGATAAAATATCTATAAATATTTTTTTAAATTTAAATTAAAATCTTTTAATGTATGTCTTAATCCTTCATCAAAACTAATTTTAGAGTGCCATCCATATTTTCTTGAAAGATTTAAATCTAATCTTTTTCTTGGCGTACCGCTCATATAACTGTCTTTATCAAAATTAATTCTCAAATTAGGAAAAATTTGTTTCTTAATTAAATTTGCAAATGTCAATATATTCTTTTCAAACCCAGAGCCAACATTTATTATAGAATGGTTAGTTTTTTTTTTTAAAAAAAATAAAGATGCACATGCTAAATCATCAACATGCATCACTTCTCTCTTCACTTTACCAGTACCCCATAACTTGATCGTTTTTAATTTCTTTTTTTTAGCTAAATAAATTTTTTTTATTAAAGCGGGGATAAAGTGAGAAGTTTCTAAATTATAATTATCATTCGGTCCAAAAAGATTTGAAGGCATTAAACAAAGAAAATTTGTTTTATATTGTTTGTTATATGCTTCACACATCTTTGCTCCTGAAATTTTTGCTAATGCATAGAATTCATTTGTTTTTTCAAGTTGTGAAGACAGCAGATAGTTTTCTTTAATAGGTTGTTTGGCCTTTCTCGGATATATGCAGCTTGATCCAAATGTAATTAATTTTGAAACTTTATTTAAATATGCTCCATGAATGATGTTATTTTGTATTTGAAGATTTTCATATAAAAAAACTGCACTTTTTTGACTGTTAACTTTAATCCCACCAACTTTAGCTGCACAATTAATGATATATTTTGGTTTTTCTTTTTTTAAAAAATTGAATACATCCTTTTGATTAAGTAGATCTAATTTTTTTTTATCAGCAACTAAAATATTTTTAATTTTTTTATTTTCCATCATCCTTATAACTGAACTTCCAAGCATTCCGTTGTGTCCAGTTACAAAAATTTTTTCTTTAAATAACCTTGCCATTATTTTTAATCATATCATCAATTAAATCATTTAAACTGATAGCAGGTTTCCAATTTAATTTCTTTCTTGCAATTTTACTATCTCCTTTTAAAGAATTAACCTCTGCTGGTCGTATATATTTACTTTTAACCTCTATAACTACTTTATTTTTTAAATATCCCTTCTCAGATAAACCAGTACCTTTCCATTTAATATCCATACTTAGTTTTTTTGAGGCAATATTTATGAAAGTTTTTACACTTATTTTTTTATCTGAAGAGATAATATAATCATCAGGTTTTTTTTTCTGCATCATTAACCACATTGCTTTAACATAATCTTTAGCATGCCCCCAGTCCCTTTCGGCATAAATATTCCCTAATGTAAGCTTACTTTGTTTACCTTTTTTTATTTCAATCAAACCTCTAATAATTTTTTTTGTAACGAATGTTTCTCCTCTTAACGGACTTTCATGATTGAACAAAATACCATTACATGCGAAGATTTTATATGCCTCTCTGTAAACTTTAGTTATATGGTGACTAAAAGTCTTGGAAACTGCATAAGGGCTCATAGGTAAAAATCTTGATTTTTCACTTTGTGGAGGAGGCTCAGAGCCAAACATCTCTGAACTTCCAGCTTGATAAAACTTTATTTTTTTACGATTTGAAATTTTGCGAATAGACTCTAATATTCTTAATGTACCTAGAGCAGTTACATCTGCAGTATACTCAGGTAATTCAAAAGACACCATTACATGCGATTGAGCAGCTAGGTTGTAAATTTCATCAGGTTTTATTTTGTTTATCAAATTATCCACTGAAAGAGAGTCAGAAATGTCACCGTAGTGAAGAAAAAAAGATTTCTTGAATTTTTTATTTTCATAAATGGAATCCAATCTTTGAGTATTTAAACTCGATGATCTTCGTTTAACTCCATGAAGTATATAATTTTTTTTTAACAATAATTCAGTAAGATAGAATCCATCTTGACCTGTAATTCCAAAAATTAATGCCTTTTTTTTTCTCATAATCTATTTTTCTAAATATAAGAATACCAAATGAGTTTTTTTTTTATTTTTTTAATCTGTTAAATTGATATTTTTATCCAATTTAATATCAACATATTTATCAATAAAATCAAATCTAACAAGTTCTAAGTTTTAATCTATAAAATGTAAACACAATAAGTGTTCTGGTATAAATAATCTTTGATTA
>MDTB01134144.1_pt1 | contig 13391 bp, 5 predicted proteins | sample 811161 | NCBI WGS metagenome assembly MDTB01 (sample SAMN05326650, study PRJNA326480) | marine metagenome | isolation source: seawater | place: Mediterranean Sea | collected 2009
GGCCCCCACTATTTCTAATCATATTAATTGTAGTCAAGGCAGGATCAGACATTGACTGCAAACTGGCACCGATAATTCCTGACGCTTCTTGTCCGTACCTTACGCTTGGCATCGAATTCATAAGAAACGCCTTGATGTTAGGTAGACCTCCCTTAATTCTAAATCTTTGGCCGGTTTCAAAAGTAGTAGATGAGCTTCCTCCTGTTGTCGGTGGGTATATCTCTAGAAGGCCTTGATCTACTGCTTTTTGTAGCGCTTGTTGGACATCAGCAACTTCTTCAGGAGAGGGCGCGCCATCTCTAGAAGCAGCAATTGCTGCAGGTGTTATCATCCCCAAGCTTTTATCTTGAACTGCATCAAGCATTGACTTAAGGCTTGAGTAACTTGTGTTTTGAGAATCAAATATATGAATTCTTAATATAGTTTTTTGAGTGCCGCCGGCGCCAGTTGATGTAACCTTGCAAGGAACTGTCTCCATGTACATCTGGAGCGTTGGCATCTTGAATTCCATTGATGTCTCTGATCCACTTCCACTCTCATTTCCGTATGCGTGTGTTAAAATTTGTTGCTCTTTTGCAAACAGCGCTGCGCCGTCTTCTTCAAACTGGCTGTTTAACTGTCTCTGTGATCTGTCGTCATCATCTCGAGACTTGTACATTCCTTGGAACCCATATGCCGGTGCTGCTTGATCAGAAAGAAAATATGTGTTCATAAAGTTTATGAACCCTTGAATTGTCATATTCATTATATTTTCCAAAGCTTTTTCCAGCTCTGTCTTAAGATCACTGATAGGGATTGGGAACGTCGCAATGTTTCTGTTTCTCATGTATGATGCTTTCTCATTAAAATTGTAACATAATATTTGTACATCATCGTAGAATCCGCCGGCGCAGACAGGAACACCTACAAAGACAGACAGAAGCTTTCCAAAAGAACAGTAAGTTTGAGTACTTCCGGAAGGCGCACGAATGTCATTCGACTCCTTGTCAACCTCCATAAAAAACGGGTCTCCTGACTCTCCCATCTGTTTTAGAACGTCCATTTTTGCGCGGATTTCTTCTTGAATGCTTCTTTCTAAAGCAGCAGCTGCACCACCAGAGGTCAGTGTCCCTAATGCATCACCGAGCTCATTTAAAGTTGAATTATCAGAATTTCTTGCAGCGCGCATAATATTTCTTATCGCTTTTCTAGTATCCTCATCTAAATTCATGGCACCAGAAGGACTTGAAAGTGCGCCGAGTACATCACCGTCACCTCCAATCGCAGCTGTGGCAGCAGACCCCATTCTTCCTCGAATCGACGCAATCATATCAGTTAAATCTTTTACTTTTTGAAATTCTGCTTTTGAATTTTCTCCCATACCGATTTGAATATTATTAGCAGCCCTAGAAGAAAGCATTGATAGAACCAGCTCTATTTCAACCTGACCCACTTCATCAAACGAGAAAGAAGAGTTTACAATAGCATATTTTTCTCTTGCTCTAAGGCTTCCAATAAACTCTCCAAACAATATTCCTGGATCAGATGAAGGGGCTGGAGAGTGAACTTTTGCGTCAGGGTGTGCCCAGCCGTATTCTATTAAAAAGTGAGTTGATCTATACATTGAGGGTCTTACAAAAGCTGCGACTTCTGCCAACCTGGACCTATCATGTAAGACCAACTTAATCTTTCCTGATTTGTATGACATCATTCCACCGGAAGGTACTACACCTAAAGAAAAGGACTTTATTGACATCAAAGGCCTAAACTTGTCGATAACAGCAGCTGCTCTTCTTGGATCCGGAAAAGGTGATTCCGGAGGAGGAGGATCCGACTCAGTTGGTGTGTAATTGTTAGGTGGATCATATTCAAAATGATTTTCTGTGGCATTTACTAAGGTCTGGGGTGCTGTAAATAGTTCCATTCCTGCTGTTGAAAACGATGCTGCTATAGTTTCCCCATCTTCGTTTTCAGTGGTAAAGCTTGGATCTGATTCTGAGTCTGCAACTACATCAGCGTCTTTGGCGGCAACTACCATCTCTTGGGGGTCAAAACTTGCGCCCTTGTTTACTACAGCGTTCCCTAGCAAAAATTGGCCAAGCCCTAGCTTAGAAATTCTGGCTTTTCCATCATCTAAGCCGTTTCCTTCAGAAAGCATTTCACCCTCTTGAATTAAAACGATGTCTAGGAAAGGAACAGCCCGACTCATCTCAAGCGTAGGCATTGCGTTTAAAAATAGTGATAATGCGCCAGTGTCTCTATTCGCCGGCGAGTATTTAGAAGCAAGGACCTGAATTATGGACATTGTCGGGTCTCCATCAGGTGGCCGGCCTTGATTTCCATTAATGTCAGCGTCTGTTGATAGACCTGCTACATGCTTGATGGACCACGCGCTTGAATCGCTTCCAGTAGCACCTTGATTTTCTGGTGTTCCTTCTCCAGGCGTTAAAAGGACGTCTAACCCGTCCCAGTCAGCGTGTGGTTCGTAACATACTTTGACTACGTTTTTAAGGTTTGATGTGTCTCCATCAGCTCCTGCTAGCCTCTCCTTAATGTCATCTAAAAGAAGTGGTGTTGTTAGGCCACCCTCGGTAATATCCATTAAAAGAGAAGCAACTTCGACATCTGGTGATGGATCTGGAGGTGTGAAGAATCCGCCGGCGAAGGCGTTTTCATCAGAAAGCAAAAGTGAAACAAACCCATCTTTGGCAATTACACCAAAATAATGACCAAGCCCTGAAATAATTCTGTCAACTCTTCGACTCACTAGACATATGCCTCAACTTGTGCAATATCAGACGGGATTCTCAGATTAGTCCCTGGAGGTGCTTGAAGGCACCACCCAATTCCGGATGCCGCAGCAATAATCCACCACAAACTTCCATTCCCGTAGTAACGACCAGCAAGTATATCAAGGCGCTCACCTTCGCGAAGTGTCTTTGTAGTGTAAGCTATTTTTCCGCTAATACAGCCTTTATAGATGTTAACATGTGCAGTAGCAGAAGAATACATTTTTCCACTTTTAATTTTTTGCAAGTTGTTATATCTACCCATTCCCATAGTTTTCTCCTATTACCAGCCACCAGATGCGTGGTCTGCTGCTTCTGCCTCTGCTGCTCCAGACTCATCGGTAGGAGTAGGCTCTGGAACTGCAACGTTTGCTCCAGCAATTGTTAATTGAATGTCTCCATCGTCGTATACGTCGGTATTGAGCTTGCCGCTTAATCCTACAGGATAAGCGACTGATCTCATCATTCCTGTTGAGTCTAGACCCATTGGTACATCGTGGATTGGCTTGAATGTTATGGAAACTTTCATCCATTGTGGTGCTCGTTTTCCCCACTTTACGTCCCAAGGCGCCTCTGCCCAATCAAAAGACAACTCTGTCATAAATCCTGCTAGGCCTCGGCCTCGACTTGATTCGAATGATTTAATAATTGGGTTTGCCTTGTCGTTATTTGTGCGACCATCAAAAAATGCTCCAATTAGTGCAGTACTATTACTAATAACATCTGCGCTAAGTGACGGATCAGGAGTTGCAGCAATCGCAGCGTCAATTAGCTCTTGTCTATAACTGTCAGACCACCCAAATATTTCTGAATGCTCTGCACGATGATAGTTGTAAGCTGCTCCGGCGCCACCGACGTAGTTTAACGCTGAATGAGCTGGCGTACCCGCCTTAGCTTCAACCAAATACGCCATTTCGTATCCCTCTTGTTCATCAGCTTCTGCTGCCGGATCTGAGGGTGATGATGCCAATATATCAGAGAAACTGTTTGGTGTGGCTGATCCTGCTGTCGCAGCTCTTGCTATTACAGTCACCTCTGGAGTAAATGCCCCGTAACTAAATAAGTCTAGAGCAGATCCTACACTTGAACGAGGCTCATCATTTTCTCTGGCTTGTCGACCGCTAGAATCTCTTGGCCAGTATAAAATTGCAGGATCTAATAAAACTCTAGCATCACTGATATAGCCAAACTCATCATCACTAGTAATTGCGGCGCCGCCCATCGCGACGATATCTGCACTGAGTGCTGCCTGAGCGTCATTTCCGCCACCAGGATCCATCTCTTGTCGCATTTCTTCAAGTTCAATTTCTAGCAATGCAGCTTCTCGGAGTTCTTCCCAGTCATCCATGGTGGTGGCGTCGACGCCCTCCATCATTGTAATGTTAAAAGCGTCGTCAGTTTGACCGAGGCCGAAAAGTCTGGCAACATTAAACTTAGAGTAATTAGACTTAAGAATATCACCAAAACGAAGACGAATCATAGGAGAAGCTGTTGGAATCTGGGAGAAGGGCTGGACAAATTTCGATGCTGCCCTTCCTGTTCCGTGAACAACAGTTCTACCTCGAGAATACTGTGGGTACATCATCGAAACTAGCTTGTTGATATTAAAATACATTATGTCTAGATCTTCAGTTGAAGTAGCAGCAACCATAAAACTAAGACTTATATTTCTACTAGTTTTATTATATATCATTACATCGTCTGCTCTTCCGTATCCGGACATAGAAGAGTAGTCAGTACTAAATCCATCTGTCAGGTCACTCATGAAGGCGTGGAATGAAATAACCTCATTCGTTCGCAAATCATGAAAATAGAAGGGCATGTATTCTGAGTCTAGTTGGTTTTCAATCCACTCTACGTACTCTTTTGGTAGGCGGCCTCTTACAGCGCCGTGGACCTCGCCTACATCAAAAACCGATGATGCGTTACCCAGGTTTGACTTTCCTGCAAACTGATCAGCTGATGGGATTGCACTACCCATTGGACGCCCATCTTTATACGCGATTATTTTGTTTGTCATTGCCATAGTGGCATCTAGACCCAACCCTTCACCAATGTCTAGCGCGCTCATGAACTCTTTAGGAAGAATATATCTGGAAGGTGCAGCCGCGTGGCGCCAGGCAAGTGAGCTCTTAGTCTCTCTACCTACTTTTCGTCTTGTATCAGATGTACCAGCGGTGGCCAGACGAGACTTTTTATGGCGTGTATTAGATGTGTCTTCAAGTAGGTCAACTCTAGAGTCTATAGTGGCTGATAGTGTTGGGTGCCCTAACTCACTGTTGAGTACCTGGTTTCCTAAGGCAGTCATTGCCATAATAAATCTGTAGGTTGATGAGTTGACGATAGACTCTATGATCTTGAAAGTCGCCATTAGAATAGCAGCTGGGTTAGGTGGCCAGGTCGCATCAGCGAAGTCGGACATTGCTTCAGATATCATTTCAGTATCTCTTACAACGTGTCTTGTAACTACATTGTAGTAACCTGGCGCCATGGCGATATTAATGCAGCTAGATATGATGCTTACGGGGTCTGGTGGTTGGGGTGACGTCGGGGCAGATGGGAGGCCATAAAATGCAAGTATTCCTCGGAAAGTACAGAGGGTCCAATAGTGGTCTGTCTTAGGTATTCCCAGTAGCTCATAGAACATGTTTCCAAGAGCTTCGTTTTTTGCTGCGTGTCGACCCTTCCTAAGCTTGTGAGGAGCCATGTATGGAACTGCGCCGGCGCGGGCTGGATCCATGGCAGACGGCGCGAACCCTCCAGACAGCGCTGAGATGGTTGCGGTAAATGCCAGAAGCGTCAGCATGCCGGAAATTGTGTTAACGACCATTCCAATCGGAAGAGGCCCATCAAAATGCTCAATTGAAGAGTTTAGATTTCCGTAAGATTTTCTGTTGTTCGAGTTGTTTAAAAGATTAGGCCTTACCTTGGTAACATCATCGCCGGACCTTGTGTTTTGAGCACGCATATCGTCTTCTTCTATTATAGGAAGACCTGTTATCTGTGCTAGAGTTGGTAGCGCCGCGAGAGTCTCGTCACCTGACCCTAGATTCGTATGCCCGGTTGCATTAATAATCAACTCGACACCGACCTTTTTTAGTTTTGATGATAAGACATTTTCTGCTGTTGTGTCATATTCACCCATTTTTTTCTGGACGGTATAGCCGAAGTTTGTTTTGGTATGTCCTTCCATGAACGGCGTGTCACCAGAAGGATTAAATCGATTTCTTTTAAGAACTGCTGATATTTTTCTTTGGTGCTCGGGATAGTCGGACGGTATTGCATCAGCGCCGGTCGGGACAACAGGGTTACCAGGGGTGGTTGACAAGGGAGCAACGCCCTTTGTTGAAGCCAATATTGTGTGACCTACTTCATCATCAACATTTTTGACCTCAGTTCCCATAAATGGGTTTGTTCCGTCAACATATTCACTGTGCTTTAAGGACTTAAATGCCTCCTTAGCTTGTGGCCCATCAGTTGATACGTTACTTACTATGTCTATAAAAGTCCCTAAAGTGACTTCATCATCAGGGCTAGCATCCGGATCTCTTTCCGACAAGGTTGCATTATATTCAGCTATATTACCAGGAGTAGAGACACCATCTTCTATTGCGTAAGTATTTTTTCCAGTATCACCTACCTCGCCTGAGGTTAAGCGATTTAAATAGTCACCCAAAGTTGTTTTTGCTTCTCTAGAGATATCTAGATTTGAGTCTAGATCAACTTGGTCATTTCTTGGGGTACCAGAAGGCCCAGCAGGATGCCCTGGATTGTACAGAGTCTCTTTTGACTCACCCTCTGCAACAACATCTGCTCCTGTCTGGTTCCCCTTATTTGACATTATTAGTCACCCTTCTTTTTTCCAATTCTGGCTTCAAGCTCTTTCTTAAGTAGGTCGCGACCTTCGGGATCGGACATCACATGCTGCATTCCCTTCTTAAATCTATCTATAAAAGAAAATAACTGTCTAGTTTCTTCAGATTTTTCATCCTGGAATTCGGTTGACATGCCACTTAGCATCTTAAAAAAGAAAGATGCACCCGGGTCCTGTATTCTAGACCGCTCCCATTCTTCAAAAGCTTCACTATAAGTGCCTTCGGCTGTCTCTTCTTGTGAATTAGCTTCTGTTGTTTCTTCTGGTGGTGTTTCTTTATTTTCTTCACTCATATCTACTCTCCTGCTCCCATTGGTGCGAATGTCTTATAACCTGGTTGACCATTTACTTGACCCAGAGCCTTAATCGTTCCCTTGGCGAGAGCATCAGCGCCGATGTCCACTTGTACTGTTAGGTTAATCTGCATGTTTTCATGTGTAATTACACACTCTCCACCTTGAGATAGGCCTTGGGCGACAGCTACTGCAATTGCAAAGTCACTGCCTTCGCCAGCTGAGGCGAACATTGCACTGATTTGTGCAAACTGATCAGCCATTCTCTGTGTATCAACCTCAATTTGGGCCGGCATATTAGCCATGGCTGTCAATGTATCAGAAAGTGCCACAGCAAAACAAGAAGCCTTCTGCATGGATCGAGTATCTAGTCGAGCTTTTCCGGCCTCTTTACCGATAGTTGCAAAACCACCAATGATGTTAATAATATCATTGTTTCCGGACATGCCGGTACCGTATGCGGAAGCCAAGTTAGAAAGCATCGATGTTATTCCGGCTGCACCTGCACCTTCTCCAGTAGAGAGGCCTGCGAGGTCTCCCATGTTCTTTGCAAATACGCCAATAACTTCAAATGCCTCTCCAAGACCTTTAATTTGACGTCTGTATTTGTACAGATCCTTTGTGCCCTCTTGTGTGACAATTGTAAGGAGCCCGGCTGCTAGCTTCCCAAGCATTCCATCGCCACCGGAGCCAACAAGAGCATCAACAATCTTTGTGCAGAAGTCGATTGCTTCTGAGAGAGGCGGTGGAGGTTGACCTTCTACATTAGGTATTAACCCACCGATGTCTGCCATAGCGCTAGCGAATTGTCCGACAACTCCAAACATATCACCTAATATTGTGACCTTGGTTGCCAGAGACTTTAATGATCCAGCGTCACCTGGCATTTGGTCCACTGCCATTTTAAGAGTATCAAAGATCTTCATCAACAAACCAGAGTCACCTGAAAGTGCTGACACGATTCCGTCCATTAAGCCACCCGGCTCGAGAAGTGCCCTGAGCCGTGGGCCGAACTCTTTTGAGCCTTCAACTTCTTTTGGCATCAACTTGATGATATCCCCTAAAGATCCTGCAAAGCTTCCAAGGACTCCAAAAGCTTCTGCTACAATTGGTACCTTAGCAGCAAACGACTTTCCAGCAGGAACAGAGTTAACTACTTCTCTAAGCCCATCAAATGCTTTTTTCAAGGCACCAATGTTTCCGCCGTCTCCAAATAAAGCGCCGTTAACAGCGTCGATTACAGACTTCAACATCTCTGCCTGCTTCTTTGGATCTCTTTGTTTTGGCACAACACCCATAATATCAGAAATGGCGCCAGCTAGAACACTAATAACTGTAAATGCCTCAGCAACCAGCTTAATCTTCTTGCCTGTATTTCCGCCTGAAGGTATCATGGAGACGGCTTCCATAATAGAAGTCATGACTTTTGGAATCTGGGCTGATATTGTTCCCATCATGCTGTCCATATAGCTGGCTAGTGCCTCGATGGCTGCAGTGTCAGTCTTTGTCTCAGAAGCTAGTCCACCCCAAGATGTTGACTCAGTTCTCAGAGCCTTAATTAGCTCTGGGCTTGGAGCAACGGCTTTAACCATATCACCAATTGCTCCGAGAACATTACCTATAGCAGCAGCAGACTGAATTTGGGCCGGCGTTAGAGGTGTTCCTGACAGTACTTCAACGATGTCGTTAACACCTTTGAACAGACCATCCATAAAGTCGCCGGCCTGTTTAAGCGGACTGCCTGCATCGGCCGGAAGTGAGTCTGTATCAACATCCATTAGTGTGGCAGCAACACCTGCAAGGGACGCAATAACTTCCATTAGCTTGCCAATTGCATCTACTTTTGCCTGGAGGCCTCCTGGGTCGGTTAGTTGCATCGCATCAAGTGCCATTATTGAAGGCGTAATATATTCGATTACCTTGTCAGCGAATTCGGGTATCTTGCCCATTGCTTTATTTAAGATATGACCGATTATAGGAAGCGCAAAAATAACTAACGTCATGCTTAGTTCAGCAGCCTGGGCTAGCACTCCAAACATTTTTCCTAACACACCAAGTTTTTTCTCACTACCCGATGGTATTCCGGCTATTTTTGTAGAAAGGGTACTAAGGCTGGGAATTAAATCTTCGTTCATCTTGTCGACAAACTTAACAACACCGCCAAGAAAGAAGGAGGCGATTAGACCGAGAATACCCGCTGGGATTGTTTGGGCTGCAATAATAACAATTGACAAAAAGCTTAGAGCCATCGCACCAAATGCTTTAGCCATGCCAGTAAAGTCAAGACCGTTCACTTTTTCAGAAAATACTCTCAAAGAGTCTAAAATTCCATCGTCCTTTACTATTTGATTCAGGAATAGAACAACACCTGGGAGTGTGAACGATGCAACTAGACCTGCGATACCTGCGATAATTGATTGAACTGCGATAATAACCATTGCCGGCATAATAAGTGCCATTGCTCCAAATGCCGTAGCTAGCTTTCCAAATGGAAGTCCTGCGCCTTCTTTAGCAAATGCTTTTAGTCCAGGTATGAGATCTTCAACTATTGCGTTAAGGAACACACCTGACGTTATCATTCCCAGGGAGCCAATGAGCCCCAGTGGAATCATTGCAATGGATGCAGCGGCAGTGGCTACTAGAGCAACCATGATAAGTGCCATGGCGCCGGCGAATGTTATAAACATCGGCATGAACGGAAGAAGCTCAGCAACTTTCGGTGACAAGAGCGTTAAGCCCATAGAAAATAGTGTCAGCGCGCCGGTGAAAATCAAGGCTGCCCCTAAACCGAGAGACCCAGGGATTCCGAGCGGTGCCATTGCCTGAGCTACAAACGCAGTTGCAACTAATAGAGCAACAACTGCAACCATTCCAATCATAGGCATTACTAGACTCATCCATGGAACAGCAGTAACTATTGGATGAGCTACCATCATAGCAAGTGAAAATAGAGCTACAGCTCCGACGAACAAAGAAGCAGTTGCCATATTGACAGCTGCCATTATAATCATTTCTTTCGGAACAAGGGAGGCTGCCCATATCATCGCAGCAACTGCGCCCATGGCAACTGCTATTCCTAGCATTGCGATTCCAACACCTATCCAGTCGACGCCTTTAAAGACACCAGAGATAGCCCGAAGAGCAAAAGAAAATACCAACGCGCCTGATATCAATACTAGGGCAGCGCCAGCGAGGCCCAATATGGCCTTACCTATCGACCCTAACGAGATTTTTGATCCTGCATCAATTGCAAATTTCATTGCACCAATTGCAACAGCTATTGCAAGCATTGCAGCAGCTGCGGCCAGTGCGTCTTGAAGTCCTATAACCTTGGCTATAACCTTTAGATAAACAGCAAGCATTAGAAGAGCTGGGAAGAATACTGTGGACATTACACCTAACTTAAATGCTGCTTTAATCATATCAGTAATTTTTATGCTACCGATTGACTTCAGGAATCCACTGACACCTCCTGTCATTGGGCCCATGCCCTTCTTCATTCCCTTGCCGATTTTTCCGCCTGGGCCGGACATTTTCTCCATTGACTTGCCGGCTTTTCCAAATGCGCCGCCCATCATACCGGAGATCATTCCACCAATTTTTGCAACAACAGCGCCTTTCACCGCACTAGCAATACCTGCAATTGCCATTTTGATAAGCATCATCTTGAACCAGGCAACACCCATCTTTATAAGGAGGGGTTTTGCAGCAACAAAGAGATTCTTAAACATTCTCATCAAAGGCGGCTTAAGTTTGACCCATAGTGCTGATAAGAGCTTTCCTGCTGACTTGGCTAATTTACTAAAGGCTTTTCCAAGTGCAGTAGGCACTCGAGGAGGATTAGCTAATTTATCAGCGATAATATCAAATAGCTTTGCAAGTCCGTCGACAGCAAGTGCAAGCACACCCTTAAAAATAGCCCAGAAGGCTTTTAGAAACTCTTTTCCACCTTCCATTACTTGCTTAGAGCCCGTTCCGCCGGCTTTGAAGAATTTTTTAAATGCCTTTGTTATGTTCTTAAAGAAAGACTGAACACCTGCTTCAGGATCACGCTTTAAATCTCGGAAGAAAGTTTTGAAAACGCCCTTTACGTCCTTCATTAGACCCCGGAATCTTTTTGGATCGAATAAGTCGCCAAGGCCTTTCATCATTTTTTGAACGCCAGGAAACATTTTAACGAACATCTTTCCAATCTCTTGACCGCCCTTATAGACGACCTTAAGAGACTTTCGAATGTTCTTCATAATTCTTCGGAATTCTTTAGATCTTGTAATACCTCTAGCAAAGCCTTGAACGAACGCATCAAAGAAACTCTTGAACTTCTTTCCGCCTCCAGATCCAAAGACCCTTTCCATGGAGTCAGCCAGCTTCTCCATTGCTTGTGCTTGGGTCAGCTGTTTCTTCTCAGCTTTTCCTCCGGCTTTCTGGATATCTTCGTAGGACATGCTCATACCTTTATTACTAAAGGCTGTTCGAGCAGCTTCTTCACTTAGTCCGGTCTGAGCTGCGAGAAGCTTAAGTTCTTGTCGACTTAGCTGAGATGCATCTTTACCTGTTGCCTTAAACGACTTTTGTAACATCGCGAGGCGGGCAGCAGGATCGTTTTCGTTCATCATCTTCATGGCGTCGACGTTCATGCCGAATGCCTGACTCAGTTTTGCTGCGCCCTTAGCTGCATCTTCAAAGTTATCGAACTTTCCTACAAGACCTTGAAGGTCTTTAATTTCTATACCCAGCTTGCTAGCAAAGACAGCAGCTGTTCCTAATTGTTTAACAGTTAAGGTTCCGAAGTTGGCAACATCCTTGGACATTGTTGCCATAGACTTAGCAACAAGCTTTCCACTTACACCAAATTGGTCGCCAAGCTGAAATGCCATTGAAGTAACTTCTCTTAGTCCGTCAACAGGATCTTTACCCATAGCTTCGAGATGCTTCATCATTCCCGCCATTTCGTCAGCAGCTAGACCAAGTCCCTTTCTAAAGACAGAAAGTTCAACAGCACTTTTCGCAAATGAATCAGAAAATCTACTTACAGCAGGACCGAGGGCCTTCATTGTCTCGAGGTTGTACGCCATTGCTTTTGCAACACCGCCAGGTCCTGCACCAAAGACTTTTCTTAAAGAAACACCTGTCCCAGCTAGATTGCTAGCCTGGGCTCTAAACTGGCCCAGGGAAGACGCAGCTGCCTTACCTTCGTTTGAAGCCAGCGAACCAAATTCTTTTCGAATGTTTTCTAGTTCTACTCGAATAGGACTAGGCCCACCACCCCCTGATTGCGCCATGCCTATTAGGCCGCCCATTAGCTTAAACGGCAGCGAAAGAATAGACTTTCCAAGCTTGAACATGCCGCCAATTATATTTGTAATTCCTTTGAAAAGTGACTTTGTGAGTGCTATTCCACCCTTGAAGCCAGATACTAACCCACCTGCAAGTCCGAGGGCGGCACCTTTTCCTGCTGTAAGAAGCTTGTTGTTCTTTTCTAGTGAGCTGTTTTGCTGATCTAAGGCTTGTTTACCTTGATTGGCTGCATCGGTCATGCTTTCACCGAGCTCATTAGACTGCTCGGCGGCCTTTTGCATCTCATCGCCGATACCCTTCATGCGGTCCTCGATATCCTTGAGGTCCTTGCAATCCATAGCTTTGCATAGGTCTACAGCAAACTGCAGTTGATTTGACATCTGCTTAGAGTTAGCAGCCATCATCGCCTGACGATCTTGCAGTACTTTGTTTATTTGCTGCTGTATTGCTAACTGATTGCCTAAATCATCGGCCATGCTTAGTACCTTCGACTAAAGTGGTATCTAGGGTAAGTATTCATAAAAGGAAATACCCTAAAACTATAAGCGCCAAATTATGCCTGTAATCTTACGAAAATTGGCAGCAGCTTGCTTTTTTGTCTCTGCAAGGGTCATAATTTCATCAAGAGAACGCTCTTCACACAGAGCATCATACAAGTCTTTGCTAGCTGCTAATACTTCTTGATAAGTCTTAATTTTTTCAGAAGAGCCCTTAATTTGAACACCCGTAGACTCACCCAGAATGTACCTTGCTGATGCTTTCATTAGATTTTTGTTTGACATACTATCGCCTCCAGTTATAAATATAACGCTGGACAAGTTACCAGCTGCCTATACACTTATACTATAAGTATCTTTTTGCTGCAGCGTACGTAAATCTTGACCTTGCGCCGAGGCTACATGTCTAACTAAATCTTCTTAGCTTTGCAGGAACCTGCGAACGTGCTCTGTTCATCATTGCGCGGGCATCAGGTGTGTTGTTTTGGGCAGATCGACTTTGACCATCAGAGCGCTTAATTTCTTTATTAATTCGCTCAATAAACCATATTCTTTGCCAAACAGGTAAATTGTAGGCACCCTCGTAAGAGAAGCCACAGTAATACATTAGGCCGAATATGTGTTCTAAGAATACTTCCTTATCACTGGGTGTCAGGCCAAA
>MDTB01202383.1_pt1 | contig 13389 bp, 15 predicted proteins | sample 811161 | NCBI WGS metagenome assembly MDTB01 (sample SAMN05326650, study PRJNA326480) | marine metagenome | isolation source: seawater | place: Mediterranean Sea | collected 2009
ATAATATGCACTGAAGGTTGATTGGTGCACATGTTAAGATATGTTTCTTTTATTTGCTTGGCTAATTCTTCAGAATCACTGCCAATGTAAACACAGTCTGGCTCTGATTGATTTTTTAATATTGTTCCTTGGGCAATTGTTTCTGGATTAAAAGAAACTTCCCAATTTAAATCCTTAAGTCTTTCATATGCCGTATCTGAATATCCGGGATTTACGTTTGTACAGATAACCAAATGCTTAGTGCGTGATTGAGCACCAAGCTTTATTAAATTATCTACCACAGAATCGACCTGTGATACGTCGTAACGGCCGTCTGGCTCAGAATAAGAAGCCACCGTAACAAAAAGTAAATCGGCGTGCTTAACAGTCCTTGAAAGGTCCGTAGTCGCTATGAAGTTTTTACTATTCCTTAATTTTTGATTAACACCGGGCTCAAACGAATCAAGTGTTTTGTTATTAATTGAATCGACGTATTCTTCAACAACATCACAGCCGATGACATTATAGCCACCAGATTCAAGTGTCAAACAAAAACACAGCCCTAATCTTCCTATTCCAATAACTGCTAAATTATTCACTATTCCCCCATGTAAATATTGGATGTTCTTTCTTGCAAAGATCGACGTCGAAAACTTTAAATCCATCGTATGCTTCGATGATCGATTTTGTCCTATTTCTTCTTTCTTCAGAGTTGTTGTGGGTAATATAACCTCTCTTAGCTTTTGATAATATTTTATCTATATAAATGTCTTGAGTTTCATAATTGCATTCAGAAAAAGCATAATTGCTAATAACTAAATCTATTTCTACGTTTTCTAACTCATCTAATTGCTCGGGTGTTAAAACATGAAAATTATTCATTTTGTGTTCTTTCCTGCAATATCTGTCAGCAAGACGGCCCGGCTCGAACAAATCAATATCATAGTAGTTTTTCACGTTGAAATGTTGTGAAATTACTAATGCTAACCCACCGTATCCTGCTCCTATCTCCACAATATTTAAATTATCCAAACTACCATATAAAGTTATTAAGTCTGATAAAACTTTGACGTACCTAGTGGTTGTTGGCGATGTTTGTAGTTGTAAATTTTCAATTTTAGAAAATTTAAATTTACCCAAATGCGGATTACCTAATACATCATTTATTTTAAATTTATTAAATTCGTGTAGTAAAGCAGGATTATTTGTTTCTATATTTCTAAGATATAAAGTTCCTAAATCGGGAGGAACATGTTCAAGAATATAACCATATGAATCTTGTTTTTTAAAATTTTTGAATACTGAGTCGTAACTAGAAGCAGCTAAGCATCCAGCCAAATACTTGTCAACCATATGCTCAGCACATCGCCAACCATAATATTCTTCTTCTTTGAAACCTCTGTCTATTTCTTTAACCATTAATAACTTCCTTAAATAAATTTAAATATTTTTTAGATGCTTTCGCCATTGATATATCTGAATTAAATACATTATCAATCTTTTTATCGTAATTTAATTTTGGCAAACTTTGAGATTCAATAAAAGAAAAATCCCAATCGTGGTCTTCTATAACAATTGCGTCGGGGCCGGCTATTTCTTTAGTACCTCCTGATGAAGCACAAATAATCTTGGCGCCACAAGCGCGGGCATCTATAACTACGTTTGGGCAATGATCTAGATAAGCTAAATGAATGAAATACTTAGAAGCCTTGAACACGCCCAAGAGTCTTTGCACATCTAAGTTACCAACATAAAAAACTCTAGGATGCTCAATCATGTAATCAGGATTAAGACCTGTTACAATGAGGCATTCATCTTCATCGGAAAAATTTAAAAAATATTCAACATTATCTTTTAATCTCTTAAAGTTATGCCATTTAGCAGCGCAGCACCAAAAAGTATTAAAATTCTTAGTAAAATCAAAGTAATAAGGTTCTATATTTTCTATAGATAAAACGTCTGAACCATTATTAATAATAGAATATTTGTCATGTGGCCCAAACCAATTAAATATTAAATCTTTATTGAAATTAGTTTGGAATACAACAGCAGCTGCACTCTCATATGTTCTTTTAATATTTGCATTCATTCTATCGCAATCAAAATTAGAATTAAAATATATGCCATCAAGTCTTTGCACCATTGGCAAATTTGTTTTTATTCCACAACTTTCTATAAAAGTTAATTTCAAATCTTGCCTGTATGCTTCATCAAATTGCACACCACGTAAAGATAAATATTTCTTTAATTTTTGAGCAAAATAATTTGGACCTGAGTTTGAGCCTAAATCAACATTTTCTAAAAATATATTCACAGCGACTCCAACTTTTGATACGGCTTAGAATTTCTTATATGCTTTTCGGTATCAAGCTGATCTTTTCTTTTTATACAATGGTCAGAAAGTGGATTTTGAAAATTATAAACATATAATGGCTCATGAATAGGAAAGAAGTGTTTTTTCGATGCCATTTCTGCCATTGGCCACATCATAGCTTGGTCGCTTGAAGTTTGAAAAAATACTCCGTCTTTTCTTAACATGTCTTTTAATTTAATTTTCAAAAACAATTCTCTTCTGAATGTCCCTAAGTGTGAAAATTGCCAGCTTTTTTGCCTTATATTGCCTTCCCAATAAGATTCATTAATATGAGGCTCCACTATGTGTCCGCCCGGATCAACCTTATAAGAGCCATTAGTCATCCAAACGTTTTCATCATAGACATTATTAAGTAAAGATAAAACATGTGGACTTATTAGCCAATCATCCCCATCAACAATAACTATAATCGTGTTGTCTCTTGATGCCCTAACAGAATTATAAACATTTTCCATCTTTCCCTTGTTAAATGAGTTTCTGGTAACACGCATTCTATCTTCGGGAAAGTCAGCATTTTCTAAAACTTGTTTAGCTTTCTCAAAAGTATAATCAGTACTAGCATCATCAATATAGACGATATCAAAATTTTCATAATTTTGTGAAAGGATAGAGTTCAAGTTAGACTCTACCCATTTTTCACAATTGTATGAAGTTATAATAAATGTAAAATGATTACTTTCTTGATTCATTTTGAGTATCTTTTGGCTGTGCTACAACATTCCAAAAAGTATCTCTTCTAGTTTTAAGATATTCCAATATATCCTCAACAGAATTTGTATTAAACCAATTTTCATTTAGATGCTGAACATTGTCGTTTAGTTCAAGTTCACAACCGAGAGCCTTAGCTTCGATTACAAATCTAGGACATGTATCTAATGCAGTTGGTTTAAAACAGACACCCTTTGAAGTTGCTAATTTCTTTAAAACTTCTGGGTATGGTAAGCCAGAAATCACTTCGTAATTCAAATTATTATCTTTACACCACTCTTCCGATTCAGACGAGCCCTTAACCCATGATCTAGAACCAAGAACAATCCACTTATCGTCTTTTTCTAAATCAGAATTACGCATTTCTTCTATCATATCGAAAAACTGGTCATCAAAAATTGAGGATAATACAAGTGTTTTTGATTCATCCAAGCCAGATAAACAATTATTATAAGTTTTTAATTGACCTTCAGACATAAAGAATGTTGTTTTTGAAGAGTTAATAAATGACTTAATTAATTGACCCTGTTCGGTGCTATTATAATCGCACTCTTCTTCTTCTAATTTCTGATATAATGCCGGATTCCTGTACTCGCAGAATTTATAATCAAACTCTATAAAATAGTATTCTAAGTCACTTTCTGCAATATGTGTCGCGACTTCAGGATTTAAATTAGCAATGTTACCAAAAATCCATGTCGAATCTTTCTTTTGATCGATTAACTCTTTAGTTAAGCCTTGTGAATTAATTGAGTAACTACTACTAGGACATGATGTAATAAGGGCGTCTAAGCTAAGTTCTGCGCCACCCACATATTGTTCCTTAAATATGTCACTTACAAAAATATAATCTGCTTCAATATCCTTAATTTGAGTTCCCCATGACGAGTCCAAATCAGGCACTTTTGCTTTTATAGTCCTGACAACTGATTCAACAAAGCCAGCGTACATGTTTTCCTGACTAAATCTTTCCTTAAGAGTGTTTGCATATTCTGCTGCCGGCATTTCTTTACCAGATAGAATATCATCGTAACACAATCTTAGCTGCTTCTTAGCGGAATGTTCTCTGGGATATGCCCACATTGATTCTTTAATAATGACACCGTTCCATACAACTTCTTCTTGAACAGGTAGCAAATCAAAAGAAACATTGTAAAACATATTAGTTCCGTCTGTATCTTTCAAAAAGTCCATATGACCAGACCAGCCGGCAGTTACAATTGGTAAGCCACTGTAAGCTGCTTCGAAAAATGGCAACCCAAAACCTTCGCCGTGAGGTATGCCATAATAAGCTTTAATTTTGTCATGCTTATAGATACTATGAATTTCCTCGTCTGTCATATCACCATGTAGTAAATAAACCTTACACTTAGTGTTTTCATCAGTAAATTCGTTAATCATGTTTTTAATTGAGTGAAAAGTACCTTCTCTATCCATGGTACAATTTTTACCCATATTAGTTTTAATTACAAGACCAACTTCATCATTTTGAAATTCTTCTAAAAACCACTTTATAGTATTGCCCATATTTTTTCTAGGGCCAAGCTGAGCAACGGTAACAAAGTTAATGTCATGCTTTAAATCTAAATTTAAATCAGGTAAATTATCATATGTTTTTACTGGATAATTTGCTGCATATATTGGAGTAGTAGTTCTAAGTTGACCAGCTTCGCCGGTTTCATCATTCTTGTAATCATAAACAGTGTTTTCTAAAATATCTTTAGAGAAATTTGAAACGACTACAACACCATCCATTTCATTAATCTTCGTAATCCATTCATGCGCGCATTTTGTTGTTTCAATACCAGCAGTGTAGCCGATATTGACGTGGGCCATATTTTCAAATTCATTTGGTATAGTTGATTGTACAGAAACATCAAATTTGCCACCTTGTTGTATATATTCAGTAGTGGCACCTACAGCTTGATCGATCCACGTTCTTTCGGGGCTATCTTCTTGAATCCAAGATGTTTTACCCCACTCCAAAGGCAAGACGCCAACTTCAAATAAGTCAGGCCTGCTTCTTAAAGCTCTCAAAGCAAATCGCGATTGTTCACCATACCCACTTCGAGTTAATACTGGTGCTTTAAATAATAATTTTAGTTTCATGCTACCTCCATAAGTTGCCATCTATCATAATTTTTTCTATTTTCCCAAGAACCATGCTGTTCTACAACTCTGTCAATAGTTTCAACCCATCTATTTTCTAGGTCATCAAAGTTATAATTGTTTTGAACGTGTTGAATGCCAGCTTTTGACATTTCTTGATATTTCTTTTTGGACAATTTCAGAGCCTTAGTCATCATTTTCTCAAAATCGCTTTGCGAAATTCTGTCTTCGTAAATATAAGGCACTTGAAGCGAGCCAATAACAGTCTTGCTGGATGGTTGTATACCCCATCCAAACCAATTTTGACCATCCGTAACTTGTTCTTGTAAACCGCCTGTCATATTAACGATAATTGGCTTTCCACAAGAAAGAGATTCGAGCGTTGCGAGCCCAAAACCTTCAGCATCTGAAATATTAATTGTATAATCAATAGCATTATACAAAGCTGCCAAATCTTCTGGGGAAACTTTTTGAGTTGAAAGCTTAACTTGGCCTTCATGAACACCTACATGCTCAATAATGTGAGGTAAATCTTGACCATGTTGATCGCGTGCATCAGTATGCATCACAAGCATTGCCTTATCATGACCAACTTTATCAAGCCATTCTTTAAACCACCAAACTAAAGTACCACTTTGTTTGCGTCTTGCATTTCTATTATTCCAAAAGAAAATTTTCTTATTTGGATTGTAGTATTTGTCATCTGGTGAGCCAAGCAGCATCTCTCTATTTTGTTTTACTTTTTCTTTACCTTCGGATGTTGTAACTGGCTTAAATACTTCGCTATTAACTGCATGAGGTAAGTAACATGAGCTAACTTCTGGTGCAGCTTTTTGAACAATTTCATGAGTAACCTTTGAAATACAAACAATTTCATCATTTGATTTGTAATACAAAGAATTGAAATAAGGCACAGGAAAGTTATCCCATACGTGATAGTACACCATCGGTACATTGGCTCTTATTTCGTTATCAATTTCCCAAAGCCATCCATAAAATCTAGGATCTGTCATAAACCAAAGCAAGTCGGGCTTGTAGCTGTGCATCACTGAACGAATTACATCGTGAGAACCATAGCCATCGATTGGAAATACAACCCAATCGTCGCCCCATGGATCAACCTTTTGAGGCGTATAATCATGATGCTTTATTGCGCCGCCTAAGCAAGTAAAGCTATATCTTCCGGTTTTTAACAAAGCTTCAATCATATACTTTGTTTGTGTACCCACACCAGAAGGTGAAAGTGGGTGGTCAGAAATGACCAAAATTTTAGTTTTTTTCATTTATTCCTCATGGACAGTGTTCTGTCTTATAAAATTTACAACCATAACCTGATGTACAGGACAAACGATTTTTAATATAACGTTTATTTTCTATATTATAAAGCGCCATGTTCAAAAGTTTAAGAGCATTTTCGGTTTTTTTTGGTCCACTAGTGACTCTAAAAAATTCAACATGATTATTTTTAGCTGTACGCTTAAGTAGTGCGAAGTGTGTTTCTACGTTCTTAGGATCGACATTCATTTTCTGACAAAAGAACTTTTTGTACAAAGTAAGCTGATATGTTACCATCTTATCGGATCTCTTTTGTGCGTTCCAGCCCCAAGAACATGTCTTCCAATCAAAAATGTGAACTTTGCCATCAGGTGTTGCCACTACAGCGTCAATAAAACCTTTGAATTTCCTGTCATGGCCTTCAATATCTTCATACAGTGGCATTTCAACAGCTAAAACTTCATATTCTTCAAAATATTCATTTAGCGCGTCATCTATTTCAGGAATAATATTATTACCCTGTTTCATCATTTGATGCACAATTTTACTATCTACTGGCTCATCAAGTTCAGAAATGTTTTTCTTTAATTCTTGTACAAAAAAATCATCATCTAGTTCTTCCTGAAGTAACTTTTTTTCGCAAACAGAGTGAATTGCTGAACCAAAGGCAGTATATTGATTGCCTGTAAACCCATCAATGCCGTCAACTCGGGTAAGCTTATGATAGTAAGGGCAATGAGCCCAATCTTTTAATTCTGAATATGATATATGTGACATTATTACTCCAACACATATTATAACTTATTTAATAATGACTGTCAAGTTTTTCTTCATTATTAATAATTTCTAGCTTATTAAAAAGCTTGGGGCCAATTTTTTTGAGATAACCTCTCTCATTACTATTAACAAAAAATTCTGTGAATCCAGTTGCAAAATATTCTCTTAAGCAAGTTGCAGCATAAGGATTGATAAATAAACCCATGATGATTTCAGATAATTTATCATACCCGACATCTTTGAATAAAAACATGTCAAATTCTTTGTCGTATTCAGAATTTAAAAATAAAGCCTTGGGTGCTTTGTAACCCATTTTCCATAATAAATCGTGGAGAACCATTCTTTTACTTAAAAATTCTCTTTTAATTTTTTGATCAAAATAAATTTGTGGACCATAAGCTTCTTCAACCGAGTGCGAGGTTTCGTGAATCATATGTTCTAGTAATTCTTCTTCATCTTGAATAAAATTAGAAATGTTAAGTGTCCCATCTTTATAAAAAGCACTTATTTCTTTCTCTTCGAATTCCTCAAAATAACCTATAATAATCATTTCAATTTCAGAGAGTAAATGCTTCGGTATCAATCTTTCTAACTTGGACGTGACTCTTTCAACGTCCAATTCAGGATTCATTAACTGATCTTTAAAATAAACTTGTATACCATAGGGGGTATAAAAATTACTCACTTGTTCCAGAATCTTGTTCTGGCTGTTTTTCATATAATCCAGCATCGTTTAAACCTTGTTGATAACCTCTCAGCCAATTTTCTTCAGCCATTAATAAAACAAATTCAGGAAACTCGTTAGCCAATGTATCAGTAATCATTTTAACTGTAACATCGAATGTTCCTTCATCTTTTTCGGTAGCATATTGTTTGCCAACGTAATCAACAAGCATTTGCTTTAATGAGTTGTCTATTTCGACAACCTTATTTGTTAATGGACTTTCCATGGTATCTGATTCAATCATATTATCTCCTATAATGATTTATTTGTCAAGCTAATTATAACACTTTAGCGGCAAGAGTTGCAACTTCGGATCTTTCGCCTTTCTTAAACGTGACGTGTCCAGCGATTGGGAACTCTTTAAATTTTTCTACAGCGTGAGATAAACCATTAGTTGTTTCATTAATATAAACATTATCAATCTGTTCAATGTCGCCGGTCAAAACAATTTTAGTATTATCACCCACTCTGGTAATAATTGTTTTAATTTCGTGTGCAGTTAAGTTTTGAGATTCGTCAATAATAACAAATGCATTGGAAATAGAGCGGCCTCGAATATAGGTAAGGGCTTCTATTTCTATTTTTCCTTTATCCATATACATAGAAAGTGCATTCTTATCTCCACCTAGTAAAAATTGCAAGTTGTCTTGAATAGGCTTGAGCCATGGTAGCATCTTTTCTTCCATTGTGCCGGGTAGATACCCTATATCCTTACCCAAAGGCTCTACAGGGCGCGATACAATCAATCTATCGTATATATTTGTGCCTCGTAAGCCAATTGTTTGTTGCAAACCAGCAGCTATAGCACATAAAGTCTTTCCTGAGCCAGCCTGACCTACCAATGAAACAACTTGAACTGTTGGATCTAATAACAAATCAATTGCGAATGCTTGTTCTTTATTTCTTGAGTTTATTTTCCAATCTACGACCTTATCGTTATTGATTCTAGCTAAAGGCTCAAAGTGACTCTTGAAGCGAGCAAGAGCACTTTTTTTATCATTGGAATTTGAAACTAAAAGAATATATTGATTTGGATACCATTTATCTTCTACTTCATCTTCATCAATTATGATGCTTTCTTCATTATAAAATCTGTCAATTACTTGGTCATCAACAGCATGAGTAACAAAACCAGGGTATAGTTGTTCTGAAGAAGTTATAACTTTTTCAGTTGCATAATCTGCAGTATCTAATCCAACCGAATCGCAAATAACTCTCATGTTTATATCGCGTGAAACCAAACATGTATTTTTATTGATATGTTGACTTCTTACCGCTAAAGCAGTGGCAATAATTATATGATCTGGAACTTGTAAATTTAAATCTGCTGGGAATATAACATCTTTTAAAACCTCATAAGACATTACTCTCACGGTGCCTTTATTCTCCGCTAGTTTTACGCCCGTTTGAAGACTTCCTTTTTTTCTAAGGTCGTCTAAGCAGCGTATAATCTTTCTAGCATTAACGCCCGCAGAATCTTGACGCTTTTTGTGCTTGTCGATTTCTTCGAGTACCTTTAGGGGTATATAAATATCGTGATCCCCAAAATTAAATATCGAATCAGCATCAGTCAAATACACGCTAGTATCTAATACATAATTTATTTTACTCATGATGTCTCTTGTAACATTACTAAATAGTGTCGATAATATTAATTTCTTAGGAAACTAGGCATCAAATGATAATGTACCATTTGCGGTTTCAACAGAAATAGTCCAGCCTGAAAGGTCAACAAAATTAGTTTTTAAGTCTTTTGCATTGACAATTACATCTGCTGTTAATGTACAGAAGCCTCTTTTATAGTCGTATGCTTCAGTCTGATGTTCAAGCAAATCTAAATCATAATAATTTGAGCGAATTACATCATCAACAAATTCAGTAAAAGTTTCATCCCTTTCATAGCTTTCTAGTAAGCCTTGATATCTAATTTCTTCCAAAACATTATTACCCCATTTTGTTTGAACCTCAAGTCCGGGTGTTGTAACTAATTCTGAAAATCTTTGTACCACATCAGTTTCAGCCATGGCAGTCTCGACTTGATCCTCTGTGTGGATAAAGCATTCGGTTCCTTCCGAATAACTTAAAGACACCTTGGCATCATCTGGGACATTTAAATTTTGTAGTTTATCGCGAATTATGGACATTTTTTCTCCTTTTATTAGGTCCAAAGATAATTTAACCAAACATCTTGTACAAAATTTACATTGCCCAAGAAATCATATTTTGGTTTGCATGGTTTGTTCATCGGGAACATTCTTGCTTCTTTTGGAGTTTTATTACCTTTTTTTTGATTACATTTTTTGCAAGCAGAAACTAGGTTTTGCCAAGTATTTTGACCACCTCTTGACTTTGGCAATACGTGGTCAAGTGTAAGTTCTTTTTTTAGAGGCCTGTCACCACAATATTGACAAGTATACTTATCTCTAGCCATGACGTTTTCTCTTGTACAATGAATGGTTGTAATTCTATACTTAACTAAGTTTTTAAGAACAATTACAGAAGGTAATTGAAACATAGACGAAGGTGAACGAATTGTATTTTCGTATTCCTCGACTGCAATCGCCTTACCAACTAAACAAAGCACAAGAGCCTCAATTGAATCAATAACTTCAATTGGACGATATGTTAAATCAAGCTTCAAAGTCTTCAAGTTAGTTCCGACAAAGTTAACATTTTTTTTTGTTATCTTGTTCATATACAATAACTAGTTTTTACAAGAATGTCAAATGTTTTTTTATCTTCCCGAGTATTCTTTAGGGTGTCTTTTTGGTGCGACTTTATTAGATTCTTTGTTTTTTCTAAAGCGATTTACAAGATCAGAAGAAGCGTCAGCCTTATAGTCACCGCCTACTGCCCATAATAATTCTACTCCTAATTCTTCACAAACATCTTGTTCTGGAGTATTGGTTTTCCCTCTATCCCCTCCATTTGCGAAATACGTAGGTCTATGTCTCCTAATTGCCTCACAAACAGTTCCATCAGAATCGTCAACTGAATCCACAAGAATTACTCCTTTGATAGAATTTAGTATCTCAGAACGTTTTGCAAATTCCATAAATATAAAACCTTTCTTTTTGTAAAGCCACTCATCGGAATTAGCAATAACTATAACATCGCCATATTGCGCAGCGTGTAAAATCATTCGAATATGACCCACATGTACAGGGTCAAAACCGCCAGAAACCATAACTGTCAGCTTTTCTTCACTTGTTTTATCAAACATATTTTTATGTATTACCATTTTAAAATCCTCTTTCTATCTGGTTTAATATATTAACATCAATTATTTCTATAGTTTCATCTGGTCCAGAAGTTTCCCATGCGCGGCCTTCTGGATTTAAAAAATTGAATAATTCAAAATCATTTCCATCAGGATGGCATCTGTCACCAACAAAATAATGCTTCCATAAATCATGAGGAAAATGTTTTAATGCAAATGTCTTATCCCATCCATCTGGGTAAATATCGAAGGATGTATTACCGCCTAATTTGACTGTAATTCCTTCTAATTCTTCTTTATACATTTGAATTTTTAATTTTTCTAAAAATTCTTTTCTGATACCATAAATCTTATCCATTGCCTTAAATTGACTTCTAGAGCCCGAATTGGCACCTCTACCTATTGGACACCAATTAATTGTAGAGCCCCTATTTTGAATAAAATGGCCACTGTATGATATGTCGTGGTCATACTCAATCAACTCAGCTTGAAGCTTAATTAATATTTTCATTAATTTTTGGAAATCTTCAAAACCAACATGATTTTCCATTGAGGCTTGATAGATTGTCAAAAAAGATCCTAAATTACTAGGGTCAGGTATGTAATATTCAGTACCATTGCATGGCAATATGTGACAGTTAATTCTTATTTCTTTACTATTAAGCAGTGGCCACAATTGTTCCTTAACATATTCGAGACCACTACCGGTAACAAAACCTATTTCAGTTACATATGACAACTCTCTTAAGGTTTCAATCATCTTTTTTGAGACTAATTTTCTTGCCTCTGTAATAGTTCCGTCAATATCGAATAAAACAATTGGATTTTGATCATAAGTTTCTATATTCATAATATTCGTATTATATCTTAAAATATTACTAATGTCAAATATTTTTTATGAGCCGGTATCAGTTTCAATATATCTATAGCCAATTTCAACTAATTGGCCAGCAGAAGGTGTTGTTGTAAAGTAAACTGTATTATCCGATTCTTGATAATACCAATTAGAATTAAGAGAACCGTTGACAAAAACTCTAATTGAATCAGGCTCAGCTTTATGTGTTAATGTTAAGCTTTCATAAGGCTCTATTGAATTTGTGGCATCTGTGACGCCAGGGGCCCAGTCGTCAGAACAAATATCTACTATTGTTCCACCAAGAACGCTTGTCGCTTCCATATATCTATTCCCAACGTCAATAGAACTGACATAATGTGAGCATAAACTTTCGGAAGCTTCCACATTAACGACACTGGCAATAAACACGGATCCCATCCTCTGGCTTTGATACCAACTTAAAAAATCAGATACTGCTGGGTACTCATAATTACTTTGTTCTTCTTCATCAGAGACAAATACAACCAAGAGTCCAGCGTCAGGTCTCATCCAAGTGGAAGAATAAGGATTATTTACAATATATTCATATGTCGCATTAAAGCCTTCTTCCCTATGTGCTGTTCGCAATGTATTTAACATATCTTCTGCATCCAGCATATCATCGCCGGGCACTAAAGGAAATTCGGCACTAGTAACTGAGTGATTTGAATCCGCACTGATCATGACCAATCTCCAATCAGACACCGGCAGAGCTGTTAACATAGCCTCAATACCTGTCAATAATTCTCCATTATATCGACCCATCGAGCCAGATCTATCAATTACCCATAAAATATCAATACCATCAATGGACATGTGTTGAGTAAAAGAATCTACCCAAATTATTCCTTCGTTAACTGGAACTTCGACTTCTACATAAACTGGAACTTCTACTTCTACTTCAACTGTTTCAGTTTCAGTAACTGTTTCTGTAATTACAATTACTTCTTTTTCTGGATTTACTATGGCGTAATCTTGACCACAACTAACCGCAAAAGCTGACATCAAAAGCAAAAACTTTTTAATCATATCGTACGCCACCCTATTAATACTTAGGTTAGTCGATTGAAAAAAGGTGTGACTCTCTAACTTTTTTTATTTTTCCTGTTTTTTCTATATAAATTTTATAATCGTAGAATAAATCATTCTTAAGAATAGCCAATATCAAGGCACGTTTTAGATCATCTTTGAAATATTCAACATCTGGTAAAGCACAATAATGTACCCATTCATCCACTTTGAATTTCTTCATTATCAACCCTCGATAATATATGTACCATATCGCCTGATAATTCTTCTGTAAACCCATGAGAGATCCAATAAACTTTTATTTTATCATGAACAGCCAT
>MDTB01120974.1_pt1 | contig 13388 bp, 11 predicted proteins | sample 811161 | NCBI WGS metagenome assembly MDTB01 (sample SAMN05326650, study PRJNA326480) | marine metagenome | isolation source: seawater | place: Mediterranean Sea | collected 2009
AAAAAAAAAAAAAAAGATTTGTATATTTTGGTAGGATACATCCACATAAAAACTTAGAAATATTAATAGAAGCATTTTTAGTGGCAAAATTACCTAGTGATTGGTGTCTTGAAATTTATGGAATTAGAGATAATGAGAATTATTTCTATAAATTAAAAAAACTAATAGGAATTAGTAGACAAGTAAAGATCAAACAACCGATATTTGGTAAAGAGAAGCAAAAAGTAATGCAACAATCATGGGCAAATATTCTAATTTCAAAGTCAGAGGTAGTGAGCTTGTCTATATTAGAGTCCTCAGCTTATGGACTTCCTAGTTTAATTAATAAGAATATAGAAGTTATAGGTTTAGAAAAATCGGTTATATCTACAAATTTATCTTTAGAGAATATTCAGCAAAAAATAAAAGATATTAGTAATTGGAGCTACAAAAAAAGATTTTCTGTAGGAAAAAAATTATTCAAACAATTAGATAAAAAAATCTCGATGAAAGCAATTGCTCAAAAATATAATAATTTTTATAAAACAGTTAATTCCAAGCCAAAAGAAAAATTAGTTGATTTTCCTTATTTTCAAAACTTTTCTAAATCATATAACTTAAATTTCCTTATGATCTCCGGATCATATATGTTTAACTTAATGTTTCCGTCTTTATTGGTTGTTATGTTTGTAATCATGGGCAAATTTTCAATTGCAGGTGAATTAGGTTTGGTAGCTAGTTTTTGGATCACACTTACCCAAATATTTTCCAGTAACATGCGTAGTATAATTGTATCAGAGCAAAAATTAGATTATGCAGTACTTACAATTTACTATAGGTTTACCTTTTCTTTAATTGCTTTCTTAATTTTTTTTATAGCATCAAATATGAAAAGGAATAGGATTTGAAATTAAATTTACATTTGCTTTAGGAAAATATTTTTTTATTGCATTAGTTTCTTGATTTGTAATTGATATAAAATTTAAATTTCTTTTTAAAATTTTTTTTAAGAAAAATAGTGAAAATAACTTAAAAAAATACTTTATTATTCCACCACTACTTAAAGCTTCTGGTAAAAGCATTCCATGTGGATGAACAACAAAATTAAAATTTTGCTTATTACAAATCAATATTGAAAATAACTGTATTGGAGCCCAAATTCCATGAATGTGAATTATATCATAATTATAAATTTTTTTTTTTAACTCTTTATTTAATAAAAAAAAGCTTGACCACTTATTAAAATTAATCTGCGTAAATATTTCATCTCTAAATAAAAACTTATTTGTTTTACTTGATAATAAAGAAAATCTTACTCCATATGATTTATATAGATATTTAGAGATAAATAAAATTAATGATGCGATGCTGTAATTTTTTTTTGTAAATTCATTGGTAATATGTAAAACACGCATATTTATTTATTAAAATGGACGTATATAAATTTTATAACACTTCTGGTTGGAAAAAAAGAAAAAGTATTTTTGAGGACGCAAATTTGTTTGAGGACTTAAGATCCTATTCTAAAGAATATGTTTCTAAATGTAGAAAGAGAATTTTAAACTATATACCTAAACAAGGTAAGGAAATATTAGATTTTGCATCAGGACCTATTCAATATTCTGAATACCTTCTTTATTCTAAAAATTTTAAGACAAGGCATTGTGTTGATTTTTCAAAAGATGCAATAACAAATGCAAGAAAAAAATTGGGGAAAAAAGGGAAATTTTATTGTGGTGATTTTTTTAAAATTAAATTTAATAGTAATTACTTTGACTGCATATTGAGTTTACACACAATATACCACATACACAAATCTAAACAAAAAAAAGCAATTCATAAACTTTTGTCTATATCAAAAAAAGGAACACCAATTATAATAGTATATAGTAATCCAAATACAATAATTAATAGGATAAAAAATATATTTTTTAAGCCAAAAAAAAATAAACAAAATTTATATTTTTTCTGTTATCCGATTTCTTGGTGGAATCAATTTAAAATTAATGCAGATGTTAAACTTTATCCTTGGAGATCTTTTGCTTCATCACATCAAAAATTTATTTTTCCAAACAATTATCTGGGAAAAATAATGTTTAAAATTCTTTATTTTTTAGAAGATAAATTTAAAAAATTTTTTGTAAAAAATTTTCAATATTACGTAATTGTGCTAAAAAAAAATTAAATTATCTGTATTTAAAAATTAAAATAAAATATGTAATAATTTGAAATAATAAAAAAAAATAACTATACCCAAATAAATAACTCAATGTTGAAGGTATTGAGATAAGAAAAAAAATTATAAGATTTACTTGAATTAAACTAAATTTGCTCATCAACAAGTGATGTAGGTGATTTCTATCAGGAAAAAATGGAGATTTTTTTTTATATATTCTTGTAATAAATAATCTCATCAAATCTAGTCCTGGTATCAACATAAAAATAACAATTTGATCTGCAGAAATTAAACTTGTTTGATTATAAAATTTGATAAAAAAGTAACTAAATAAAAATGCTAATAAATAGCTACCACTATCCCCAAGAAATGCTTTATTTTTATGATTCAAGTATGTGAAAAATATTAACGAAATTAACAAGGGTATAAATAAATTTATAAAATAATTATTGAGTATAAAAAATAAACTTATAAATATTGAGTAAAAAGTAACCTGATAGTTTATTCCGTCAAACATATTTAATGCATTTAAGAAAAGCAAAAAACAAACCATGGTCCACAAAATAGATGCTGTTATGGATAATCCAAAAATATTATTTAGAAATGTTATTTCAATTTTATTAATTAAGAGATTTTCACCAAAAAATATAACACAGATAGATATAACTAACATGATTACAAATTTTAAGTTTGCAGACATTTGATACTTGTCGTCAAAAAAACCTAATAAAAAAATTAATGTTGTACCTAAAGAAAAAATAAAAAAATCTAAATTATTCTCAAAAACACTCAAATATTGAATATTCTCAATATGAAAAAACAAATATATTTTAATTATTATTAAATTTAAAAAAATTAAAATTCCACCAGTTAGTGCAACTTTTTTTTTATGAAGTTTGCGAGAATAATCTGGTAAATCATAAACGCTCAAATACTTTGCTAATTTTTTATGAAACATCACAAAAAAAAGACATAGGAAAAATGAAATACTTGTAATCATTTAGTTTCACCAGGTTTTAAAACACAATTTGGAAATTCATAATTTTTAAATTCATAAATATATCCATCATAAAAATTTCCAATATTATATGGATTCCTTGCTTCCTGACGACCTATTTTTTTTTCAAAATATAAAAGTTTTCCCAAACAATTTTTAAATACCCCAATATTTGGTTTCTCGTTAATAAAACTATAGGTCAAATAAAATTTTGGATTTTTTGATTTTATTTTTTCAATATATAAGTAACTTTCTTTATCTTTTAAATTTACAAACGGGGTAAAATCCATTGATATATATTTTGAATTGCCAAAAGATATTGAGCGGTGATATGAAAAAACAACATCATCATTTGACAATTTTTCATTAGCCCACTCATAAAGTGAATAACCTGTGGCGTGTTTGCTCAAGACTTTGTCTTTCAACGTAGATGATAGTGAACCAGGAAATAATATAAAAATCCCAAAAAAAATTAAAACAATAACAAAATATGATTGAATTCTACATATATATTTTAAAAAAATTATTTTATCTATTGTTCCATATTTTGCACAAATCAAAGTAACCATTAGTAAAGGTTCTAAAAATGATCTACCAATAAATTGACCATAATTAAAAGTCACAATTGAATAAACAAAAATCAAAAATAAAACTATTTTAGATTTATTATTTTTGAGGTTTAAAAGAAATAAATAAATAAAAGAAATTCCAATAGAGTTAGTAAACGTTTTTAAATTATTTGGAATGAAAATTTTTAAATAGTTAGACTCTTTACCAAACTGTATTAGATAAGTTTTAAATTCACTCATTCCAATTATATGTAAAGGTAATGGAGAATAAAAATACTGTAAAATATTACCACCAAAAAATTTAAATTTTAAATAAATTAATGGAAAATAAAAAAACGTAAATAATATTAAAAACGAAACTAAAAAATATTTAAGATTTTTATTTTTAAACGCAACATAAAAAATATATAATCCTATAAGTGTACTACTTAATAAGAAATTAAATTTGGCATTAATTGCAACTAGTAAAATACTTAATGAAATAAAATCTTTTATTATTTGTTCATTTTTTTTTAGTTTATTTGGGTCAACTAAAAAATTTAATGAAAAAACTAATAATATACTACAAATATGAAATAATTGAGGTTTAGAAATCGAACAAAGAAACAATATGATTGGGGAAGTTATCGATAATAATAAAAAATAAAACTTATCTTTGTTAAGAATATTTTTAAAAATTCCAAAAATGCAGATCAATCCAGAAAACTGTATAAGATTACCGAATTGGTCAGATCCAAATAAAAGACCGATAGCGATCATTATTTCACCAGCTCCACCAAGAAATGTGTGAAAATGTGTAATATCCATTGGAACAACACCTTCCAATAAATTTTTTGCAATTACAAAATGATAGCCTAAAGAGTCTGCGTGAGTATTTGGTGCTAATGATAATATAAAAAGTCCAAAAATTGCTATATAAACTACTATTGTGTCATTGACTTTAAAATTTTTAAAAACTAATAATTTTTTAAAATTAAATCTTTTAATTTTAATTAAGTATTTAATAAATCCATACAAACCAAATGCGAGTATTCCTATACCAAGAATATGTATAAAATATTTAGAATTAAAATATGAAATTATTGGAAAAAAAATTAAAAGTATTGTGTTTACTGCTAAAACTATTCTTTGATATTTAATTTCACTTACATTTCTTAAAATTTTAAAAATTATTTTATTTTTTGATATAATTCTGCCAATCTCATATAGTCCAGTTAAGAGTATTAAACTAAAAATAATTCCAAAAAATGGGAATTTATTTGTTAATTCGCTGAAAAATAACACGTTAATTTGATCTTTTTAAAAGATAATTTCCCAAGACCAATGTATCCATTTTAGTTCTCAAAAAACAATTCAAAGCTTCTTCTGGTGTGCTCACTATTGGTTCGTTTTCATTAAAAGAAGTATTCAATATTAGAGGTATATTGGTTATTTTATGGAATTCAGTAATTAAATCGTAATATTTTTTATTGGTTTCTTCATAGACAGTTTGCAATCTACCAGAGCCATCAACATGAGTAACGGCAGGAATATCATTTCTCTTGCTTTTTTTTATTTGATACACTTTCATCATAAAAGGTACTTCATCGTCATTTTCAAACCATTCTGCAACATATTCTCTCAAAATAGATGGAGCAAAAGGTCTAAATCTCTCTCTTCTTTTGATCTTTTTATTTAGAATATCCTTCATATCTCGTCTTCTTGGATCCCCTAGAATGGATCTATTTCCCAATGCTCTTGGACCCCACTCCATATTACCTTGAAACCATCCTACAACCTTTCCTTCTGATATATCTTTCGATACTAATTGATTAAGTTCATTATTATTTGAAATTTTTTTATAATTACAACTTTGGTCTTCAATATTTTTATTATTTTTTTCAAGACATTCTAATATTTCTTTATCATTAAACGAAGTACCCCAATATGCATGCTTCATTTGAAAATTTCTTTTGCTATCAGTTTTTTTAAAATGGGTAGCAAAAGCAGCGCCTATTGCCCCTCCAGCATCACCTGCTGCTGCTTGAATAAATATATTTTTGAAATTTGTATTATTTTTGATTTTACCGTTAGCTACAGAATTCATCCCACATCCTCCAGCTAAACACAAATTTTCATTTTTATATTTTTTATGTAAATTGTTTAAAATATTTATAAATGCTTCCTCGTAAAGTTTTTGAGTAGAACAGGCTAAATCCTTATGAAAATCTGTTAAAATTTCATCTTTTTTTCTCTCATTCCCTAATAAAATATTAATTTTATTATTATATAGATCATCAATTTCTACCTTACCGTTGTCCCATCTATAGTTAAAATTTTCTTTATGAAATTTGAAATAATCAAGATTTAAAGAATAATTTCCATTTTTTTTTAATAATAAAATCTTTTTTAACTTATCAACATAATTAGGTTTGCCGTAAGGTGCCAAACCCATAATTTTGTATTCATCACCATAATTTTTAAATCCTAAAAACTGAGTTATAGATTGATAAAAAATACCCAATGAATGAGGAAAAAAAATTTTATTACTTATCTTAATTTTACTTCCCTCTCCATAACCCCATGCTGTACTTGCGAAATCACCAAATCCATCAACAGATAATAAACAGGCTTTATCATAAGGCGAAACATGAAATGCTGAGGACAAGTGAGCATAATGATGCTCGATATTATTTATCTCACCATTAAATTTTTCTGATTTGAATTCCTTCTTAAGAATTTCATCAATTAAATTATATTTACTTTTATTTTTTAATCTATTTAAAATTAATTTATAACTCGGTCGATTTTTTAGAACAAATAATAATTTTCTTAAATAGTTTGCCTGGGGGTCAATGTTAATACTTATATGATGAATGTCCGACAGTTTAAGATTTGATTTTTTTAAACAATATTTAATCGATTCTATAGGAAAACCAGCCCAATGCTTAATCCTATTAAATCTTTCTTCTTCAACAGCTGTAATTAACTTTCCATCAGCAAGCAAACAAGCTGCAGAGTCTGCGTGAAAAGCATTAATTCCAATTATGTACATTTATTTTATATATTTTGATCTTATATATTTTTGCATTGGCATTTCATACTTTTTATAAGTAAAAAATGACAAAAACAAAGTAGTGAAAATGAAAAACAGAAATAAACTTAAACTTTCTATACCCAAATCAATTTCAAAAACTCTAAAAATAATCATTAATAAGATCTGCAATGGAAAATGTATTAAGTAACTACCATAAGTTAAGTTTCCAAGAAAAATCCAAATACTTTTATTATACTCAAATACTCTATTTATTAAGATAAAGAAATATACCAAAGAAACTACAAATAAATGAATAAAAAACTTTTCATATAGAAAAGTATTATTAATAACTAAGATGATACTAACAAAAAGAAAAATTCCTATAATATAAAAAAAATATTTTCTACTAAATTTGTTAGAAAAAATTTTTTCGGTATGATATTTTGAAATACTTATTAATCCACCTACAAAAAAATAAAATAATGCATATGCCACATTTCCATTTGCTAAATTGGTAAAATAAAACAACAAAAACAAAAAAATTGAGATAATAAATGACATATAAATTTTGAAATAAAAAAATAAAATAAAAAAAATTATATAGATAATTATTTCAATAGATACGGACCATGACGGTCCATTAAAGCTAAATTGGTTCTCAATACCCCATCCATTTATAAAAAAAATATTGAGAAAAAAATGTTTTAAATCATAAATATAAACAAAATAAGAACCATAAAAATATTCAAAAATTATTTGAAGAAACAAAATTATTATTAATGTTAAAAAGTGTAATGGATACAATCTTGAAAATCTTGCTATTGAAAAATTAATAAATGAAGTTTTATTATTTAGTATTTTTTCTAAATAAATATAAAAAAAAACTACGCCACTAATACACCAAAATACTTTAACTCCAACAGATCCATGTTTATAAAAGATATTTAAATATGAATATAACGGTTGCAAATTTTTTTCAAATGGAACTAAAGAAAAATGTTGAAAATGCCATACTAAAATTGATAGAGAGGATAAAAATCTTAATAATTCTATTCCAACAATTCTATCTTTTTTCATAATTTAGCTTGTAAATAAAACAGAAAATATTTCGAATAGATTAAAAAATTTACTGTCATTTATAAAAACCCATTATTCTTTTGATAAAAAAAACCCAAATTAAAAGAAAAGAATTCAATACATCTAAAAAAGTTATTTTTGAATCTCCATTTTTTCTATATGGCAATAAAATTGGTATTTCAAAAATTTTGTATTTTTTTTCTTTAAGAATAAACATACTTTCCCAAAAAAAAGAATAAGAGTTGCTTTTTGATATAAGTATATGTTCTTCTTTAATTTTTTTTAAATTATAACATCGATATGCTCCTGAGGAGTCGTATGAAACATTTAAAAGAATTAAGTTTAAAAAAAATCTTATTTTAGTGAATATAATTCTGGATATTGGCCAATCATCTAAAGACTTGGGGTTAAGAAATCTATTTGTATTAATTAAATCATATTCTTCATTAAATCTTTTTATCTCATTTATATATTTAGGGTCATGGGTTCCATCTGCATCCATTGTAATAACAAATTTATAGTTATGCTCGTATGCATATTTAATTCCATCTTTATGCGCAGAACCTATTCCCATCTTATTTGGTCTAGAGATTAAAAATATTTTATTGTTTTTTATTTTTTTTATAAATTCACCCGTTCCATCCTCTGAATTATCATCAACAATTAAAATATCACTTTGAGGATCAATTTCTTTAATTCTATCAATTAAATTAGGAATATTTTCAATTTCGTTATATGTGGGTATTATAATTAGTATATCCTTCATATAATAGTTAATTTGGGTAATGGAAATATAAACTTACAGCCTCTATCTCTTATTTTTTTTTCTCTATACAAAATCTCATTTTTAAAATGCCAAGGTAATACAAGATAGTAATTTGGTTTTTTCATTCTTGAGGACTTTTCAGAAATTATCTTAATTCCAGTTCCCGGTGTAAATTTATTATATTTTTTTGGGTTTCTTTCAGCAATATAATCAATAGTATTATTATCGATATTTAAATATTGTAATAGCACATTACCCTTAGTAGAAGCACCATAACCATGAATTATTTGATTTTTTTTTTTGATTCTTTGAATTTCAAAATTTAATTTCATTTTGATATTGTCAATTTTTTTGTAAAATTTTTTAAATGTAGTTACGTTAGATAATTTTGCTTTTTTCTCTAAATTTCTTACTTTATTTATTCTTTTAAAGTTTATTTTAAATTTAGAATCTTTATGACATATAAAGTATTGTGAACTACCACCATTAATTTCATTGTATTTATGATCAAAAATTTCAAGATCGTGCTTTTTTACCATATCAAAAATTACTGATGAGGAGTAATACTCCAAATGCTCATGACATATTGTGTCAAAAACATTGTTTTTATAAATTGAGTATAAATCTGCGTGTTCGAGTAGAAAAATTCCATCTTTATGAAGAATTTTTTTTATATCATTTAAAAAAATATTCGGTTTAGGTAAATCATAAAACATTGAAAGAGCAGTAATTATTTTAAACTTCTGCTTTTTTAGATTTTTTGGAATAATTTTTGCTGAAAAAAAATTTGAAAATTTGTAATTAATTTTTTTATAAAATTTTTTGTATTTTGAAATTAATGGATCTATTCCAACTTTTATTACTGACTTATTTAAATAAAAATTCAATAAAGTTCCATCATTGCTTGCTATATCAAGTACAGCATCATTGGAATTTAATTTAATTTTCCTTAAAACATCTTTAACTATATATTTAACATGATTAGACATAGTTTTGTTGATTCCTGTCCTGTAACCATAATCCCTCCCGTAAAGGTAATTTCTATTAAAATTTCTATCTAATTGAATAAGTTTACATTTTTTACACATAACAAGTGTCAATTTTGCTTTAGGAATTTTCTGTTGTTTATTGGGAAATTTCCCTGTGTATGCTAAATCACCAAGGGTAAATAAAAAATTTAATTGTGAACCGTTGCAGTTTCTGCATTTTTTTATAATCATACAAACAAATATTATATTTCTTTCCTTAATTTATTTTTAAAACTAGTAAGTTTAGTTTGAAAATATGTTGTAATTTTTGAATGATTATTATTCCAATAACTTAAACTTAGTTTTGGGGTGTATACACTTTGAAGTAAAATTCTATATTTATTTGGCTCTTTGACATAACCACCTTTATGATAAACTACAGATGTATCAATAAAAAGACCTTCTTTATTGTAACCTTTAAAACTTTTAATTTTTTTCATTATTTTTGAATTTTTTAAATAGATATTTAATTGATCATCAGGAATTCTCCATTTATTAAATATACTCATATTTTTTTGTGATTCTAATAATTCAAATCTTAAATGATCTTTAATTAAAAATTTTGGAACAAAATAAAACATTCCATTATCTTGATTAATGTTGTTTAGTAAGACAAACAATTTTATTTGGTCCTGTAAACTATCGCTATCTCTATGAAATAACTTTGGACCCTCATCTTTTATAGTGTTTGGATTATAAAAATTAAAAAATAATAGTACTTTTCTAAATTTAACTGAATAACCCAAGCAAGAAGACGTTTTTTTGATAAAATTTGGATTACTAAAATATTTTTCTATTTTTAATTTTAAATCTTTATCTATTAAGTCAATTATATCAATACTATAAATTTTATTATTTTCTTCTAAAGATTTTTTTCTTATTTTTTCTAAATTCAAATTTTTATTAATATAAAAATTTATTTCATCTAATAAATCTACTTTTTCATGTTTAAAATTTGTATAAAGATAACCTTTGTGTTGAAAATGTTTAAAAATATTATGGTCTAAATTTTTTAGTGGATAAAAAATTCTATTTGGTAAATGCAAAATAAAATTAAATAACTTATATAAATTCATAGTATTAATTAATAAACATTAATAATTTTTTTCAATGGTTCAATAATATTTATTTTAGAATAAACAGGGTGAAATGAAGATATAAATATTAAAAGTAATATTAGTTTATCATAAATCAAAAAATTATTTTTGTTATTTTTTGAAATTGAATAATACATTAAAAATATTGATAAAACTGGTAAAACTATAACAGTTTGTCTTATTATGTTTCTAACTGCCATATCTGGTCCGGCTAAAAAGCTAACTCCAATAGTAGCAAAAAAGATAAAAATTAATATTATCTTTTCAGTGGTTAAAATTTTATAAAATAAATTTTTTTTTGAAAATAAATAAATTAAGATTGGGATATATCCATATAACGGCAATAATAGCCATTTCAGAGTATACATTAAGTCTTTTTCAAAAATAGAATAGAATAATCCCCATAAATGTTTAAAATTAAAACCACCATTTGATGTATTTTGAGCATAAAAATTAGATAAATATAAAATCATTATAAACAAACAAGTTATATAAAAAATTTCTTTAAACATTTTGTTTTTGTACAAATAAAAAATACTGCCTATATAAAGAAAAAGTCCTGTTTGACGCGATATCAATGCTAGTATTGTACCTAAAATGATATAAAAGTTTCTTTTAAATAGCCCATAAATAAAAATATAAAGACTGAGTAAGAAAAATATATCATTAACCATTGTAGGAACTGCAATAAAATATCTTATTAAATACGGGTTCAGAAAAATTAAACTAGTTGTGATTATTGATGTTTTTAAATTACAATTAGTTTCAAAAACGATCAATGAGTGAAAAAACAATATTAGTATTAACGATAAATAAACAAAAATTCTAAAAACTAAATAATTATCAATACCAAATGTATTGCCAAATAACCCAATTAAATAAGGCAGATAAAATCTTTGGGCATGATGGTAATGTAGGATTTCTTCTGAGAAATTATATGAATAATTTGCAATATTCATATAACTTAAGCCATCATGTTGCTTTAAAATTAAAGTTTGTTCAAAAGTGTAATAATTATTAGTAATTAAAACAAAAATAATTAAAAAAATAATGTATAAAACGAATAATTTTTTTTCAGTATATGGCATTTAATGAAAATAATGATTAATTTTGTTAAAACAATTGCTAAATCTAATAGCATATTAATGTTAATAGCAGAAAAAATTTCAACCAAACTCAAAATAAATTTTGAAGATGAATATAAAATTTCTTCTTATTTAAAAAACCCAGTAATTATTGATATTGGAGCACATTTGGGTGAAAGTATTGAGGGTTTTTTAAAGTATTCAACAAATTCTAAAATTTTTTCATTTGAACCAAACGAAAAACTTTATGTAAAAATAAAAGAATTATACAAAAATAATGAACAAGTAAAAATTTACAATAAAGCAATATCAAATAAAAAAATTAAAAATCTTTATTGTCCTAAAATATTTGGCTTTGAATTAAGCTTATGGTCAACATTTAGCAAAAATTATTTAAAAAAAAGGTGGAACGATTTTACAGGAATAAACTTTAAAAAATTACAACTTTCCAAAATAAAAATTAAAAGCTCTAGGCTAGATGTATTCAAATTTAGTCCTCAGATAATAAAAATCGATGCAGAGGGATGTGAGTTAGAAGCAGTTATGTCTTCAAAAAAAACAATTAGGAAAAGTTTGCCATTATTAATCATTGAGTTTCATCATAAAAATTTTAATAAGATTAAGAATGAATTAAGTAAAATAGGTTACTTTGACTACTTATATGATTCTAAAAAAAATACTTTTTTAAAAATTAATAAAAAAATAATAAGAAAAATAATTAAAAAAAATACATCAACCAATATTGTTTTTTATAACCACAAATCAAATTTAATTAGAAAAATAAAATTTACTGAAAAAAATAATATTAATTAGTTTCTATTTTATATAAAAATACAAAATAATTATATCCAGTATAAAATATTTTTTCTACTGGTTTATCATCTAACATCAATTTTAATTTTTTTATTTTACCACAGCTATCATAACTATCTAACTTGATTTCACAAAATTTATCTAGCTCTGTATTTAAAATTTTAACTTCTTTTTCAAGTTCATCTTTTTCATTTCTTGTAAAAACTAAAAAGTATGGAGAATTTAATTTTGCAAAAGTAATGTTTAAAGATTTAAGATATTTATAATTATTTCTATTTTCATAAAGACCAGATATAGCTGGAAAAGAATCTAGAAGCTTATTTTTTTGATATTCATAAAAATATGAATAAAATAGATCTTTTGTCAAATAATTTCCAAATACTATATTATTTGGACTAATTTGATATTTTTCAAGAATTGAAAATAATAAATTTTTTAATTTTTGATTATCTTTGTAATAAAAATTTATAAATTTATTTTCATATACGTTATATTTTTCATTTAAAAAAGTTTTGTATGAAGAGAAAATAATAAAATATAAAAAAATAAATAATATAAATAAATTTTTTTTATTTTTATATTCAAAAAAAGTTTTTATGAATAATTCAATTATTAATATAAAAATAATTAATAATTGATAATTAAACACTCTAATTGAAAAATCTGATAGTGGTAAGAAAATAAATATCAGTAAATTTGATAATAAAAATAACTTCAGAATTAAATTATTTGATTTATACAAAGATATTATAAAAAGAACTATTCCTGCAATGTTCAAGTAATAA
>MDTB01177965.1_pt1 | contig 13388 bp, 18 predicted proteins | sample 811161 | NCBI WGS metagenome assembly MDTB01 (sample SAMN05326650, study PRJNA326480) | marine metagenome | isolation source: seawater | place: Mediterranean Sea | collected 2009
AAAGTTTTATTGAAATAATTAAAAACTTTTCTTTATATCCATTAATGACAGAGTCTAAAGTTATGTGTATAAGTGAAAAAGTAGCTAGCTTATTTAAATCTGATGGGTGGAAAAAAATAGAAGTATTCAGTCCCGGTGATGAGTTACTAAAACTAAAGGAAATTAAAAAATGAATATACTAGAAAATTTTAAAGATTTATTTATAGAAATTTGGTTGAAGGGTATAGCTGGAGTTAATTTTACCCAAATTGGATTAGCTATTGCAATATTTTTATTTTTTTTACTTTTACGTGGCCTGATAGCAAAATTCATTCTTCAGAGATTAAAAAAATTTGTTGCTAAAACTTCTAATAAATTTGATGATGCATTAGTAGATGCATCTGCTGGCCCAGTGAAATTTTTACCAATAGTACTTGGTATATTTATGGCTACATCCTATATGGATTTCGAAGGAAAGATGTCAATTTTTATAGATAACGTAAACCGTTCTTTAATCACGATTTTGATATTTTGGCTAATCCATCAAATTGTTGAACCTTTAACTTTTTTAATTAGAAAAGTTGAGGAATTATTGTCTAAAGATTTACTCAATTGGGTCATTAAAGCAAATAAAATTTTAATTATTTTTTTTGGATTTGCCGCTACCTTAGATATTTGGGGAATAAAAATTGCTCCTATTATTGCTGGACTTGGTTTATTTGGTGTTGCTGTTGCCTTAGGAGCTCAAGATTTATTCAAAAATTTAATTTCTGGGGTTTTAGTGTTAGTCGAAAAAAGATTTAAGATTGGTGACTGGATATACGTTGAAGGCATTATCGAGGGAATAGTAGAAAGAATAGGTTTTAGATCAACAGTAATTAGAAAATTTGACAAGTCTATTGCAACTATTCCGAATGCTTCTTTTGCTGAGAATGCAGTAGTTAATATTACTGAGACGACTAATTGGAGAATTAGTTGGATAATTACCTTGCAATATAGTTCAACAATTGAGCAACTTAAAAATATAAGGGATCAAATAGAAAAGTTCATAACGACAAATAAAGATTTTAAAGTTGGAGAGGATACTGAACACGCTGTTAGAATAGATAAATTTTCTGACAGTTCAATTGACATGTATATAAGGTGTTTTACAGTAACTGATGATTGGGGGGAGTGGCTTAAAGTTAAAGAAAGATTGGCAGTTAAAATAAAAGAAATTGTGGAGAGTAATGGCGCGTCTTTTGCTTTTCCTAGTACATCTATTTATGTTGAAAAAAAATGAAAGCAATCTACCTTTTGACATTCCAAGTTATAAGTCTTTACGAATGGGTAGTTATTATTCATGTGATTTTAAGCTGGTTGGTTGCCTTTAACATTTTAAACACTCAAAGTAGATTAGTTTATGCTGTTCTTGATTTTACACACAGAGCAACAAGTCCAATTTTAGACAAAATTAAAAATTACATTCCTAATTTAGGACAAATTGATATTTCGCCGATAGTACTTCTTGTAGGCTTATGGTTTGTTAAACTTTGTATGGACTTATATTTGAAACCTTTGATATTTTAAAATGATTATTGACGGAAAAAAAGAAGCAGCACTTTTAAGAGAGGAGATTAAAAAAGAAATTCTTCTAATTAAAAGTAAAGATAATAAAATTCCTGAATTAACAGTAATCTTAGTTGGTAACTTTGCTCCAAGTCAAATATATGTCAGTAATAAAGAAAAGAGCTCAAAAGAAGTTGGAATTAATTCTAATGTAATTAAATATTCTAAAGACGTAACCGAAGAAGAAATTATAAAAAAAATAAAAGAATTAAATAATGATGTAAATGTATCAGGAATTTTAGTTCAGCTTCCACTACCAGTTCAAATCGATAAAGAAAAAATAATTAATACTATTGATCCCTTAAAAGATGTTGATGGTTTTAATCCAATTAATGTAGGCAACTTAGCTTCAGGATACCGAGCTATAGTTCCATGTACTCCTCTCGGAAGTTTATTGTTAATAAAATCTGTAGAAAAAAATTTATCCGGCAAGCATGCAGTAATAGTTGGAAGATCAAATTTGAATGGTAAACCTATGGCTCAACTTCTATTGAAAGAAAATTGTACTGTTACAATAGTTCATTCAAAAACTAAAGACCTTAAAAAGGAGTGTCAAAAAGGAGACATAGTTGTTGCTGCGGTTGGAGTTGCTAATTTAATAAAAGAGGATTGGGTTAAAAAAGGATCAATAATAATTGATGTAGGTATAAATAAAGTTGATAAAAATATAGTCGGAGATGTTGATTTTGAAAAAGTAAAAGATAAAGTTAAAGCCATTACCCCAGTCCCAGGAGGGGTAGGTCCAATGACTATCGCTTGTTTATTGAAAAATACTGTTGAATGTTTTAAGAAACAAAATTCTTAAGTCATGAGACGATCTTTAGTATTTTTTTTTTTAATTTTTAGCTATATATCCAACGTAAATAGTATGGATAAAAAACCTTATCATCATCTACCTGATGGAACTTTTAGAAATGTGGAGGGTTCGCCCCAAAGAGACCCTAATATAAAATGGTCTTATAAAATTTTTAATGCAGAAAGAAAAAAAATAAAAATTAATTTTCCAAAGACACATGTTGTTCCGAGAGAACAAGTTTTAAAAGATTTAGAAGAAAACAAAGACGGTAGTTATGTTGCGTGGATAGGTCACGCAACATTTTTAATTAAGTTAGGAGATATTACAATTATTACTGATCCATTATTTTCCAAAAATACCGGTCCTTTAATTTTTGGCCCCAAAAGATATGTAGAGCCAGCTATTAAGTTGAAGGAAATTCCAAAAATTGATTTATTTTTATTAACTCATAATCATTACGATCATCAAGACATGTCTACGATTAGAAATTTTCCTTATAAAAAAACTAAAGTTATAACGCCTTTAAAATTAGCAAAGTATTTTCATAATTATAAAGATGTTAATGAATTAGACTGGTATGAGGAAATAAAAGTTAGTAATGATTTAAAAGTAACCTTATTACCTGCAGTCCATTGGTCTAAAAGAAGTTTATTTGATACTAATAAAACTTTATGGGGTAATTTTTTAATTGAGTATAAAGATAAAAAAATTTTTTTCGCGTGTGACACTGGTGTTGGAGATGTTTATAAAGATCTAGGAAAAAAATATGGACCTATGGACCTTACATTTATAAACATCGGTGCTTATAATTTTTTTCCAATTATGCCTATAAAAGATAAATCCGTTTATCATACTAATCCAGAAGAAGCTTTAGAAGTTGCGCAAAATTTAAAAAGTAAAAAAGTAATCGGCATGCACTGGGGGACAGTAGTTTTGTCTCTAGAACCAATTATGGAACCTCCAACTCGTTTTAAAGCTGGAGCTAAAAAATATGGTTTTGAAAAAAAGGATGTAATTACTTTTAATATAGGCGAAGTAAAAAAATTAGATGAATTGATCAAAGTTCGTTAGACTTTGATCTATCAATCTTCAAGTATTTGCTATTTCTAAATCTTATAATAACTGTTGCTAAAGCGACAATAAGTATTGCAGAAGAAATATAAATTAAGTTTGTTGGGTCACTCTCTTTATCCTGTAAAATTATAAATCGTGCTAGTGCAGTTATAGCAATTACAAGAGGATATGAAATTCTTACAGCTCTTGTTTCCCAGTAAGATCTTACAAGGCCGATTACTTCTATATATATGAACAATAGTAAAAGATCCGCCAACTCAATATTTTGATTTACATACATTTCTTTTATCTCAAGAAGAAAAGCAATCACTGTAGATATTAGAACAATGAGAACTGCTGATAATTGTATATTTCGAATCGTATTATTCATATAGTATTATTCTATTATCAGATTTTTAAGATTTACTTAACTGTTTTGAGTGAAATTTGATAAATTTTTCTATTTTAGATTTATTAAATGTTTTGTTTTCTTCAAAAGAAACTTTTTTCATAGAATAAGCTTTATTTTTTGTTTTTCTAGATAAGATAGTTATATTGCCTTTATATAAGCTTAAAATAACTTCTCCATTTACTAGATTTCTTTTTTTATCAATTATTTTTTGGAGTTTTAATCTTTTCTTTGAAAACCAATACCCATTATAAACTAATTCAGCATACACTGGCATAATTCTTTCTTTATTATGAGCTGTTTTTTTATCAAGAGTTACCGACTCGATTGCTCTGTGGGCTACGTATAAAATTGTTCCACCAGGTGTTTCATAAATTCCTCTTGATTTAATTCCTATAAATCTATTTTCAACTAGATCAACTCTACCTATTCCATTTTTTCCAGCCAATATATTTAATCTATCCAAAAGTTTTTTAGGTCCCATTTTTTTCCCATTTACAGCAACTGGATCTCCATTTTTAAAAGTTATTTTTACTTTTATTTTTTTATTAGGCGCTTTTTCAGGAGAAACCGTTCTTTGAAAAATAAATTCAGGAGCTGAGTTTTTTGGGTTTTCTAATATTTTTCCCTCAGTAGAGGTATGAAAAATATTATCATCTATTGAAAAAGGAGGAGCTCCCTTTTTATCCTTGGGTATTGGTATATTATTTTTTTTTGCATACTTAATTAAATCTGTTCTTGACTGAAGTTTCCATTCTCTCCATGGAGCTATTACTTTAATTTTTCTTCCAAAATATGCATACCCCAGTTCAAATCTAACTTGATCATTGCCTTTGCCTGTAGCACCATGTGAAACAGCATAAGCACCAAATTTTTTTGCTATGCTTATCTGCCTTTTAGCTATGAGAGGTCTGGCTATTGAAGTACCCAACAAATATATTCCTTCATAAACGGCGTGGGCTCTAATCATCGGAAAAACATAATCTTTTACAAAAATATTTTTTAGGTCTTCAATTATTATTTTTTTTACACCTAGATTTTTTGCATTTTTGATAATTTTTTTTTTATTTAAAATTTGACCAATGTCTGACGTGTAAGTAATTACTTCTGCTTTATAATTTTCTTGGAGCCATTTTAAAATAATAGAGGTATCAAGACCTCCAGAATAAGCTAAAACAATTTTTTTCATCTAGCTACAGGTTTTTTTTGCTGTATTGTAAGCTTTTGTAAAACCCATCATAGAATAATGGTCGGTTGTTTCTGCTCCTTTAATTGTTCTAGCAACAATTATCAAGTTAGTTGCCTTTTTCATTACTCTTATAAATTTTTGTTCTTCTTTATCATCTAGAAGCCAAGCAAAATTATTTTGTGAAAAAAGAGCAAATTTATTTTTTCCTGATTTAGCACTGACACTTGAAGCTTTATAAACGTGACCACTAGTAACACTAATTTCATCTTTAATATTTTCTTGAGGCCTAAATGACACAAACAATCTAGAGTCACTTCTTTTTATGCTTCCAGGTACTCTTTTAGTGGGAATAGTTTGTGCGAAGCAAATTTTACCTTTTTCTGTAGACGCACTAAAGCTTTCCCAATTTTTATACTTTCCCGTTGATTTAGGTTCTTGCGCATTTGTATTCAGTGAAAAAACCATCAAAGTAAGAAAGATAATTATTTTTTTAAATTTCATGTTTTATTTTTATACTAAAAATAAAGTATTTCAATGGTCTGAATTAAGGAGACGGATTAGGATTATTATTATGAATTAAGTTTATCTTATCAATAATTTCTTGATTAAGCTCAATATTTATACTTTCAACATTTTCTTTTAATTGATCCATGTTAGTAGCCCCTATTATATTGCTAGTAACGAAAGGTCTAGAATTGACAAATGCCTGAGCTAGTTGAACCATTGTAATATTATACTCTTTAGCAAGTTTAAAGTATTCGTCATATGCTTTCATTGCTAAGGGATTGATATGTCTTTCCCATCCTTTAAACAGTGTAAGCCTAGCATTTTTTGGCATTTGACCGTTTCTGTATTTGCCAGATAATGCTCCGGAGGCAAGAGGATAATAAACAAGTAAACCACATTTTTCTCTTATAGAGATTTCGGACATTCCTATCTCATAAGTTCTGTTAACTAAATTATAGGGATTTTGTACTGACATCATTCTTGGTAAATTTTTATTTTTCGAAAGTTCGATATATTTAGATAATCCATAAGGTGTTTCATTAGACATTCCGATGTATCTAATTTTTCCACTTTTTATAAATTTTTGTAGTGCTAGTAAAATTGACTCAAAACTGTTCCAGTTACCTTCTTTGCTATTTGTGATATATTCTCTTCTTCCAAAATAATTTGTTGATCTTTCTGGCCAGTGCAATTGATATAAATCAATATAATCAGTCTTAAGTCTTTTTAAGCTTGCTTCAATTGCTTCGCCAATTTTTTTTTCAGAAAAATTATTTTCTCCTCCTCGTATCCATTCACAGCCTGGGCCAGCAACTTTAGATGCTAAAATTATTTTTTCTCTATTTTTTCTTTTTTCAAACCAATTTCCAATCATTTTTTCTGTTTTACCGTAAGACTCTGGTGTAGGAGGAACAGAATAAATTTCAGCAGTATCAAAAAAGTTGACCCCTTTACTAATAGAGTAGTCCATTTGCTCAAAAGCCTCTTTTTCTGTATTTTGAGTTCCCCAAGTCATTGTTCCAAGACAAATGAGGCTCACGTCTAAATTTGTATTTCCAAGTTTTTTGAATTTCATAAAATTGTAATAATTTTAAGTTTTTTAGATCAATTATTGACTATTGAAAAGTATTTAAAAATAATTATATTAATGTCATGGAGTTAAATAAACAAAGTACAATAAAATCATCAGTTACAGAGGCTATTATAGATCAAGGTTTAAGATCTTATATGCTTAAAGTCTACAATTATATGGCCTCAGGAGTTTTATTAACTGGTTTTATCGCATTATTGTTTTTTAAAATGTCGGTCGTTACGGGAGACACAGGTCAAATAATTGGTCTAACTAATTTTGGAAATACAATTTATGCTTCTGGTTTAAAGTGGGTTTTGATGTTGGCTCCTCTAGGAGTTGTTTTTTATATGAGTTTTGGTATTGCAAAGATGAGCGCATCAAAAGCTCAAACAACTTTTTGGATTTTTGCTGCTTTGATGGGAGCATCCCTTTCTTCAATATTTTTACTTTACACAGGCGCGAGTATAACAAGAGTATTTTTTATTACTGCAGGAACTTTTGGAGCAATGAGCATCTATGGGTATACAACAAAAAAAGATTTAACGAAGTTAGGATCTTTTTTAATAATGGGTTTATTCGGAATAATTATAGCATCTTTAGTTAACATATTTATGAAATCATCTATGATGTATTTTGTAATTTCAATTTTAGGCGTATTAATTTTTGTAGGATTAACTGCTTACGACACTCAAAAGATCAAAAATATGTATCTTTCAACTGATAGCGGTGAACTAATTGGCAAAAAAGCTGTTATGGGTGCTTTAACTCTTTATCTAGATTTTATAAATCTATTTATAATGCTGTTAAGGCTTTTTGGTCAAAGAAGATAATTATTTAACAACTTTTAAATTATTCCAACTAGTTTTAGTAATTAATCTATTAAGGTTTTCTGATTTTTCTATTATATAACCATTCTTGTCTTTAACTAAAAATCTTTCATTAAAGTTATTTGGTTTAAAATTTTTTAATATTCTAAGTAAAGGCTTATCAGATGCTCTTTGGTAAATATCAAAAGAAATTTCCCTAGATCCTGGAGATAAACTATAATTTTTCCAGGTTCCATTAGATACCATTTTTGCATATAGGTTGAGAATAGTTTGAAGTTCTTTTTTTACGAAAAATATTTCTTTGTCTTTTTTTTTAGCAACATTATTAACAACTAGTCTGAATGTTTTCATATTTTATGTTTTTTTATTAAGGGTAATTGTAATGCAGTAAAAATAAAAGTTAAAGGAAGAATTCCCCATACTTTAAAATTTACCCATACAACTTCACTTTGAGTCCTCCATATTATTTCATTAATAATTGCTAAAAAAATAAAAAAATAAGCCCATCTATTATTTAATTTCGTCCAACCTAAGTCACTAAGTTCAAAAGAAGAATTAAATATTTTTTTTAATAAATTTTTGTTAAATAAAAACTGACTTGTTAAAAGAACTGAGGCAAAAATTAAATTAATTATAGTTGGTTTTATATAGAGAAATATTGGATTATTAAAATATAAAGTTAGACCCCCAAATAAACAAACAATTGTTCCTCCCACCAAAGGAAGGTAAGGAATTTTTTTTTTCAACAATATACATTATTATGACTGCAATAATTGTTGAAATAATTAACGGAGGTATTGCTGCAGATAAATCATTATCATTTCTATAGTAAACAGTAAAAAAAATTAATAATGGGCCAAAATCAGTAATAAATTTTAGTAGCGACTTATTCACATATGATTAATAACATATATTAGTTTTCAAATAAATTTATATATTGATTTTTTTTAAAAAAATTATTATCTATTAGTTATGTCAGTTAACAATGCGAAGTTTTCAATCGGAGAAATAGTTAAACATAGACACTTTAATTTTAGAGGGGTGATTTATGATGTAGATTTTGAATTTAATAATTCCGAAGAATGGTATCAATCAATACCTGAGAATGTTAGACCAAAAAAAGAGCAGCCTTTTTATCATCTTCTTGCAGAAAGTAATGACGTGACTTATGAGGCATATGTTTCAGAGCAAAATTTAATGTTGGATCATTCTAAGAAACCAGTACAACACCCTCTAATTGATGAAATTTTTTCTGGAAAAAAGGGAACTAGCTATTTTAAGCCCTCTAATTAAAATCCTACGCCACAATATAAACATGATTCATGCAAATCTATGCCTAATAATAATTCTATAGTTAATAAGTCCTAATTGGGAATTAACTCATATTTCTTTTACTCCCTCTAAATTCTCAATTAGGCTAAAAATCTCCTTCACTTAAAATTTAGATTATAGTAATTAACAAAGAATGTTTAATTTTTTTTCACATAGTAATATTTTCTCTTTACTGGAGCTTGGTATCAAATTTATTAATTCTATTTTTTTTGTTTTACTCGCAGTAGGATTAACTTTTGCTTTAGTCTTATCCCCGCCAGATTATTTACAAGGTGATTTAGTAAGAATAATGTACATTCACGTTCCTTCTGCTTGGATAGGTCTTCTAACCTATTCTGTTATTGCCTTTCTTTCAATATTAAATTTTATTTTTAAAATAAAAGTTTTTCATTTAATTAATAAAAGCATTGCTCCCATAGGATTGCTTTTTACTTGTTTAGCAATTATTACTGGTGCACTTTGGGGTCAACCAACCTGGGGTACTTGGTGGGTTTGGGATGCAAGACTTACTTCAATGTTTATTTTAATGTTTTTTTATATTTTATATATTGTAAGTTTAAAATTAAGTTTAATTTCCCTAAATGTTTCTTCTATAATTGCTATAGTGGGCGCAATTAACATACCAATAATAAAATATTCAGTTGAATGGTGGAATACATTACATCAGCCAGCAAGTATTAAATTAGGAGGAACTAATTCAATTCACTCATCAATGATGATTCCACTAATGTTGATGTTATTGGTATTATTATTATATTGTGCGCTAATTTTTCTAATGAAATATAAAACAGAAATCATTAGAATAAAGAAAAATAAAATTAATAAACTATGATTATAAACTTTATATCAATGAACGGTTCAGGTCTATTTATTTGGTTATCTTTTGCTACATCAATTATTGCATGTTCAATTTTATATTTTAAAACAAGAAAAACTCTTAAAAAATATGAGAAAGAATTTGCTAACGAAATAAATAAACTGTCTCAAGTTGAAAAAGAGGCTATTTTAAAAAAATCTAAGATAGCTCACAAAGTATTATCTTCGCAAAGTAAAACAGCCTAAAGCATTTTTAAATGCCAACAAAAAAAGTTAAAAGTAGAATAATATTTCTTACTTTATTACTGTTTATACTTATATCTTCAATTTTTTTTATAATAAATACCTTAAATAATAATTTACTTTATTTTAAAACTCCTTCTGATGTTAAAAACAATATCAATATAAAAATTAATCAACCAATGAGATTAGGTGGAATGGTAAAAGAAAATTCTATTAAATCTAATCGTGATGAAATTAAATTTATTATTACAGATTTTAAAAATGAAATTATAGTCTCATATTATGGCTCTATTCCAAATTTATTTGTTGAGGGTAAGGGAGTCATTGCTGAAGGGAGACTAAAAGATAAAAAATATTTTATAGCTTCCAAAATTTTAGCCAAACATGATGAAAACTATATGCCACCAGAATTAAAGGATTTGATGAAAAAAAATGTTAAGTAATATTGGAAATTTTTTAATTATAATTAATATTTTAATAGGAATATCAATTATTTATATTTCTTTAGGGTATATAAAAAAAACTAACTTCGTTATTTCAAAAAAAATATATTATTTAACTATTTATCAAACGACATTTACTTTATCAGCATTTTTTATTTTAATCGCAGGATTTATTTTTTCAGATTTTTCTTTGCTAAGTGTTTATCAAAACTCTCATTCATCTAAGCCATTATTTTATAAAATAGTAGGAACATGGGGGAATCATGAAGGAAGTCTTTTATTATGGATAAATGTAATGGTAATTTTTTCAAATCTTTTTTTAATTTTTAATAAAGGTACTTCAAAAAAATATTTAATTCTAACTTTAATTTTTCAAAATATTTTAATTTTAGGTTTTTTTTTATTTTTATTTTTAAATTCAAATCCATTTAAGTTAATCATTCCAACTCCTTTTGAAGGACTTGGATTAAATCCTATTTTACAAGATCCAGCTTTAGCTATACATCCTCCTCTGTTATACGTAGGTTTTGTAGGATCATCCATTTACTTTTCGGCAGCAATGTCTTCTTTGATAGGTAATTATGATGGTAAAAACTTTGCAAAAACTATTAAAATTTGGGTTTTAATATCTTGGATTTTTCAAACGTTAGGAATAATCGTAGGTTCTATTTGGGCCTATTACGAATTAGGGTGGGGCGGTTTTTGGTTCTGGGATCCAGTAGAGAATGCTTCATTAATACCTTGGTTTGTTATGACAGCTTTATTACATTCGGTAATAGTTTTGGAAAGAAGAAATACTCTGTATTCTTGGGTAATAATTTTGTGCTTATCAACTTTTATTTCAAGTGTAATGGGAACTTTTCTTGTCAGATCCGGAATACTTAATTCAGTTCATACGTTTGCCAATGATCCGTCTAGAGGTTTATATATTTTATTATTTTTAAGCCTAATGATTTTTACTTCTTTTTTAATTTATTTAAGAAAAATTAAAAAAGAAGAGTATAAATTTAATACTAACAGCAAAGAGACATTCATTTTGTTAAATAATTGGTTTATGGCTTTTTTTTTATTTACAGTTTTAATTGGAACGATTTATCCTATTTTCACTGAAGTTTTAAGTGAAACCAAAGTTTCAGTTGGTCCTCCTTTTTATAATATTGTTATTATTCCTTTTATAATTCCTTTACTTATTTTAATGGCAATAGCTCCTAATACAAAATGGATTAAAAATAATTTTACAAACTTATTTAGAGTTTTCTTTATATTTTTTTTAGCGATAATTTTAAATTTTTTTATTTTTTATTTTTTAAAAAGCACCAGTATTATGTCTAATTTAATTTTTATATCCTCTATTTTTTTAATAATCTATTCAATTATTGATTTATTTAAACTGATTAGGAAAAAAGCTAAACAAGACTTTTCTAGAATAATTTCCCACTTAGGTTTTGGATTACTTGTTTTTTTTATTGGGATTAATCATAATTTTTCTGTTGAGAAAGACTTTAATTTACAAGTTGGGGAAACTGCAACCTTTCAAGATTTTAATATTTCTTTTGATTCAATAAAATTATCAAATCATAAAAATTATAAAGCTGTTGTTGGTACTTTTAATATTACAAATTTAAAAAGTAAATATAGTGAAAAATTAAAACCAGAAATTAGAATTTTTGAAAATCCACAAACCTTAACATATGAAGCATCTATAAGATCAAAATTTTCTAATGATTTATATATTACTATGAGCAATATAAATCGTTCAAAATTTTATAATATTAAATTTCAGGAAAAACCTTTTATGCTTCTTATATGGTGTTCTGCTATTTTAATTGCTCTAGGTGGAACTTTGAGATTATTTAGAAATGAAAATTAAAATAAAAAATTTATTAATTTTAATTGTTATATTTTGCACTTTGATTGTTTTTTTCTTAGCTCTGGGTGAAAATAAAATATATGATACTAAAAATCTTGTTGGAAAAAAAATTGGGAATTTTGAGTTAGTAGATCTTGATGAAAATATAAAAATTACAGAAATTGATTTAATTCAAAATGATCATACATTAATAAATCTTTGGGCATCATGGTGCAGTCCTTGTAGATTAGAACATAAGTATTTAAATAATTTAAAAAAAGAATATGATTTAAAAATATTAGGTATTAATTTTAAAGATAGTAAAAATAACGCTATTAAATACCTAAATGAATATGGAAATCCTTATCATTTTGTTGCAAAGGACTTTGATGGTAAGTCCTCAATTCAATTCGGTACTTATGGGATTCCAGAAAGTATATTAATAGACAAAAATTTGACAATAATAAAAAAATATATAGGACCATTAAATGATGAAAGCTTTAATGAAATTATTGAAGTTATAAAAAAATAATGAAATTTTTAATAACACTTATAATAGTTTTCTTTTTTAATTTAAATTCTTATGCAGAATACACTACTTCAAAAGAGATAAAAATATTTAAAAATTTAAGATGTTTGATTTGTCAAGGTCAATCTATAGCTGACTCAAATTCAGAATTTTCTCAAACTATAAAATTAGTAGTTAAAGATCAGATTAAAGAGGGAAAAACAGAGAAAGAAATTTATGATTTTTTAATTGAAAAATATGGAGAATGGATTGTTTATAAACCTACTTTAAACAAAGTTAATTTGCCCTTATGGATTTTACCATATTTACTATTTGTCCTTGGGGGGATTTTTATTTTTTTTATCTTGAGAAAAAGCAAGCATAATAAAGGGAATTGAAGGTGTACTTTTTTTGATTTAGGTAGTATTTTTTACTATATGAAAAAACTGTTTATAATTTTTACAACAATCTTTTTTTTAACTAGCACTCACTTGATCTCTGACGAAAATAGAGGAGGGTTTTTAGATAAATTAAAAAATGCAACTTGTGAGGGTTTTTTCTTTGGTATAAAAGCTGGTAAAAATTGTAAAGAAAGAATAGAGGCATCAAAAAACAAAAATTTAAATACAGAATCTAATTCTACAAAACTAAAAAAAGCTGTTCCAAAACAAAGTATGACGGAAAAATTAAAAACCGCAACTTGTGAGGGTTTTTTCTTTGGTATAAAAGCTGGTAAAAATTGTAAAGAAAGAATAGA
>MDTB01016021.1_pt1 | contig 13387 bp, 16 predicted proteins | sample 811161 | NCBI WGS metagenome assembly MDTB01 (sample SAMN05326650, study PRJNA326480) | marine metagenome | isolation source: seawater | place: Mediterranean Sea | collected 2009
TGGGCTTCGGTTGGTTCATGCGCGCAAGTAGGGAAAAATTGTCATATTTCTGGTGGAGCTGGAATCGGTGGAGTGCTTGAGCCACTCCAAGCTGGTCCTGTTATAATAGAAGATAATTGTTTCGTAGGTGCTCGATCTGAAATAGCCGAAGGAGTTTTAGTTGAGGAAGGCGCAGTTATCTCCATGGGTGTTTATATCGGTGCATCAACTAAAATTGTTGACAGATCAACTGGTGAAATTACTTATGGAAAAGTACCAGCATATTCAGTTGTTGTGCCAGGAAGTTTGCCTAATAAGTCTAATCCTGATGGCCCCTCTTTATATTGTGCAGTAATTGTTAAGAAAGTTGACTCGAAAACAAGAAGTAAAACTTCTATAAACGATCTATTAAGAGACTAATGCCTAACATTAATGAATTAAAATTAGCTAAGGAGCTTATTAAATTTCCAAGTGTAACACCTGTGGATGCAGGTGCCATAGGATTTTTGGCGAAGCAACTGAGGAAATTAGGTTTTGATTGTAAAATTTTAGAATTTAAAGATAAAAATAAAATAAGTAAGCCAATTAAAAATATTTACGCAAGGCTCGGTAAAAAAGGTCCCAATTTATGTTACGCTGGTCATACAGATGTTGTGCCTCCAGGTAACCTGAAAGATTGGACAGTAAATCCTTTTAATCCGACTATTAAAAAAAATCATTTAATCGGTAGAGGTGCTAATGATATGAAAAGTTCCATTGCTTGTTTTGTATCTGCTGTAGCAAAATTTTTAAAAAAGAGGAAAAAATTTAATGGCTCCATTAGTTTTTTGATTACTGGTGATGAGGAAGCGCTCGCAATAAATGGAACAAAAAAAGTAGTAGACTATTTAATAAAGAAAAAAGAAAAAATAGATTTTTGTATAGTTGGTGAGCCTACAAATCCAAACAAACTTGGAGAAATGATAAAAATAGGAAGACGTGGTAGTATATCAGGAACAATAATGATTTCGGGATCACAAGGTCATGTCGCTTATCCTCATCTTTCTAATAATCCTATAAATACATTAGTAAAAATATGTAAACAACTTAACGAGCATAAATTTGATAAAGGCAATAAAAATTTTCAACCTTCGAATTTAGAGGTTACATCTATAAATGTTGACAATACAGCTACTAACGTAATCCCTGCGACTGCTAGAGCTCAGTTCAATGTAAGATTTAATAATTTTCACACCTCAAAAAGTTTAAAGAAAAAAATTAATTCAATAGTCAGAAATTTATGTAAAAAAAATAAATGTAAGTTTAAAATTGATTTTCATGTAAGTGGAGAGTCTTTTCTTACTAAACCAAATAAAACTATTTATATGGCCAAGAATATAATAAAGAAAATTACTAAAGTAACACCTGTATTTTCTACAACTGGTGGAACTTCAGATGCAAGATTTATAAGAAAAATATCACCTTGTTTAGAATTTGGCCTTGTCAATAAAACAATGCATAAAATTGATGAATGTGTTTCATTAAAAGATCTAAAAAATTTAACTAAAATATATCTTAATATCCTAGAGGATTATTTTAAGTGAAGCCTTACAAAGTTAGAAGATCTAGAATAGATAATTTAGGTCTATACGCTGCAAAAGATATTAAAAAAGGTTCCAAAATAATTCAATATAAAGGCAAGGTTATTACTAGAAAGGAAGCTGAAGAAAATCCAAAGTATGATAACGACAAAGCCATTTATCTTTTTAATTTGAATAAAAGATATGATCTAGATGGTGATTTCAAGTTTAATACTGCAAGATTGATTAATCATTCTTGTAATCCAAATTGTGAAGTCACTGGAACTGGTCTTAAAGTTTGGGTGCACGCTATTAAAAATATTAAAAAAGGGGATGAATTTTCTTACGATTATGGTTTTAGTTTTGACGAGGATTTTAAGAATTATCCTTGTAAATGTGGAGAAAAAAATTGTTGTGGTTATATTGTGAGAGAAGGATCAAGATGGAGGATAAAAAAAAACAAAATTAAAAAAAAATGAAAAAGATTCTTTTTATTTCAACTAGAAATCCATTCTCAAGCAGGTATTCTGGAGATGTAATAGGATCCAAAAAAATTGTAAATGTTTTAAGAAAATACAGTAAGCTAGACGTAGTTGCTTTAGGTGATAAAGAAGATTTTTCTCAGAATAATATTTTTATTTTCAAAAATCCAATTTTGTTATTAAAGATTATCAATGTAATAAAATCACTACTTTTTTTAAAACCATTGCAATTCGGCCTATTTTATTCTGAGGAAATGAAACGATTCATTTACGATAGATCTGCAGATTATGATTTAATTTTTTTTTATCATATTAGATCAAGTCAATATCTACCAAAGAATTATTATGGAAAAAAAATCATTGAAATGGGAGACTTGTATTCAAATAATTACAATCAAACTTTTTATAATTTAAGTATATTTAATCCATTAAAATATATTTATTTTCTAGAAAGTATTCTTGTAAAAAAAGTAGAAAGAAAAATTTTTTCAGATTTTGATAAAATCATTCTATTTTCAAAAAATGAAATTAAAGAAATTGACCAATCATTTAGGAAAAAGATAATTCAAATTAATATTTCAGTAGATAAAATTAAGAAAAAATACTTATTTTTAAAAAATAACAAAAAAATATTATTTATTGGCAATTTAAAATATTTACCAAATAAGTTAGCGGTTAAAAGTTTTGTAAAAAAAATTCTTCCAAAATTAAAAAGAAATTTATTAGATATTAAATTCGAAATTGTGGGTGAGATAAGTAAAATTGATAAGTTTTTTCTATCATTTAATAAGGATGTTAAATGTTGGGATCAGCAAAAAAATATAGATAAATTTATTAAAGGTTCTATTTGTGGATTGGCAAATTTAGAAATAGCTACTGGTATACAAGGGAAGATTTTATCATATATGTCCTATGGGTTGCCAGTAATTTGTTCAAAAAAAACCTCATACAATTTTTTTAAAAATGTAATTAGTTATAATGATGAAAATGATCTTGTGAGTAAAATAAGCAAGTTGAAGAATGATAGAAAACTAAGTAACAAATTTTCAAAAAAATCTTTACGTTTTATAAATAGATTTACTTGGCAAAAAATTCAAAAAGAGTATTTAAAAATAATCAAAAATTAATAAAAAACCTTTTCTAAATATAATCCTTCAGGTGGGGCTGGTGGAGCGCACAATTCTCTTTTTTTTGATTTAAGCACTGATTTAATTTTCTCTGGCTTCCATTTGTTTTGCCCAACATATGTTAAACATCCAACCATTGACCTAACCTGTTTTTGAAGAAATGATTTGGACTCAAAAATTATTAATATCTTATCTCCTTGTTTTTTTATATCTGCTTTAGTTACAGTTCTGATAGGGCTTTTAGCTACACATGAAGCTGCTCTCATAGCTGCAAAGTTATGTTTGCCCAGGTAATATTTTATTCCTTTTTTCATCTTATTCACGTTAAGTTTATTTTTTATTAACCAAGCTCTATCAGTGTACAAAGGAGAACTGGTTGATCTGTTAAAAATAATATACTTATATATTTTTTTTTTTGCGCTGTGACGAGCATGGAAATCGATGTTTTTCTTTTTAATTTTAGTTATAGAAATTAATTTTTTTTTTAAAAAAAAATTAACTGAGCTTAAAAATTTATAATTATCTTTAATCTCATTATTAATAATAAAATTCGCACTCTGCCCTTTAGCATGAACGCCAGCATCTGTACGACCTGAACCATTAATTTTAATTTTTGACCTTAATACTTTTTTCAATGCATTTTGAATAGTCGATTGAACAGAGATGCCGTTTTTTTGTATTTGCCAACCAACGTAATTAGTGCCTATATACTCAATGATTATATGATAATTGAACATTAAAAAACCAAATCCCCTTTGGTAATTTTATATCCAGCTAAAAAACTTTTTGTGTCAAGAATTGTCTTTCCCTCTTTTTGGAGCAAATTAATTTTTATACCTTTATCATGGCATCCTATCACAAGATCATTAGTTAAAACTTCTCCACTATTGCCTTTATGTTCAGAAATTTCAGCTTCGATAATTTTAATTCTTGTTTCATTGTGTTTAAACCAAACCCCTGGATAAGGATTAAGACCATTTATTTTTGCTATTAATTTTTTTGCATGTTCGTCCCAATTTATTTCTGACTCTTTTTTACTAATTTTTTTCGCGTAAGTTACGAATTTTTCATTTTGATCTTTATAAATAATTTTTTTTTCTTTAAATGCTGATAACGCCTCTATAATCAACTTCGCACCTATATCAGACAATTTTTTACTTAAAGACAAATAATTATCTTTTAAATTTATACTAACACTTTTTTGCATCATATAAGGTCCAGCATCTAGTTTTGGAATAATTTTCATTATAGATATTCCGGTTTCCTTATCCATTTCCATTATCGATCTTTGAATTGGAGCTGCTCCTCTCCATCTTGGAAGAAGTGAAGCATGTATATTTAAAAATATTAAATTTTCAATATCTAAAAATTTTTTTGGAATCATTTTACCGTATGCAACTACAATTACATATTTTACACCAGATTCTTTTATGAATTTATAATCACTTTCATTGTCTAGATTTTCTGGAGATCTTACTGGAATTTTTAATTTTTCTGCTTCAAGATGAATTGGTGATTTTATCGTTTTTTGACCTCTAGATTTTTTTTTTGGAGGTTGAGTAAATACTGATAAAATTTTATAATTTGAAGAAAGAGATTTTAAAATAGGAACAGAAAATTCTGGGGTTCCCATAAATAAAATTTCATCTGCCATTAAGACTAAACAATGACTCTTTCTAAAGATTTTTTATGTTTTGATAATTTTTTAATTATCATATTTTTTTTTAATTTAGATAAGTGGTCAATAAACAATATTCCCTCTAAATGATCCATTTCGTGTTGAATACAAGTTGCAAGAAGACCTTCGGTTTCTAGGATTTGCTCAACTCCATTATAGTTTAAAAACTTAACCTTACACTTATTTGGCCTACTTATTTCAGCAAATTGACCTGGCACTGAGAGACAACCTTCTTCATATGAAGAGTCAGTATCAGAATTACTAATTATTTCTGGATTAACAAAATATAGGGGAGTTTTTTTTTCATCTTCACGGGCTAAATCAATCACTATTACCCTTTTAGGAACTCCAATTTGAATTGCAGCCAAACCAATGCCTGGAGCTGCATACATTGTGTCAAGCATATCGTCCATTAAAGATCTTATTTCATCATTTACAATTTCAACTTTTTTTGATTTTTCTCTCAAAAAAGGGTCTGGTTCTGTTAAAATTTTTTTAATTGCCATATAAAACTTTATATTCCAATTAGGTTCTTAATGGTAGGGCAGAATTTAAAAGTTTATTTCTTATTGTAACTAATTTCATTTTATTCAAAAGATTAGTAACAAAATATATGGTTTCTGGATCAAGCTGGTATGGTTCATCCTCTCCAATAATTTCAACAATTTTAAGCGCAAGAAAAGCTTTTTGATCATTTTCAATCAATTGTAGCAAATTTTTAGGAATATCAAATTTGTCTGCAAGTTCATTAAATTTAAAATTAGACGGAAGAGCAAAGCCATCGGTAATTAAAGCATCTGCAAGAGCTAGATCTTTAGCTGAAATAAAATATTTTTTATTTTTTGAAATTTTTTTAAAAATTTTATCTATATCTTTTTGAACTTTTTTTTTATTTTCTCCTTCAATAAAATATTTCAGAATTTTTGATTGGTGTATGATTTTATCATTATATTTTACTTTTCCTAAAATTAGTTCTTCATCTGAAAATATTCTAGCTTGAGCAGTCTCTCTATAATTTTCTGGGAGATTCTCAATACCAATTTCCTCAATTTTATCACTTAAAAATTTTGAAAAAACATTACTAAGATCACCTTTTTTAAACAGTTCTTCTAATAAAAAAAGATACTCAATTTGTGACTCTGGTTTTTCCGAAAGCAAATATTTTTGATAGATTAATGCTCTAGCGTCGCTTTCATCTAATGCTTGATGATTATTTTTTGCATTGATTAAAGTACTCAAATTGAATGGTATCTGTTTATAAATTTCAAAAATTTTATTTTTATCTAATTTATTATTGTTAGCAGCTGTTTCGAGTTCTTTTAATTTCTTTTTATCAGAAAAATCCTCTAATTTAATTAAATTAGCAGCATTTAAATATTTCCATATTTCCGGTTTTGTTTTTTTAGTTGGTTCATATTTAAAATCTTTTATTGTAATGCTTGAAAGATAGAAATTTAAAAGATTTTTTTCATTAATTTTATTACTTGTTTTTTCTGTAACACCGATAAGAAAGTTAATTTTATCATCATAAAATTTACTTGACAGTTTTTGTTCACGAAGAAGATCTAGCAAAAGTTGAGCTTCTGGTTTTTTATCGTTATATACTAAACAATAAATTTTAAATTTTTCTAAATAAGAGTCCTTTATTTTAGCGTCGATAAATTTTATTTTTTCACATCCCTCTTTAATATTCCCGCTCGCTATTTTTTTATCAACTAAATATTGAACGACCTTGTCTTTACTTTCAAATTGATCATTTTGGCTTAAAAAGTTTTCAATTAAGCTTATACGATCATTTTGTATTAACCAATTTACTTTTAATTCAACAAATTCTTTTTGACTCATTTCTTTTGGAGGATAAGAATATGAAAATAAAATTGCTTCCAATATCTCTTTCGATGATTTTGAAAGATTGATCTTATTTAATCTTTTAAGACTTGACCTAAAGTCTTCAGCTTTAGTTGTAGACCACATGTTTAAATTAAAATCATAATTTGCTGGTTCGTAAATTCCATAAACTTTTTGTTCATCTAATTTAATGGTAGTGCCCTCTTGAATTTGAATCTTATCTAGAGTTTTAATTGTTTGAGAATTTGTTATCTCTGAATTGATTTGAGCTTCATTTGTATCTATTTTTTGTGACTCATTGATTTCTTTTTTATTTTTCCAAATATCTATTTTTTCTTCACATAAAGTATGTGAATGAAAAAAAACGATTATCAAACTAATGAGATAATTAAAGCTTTTTAATTTCATCAGTCACGTCTATTTGGTATTTTTTTTCTGGACTTGGAAAACTTATTTTTTCTATTAAAAAGATAGCTAAAATTAAAACCACAATCACTAATAATAACTTAACTAGTAACTTTACTATTGAACTTCCTAAACTTGGTTGTCTATTGTATTTAAGTTGCATACTTTAAGAATTAATTTAAACTTAATAAATAAGACATATTTATGGAAAATCAAAACCAAAAAGAAAGCTAATTTGGGTAAAAACCTTATTTTGACCGGAATGATGGGGGTGGGGAAATCCACTATAGGTAAAATTTTAGCTAAAAGACTGAGTTACAACTTTATTGATATTGATAAATTAATCGAGGCTAAAGAAGGTTTGTCAATTAGTTTGATATTTAAAAATAAAAGTGAAAGTCATTTCAGAAAAGTAGAACAAGATATCACTTTGTTAGAATTAAAAAAAAATAACTCAGTAATATCATTGGGTGGAGGTGCTTTTTTAAATAATGATATTAGAAAGAATGTTAAAAGATTTTCGACAAGTTTTTGGCTAGATGTTCCTTTAGAAAAGTTAATAATTCGGTTAAGGAAAAATAGGCAAAGACCTCTTTTACCGGGAAAAAATGTGGGTGAGACGGTAAAAAAAATTTATTTTGAAAGAAAAAAATTTTATAATGAAGCAGACAACAGAATTAAATGTGGTTCTTTAAAATCAGAAGAAATAGTAAATAAAATAATGGATATCTATGAGAAATCAGGAAATAAAATTTAAAAATAGAAATTACAGTTATTCTGTCATAATAGGAAAAAATTCCATTAATGCACTACCAAATAAAATAAAAAAATTATGTCCAAATGTAAAAAAAATTGCTTTGATTGTTGACAGAAATATTCCAATTAAATTTAAAACTAGTTTGAGAAAAAAGCTTAAAAAATTTAATCCTTTATTCCTGCCATTTAATGCTAACGAAAAGAATAAGTCTTTTAAAACTGTTAGTTATTATTTAAATATTTTATTAGCTAAAAATTTTAATCGCTCAGATTTAATAATTAGTATTGGTGGTGGAATTACTGGTGATGTAACTAGCTTTATATCCAGTATATTTAAAAGAGGGATTAATTTTATAAATGTTCCAACAACTCTATTGGCACAAGTAGACTCTGCAATAGGTGGAAAGACTGGAGTTAATTCTATCCATGGAAAAAATTTAATTGGATCCTTCTATCAACCAAAGTTAGTAATCAGTGATACTTCGTTTTTAGAGTCTTTATCAAAAAAAGAAATGATTGGTGGATATGCTGAAATTTTGAAACATGCTATAATTAAGGATAAAAAATTTTTTTATTGGTTGGAAAAAAATACCAATCACGTTCTTTCTAAAAAAACTAAAGAACTTACTTACGCGATTAAAAAAAGCTGTGAAATTAAAATTCACTTTGTCAGTAAAGATGTAAATGAAAAAGGGTTAAGAATGATTTTAAATTTTGGTCATACATTTGCACACGCGATAGAGATAAAAAATAATTACTCAAAAAATATTACACATGGTGAAGCGGTTCTTGCAGGTATGATACTTGCAACAAAACTTTCAGTTGTAAAAAAAATATGTTCATTAAAAACTTTGAATTTAATTAAAAATATTTATTCAAAGAATAGTTTAGATACAATTAGTAAAAAATTTTCTGCTCAAAAAGACATTGGTAGGTTAGTTCCATTTCTCAAAAACGATAAAAAAAACAATGATGATAAAATAAACTTTATTCTACTGAAAAAAATTGGAAAAACAGCTCAACCAAATAAAAGTAAAATTTCAATAAAAAATTTTAAAAAATTAATTAAACCTATTTCCCAATGCTAATTTCTAAAGCATGAATTTTTGTTTTTAAATCATCTTCTAAAACTTTCATAATCATTTTTTGTGCATTTACACGAGATAAAGAATTTAAATATGAAGATTTAATCTTTACATGTAGGTGGTATTTGTCCGGAGAAAATGATCTATGTGTCGTATGCTTATGTGAATTATCAACAATCTCAATGTCCTCAATTTCAATTTCATTATTTAATTTTTCACGGATATTATCAAAATAATTTTTCATTAATTTAATTTTACTATATAGGATTATGCAATGAAAATAATTTGTGATTGGGAAAATTGTAAGGAAATTGGCGCTTATAAAGCTCCCGTTGAAAAAGATAATAGTAAAAAATATAGACTGCTTTGTTTAAAACATATTAAAATTTTCAATAAAAATTGGAATTACTTTGAAAATATGAATGATCAAGAAATAGAATTTTTTATAAAATCAGATCTCACCTGGCATAAATCAACAAAAACTTTTGGATCATCTGATAATTTTTTTAATATTCTTTGGAATAACGCCCTTGATGATAAATTAAATATTTTCAAAAGTTCGAATTTTAGAGATTTTAAGAAAACAAAAGTATCACAACAGGATAAAGATGCCTTACAAGCATTGGACTTAAACGAAGATGTAAAATGGGAGCAAATACACGCAAAATTCAAAGAACTTGTAAAAAAATATCATCCTGATAAAAACCAAGGAAATAAAAAATTAGAAGATAAATTAAAAAAAATTACTTTGGCATTTAGTCAATTAAAAAAAACTTTAGGAAAAAAATGAGCTCAGAACAATTCTTACCAAAAACAGACATAAAATTGTCAGTTAAGCAAACTTTTGGATTTGAAAGTGATATGCAGGTTGAGGCCTTTTCAAAAAAAAATGAATATGTTCCAAAGATAGATCCAGACTATAAGTTTGATAAAGATACTACTTTAGCAATTTTAGCTGGTTTCTCTTTTAACAAAAGAGTTTTAATTCAAGGTTACCACGGTACAGGAAAATCTACTCATATAGAGCAAGTAGCTGCAAGACTAAATTGGCCATGTGTTAGAGTAAATTTAGATAGTCACATAAGTAGAATAGATTTAATTGGAAAAGATGCCATTGTATTAAAAGATGGAAAACAAATTACTGAGTTTAAAGAAGGTATTTTGCCTTGGTCAATTCAGAATCCAGTAGCATTAGTTTTTGATGAATACGATGCTGGAAGACCTGATGTAATGTTTGTAATTCAAAGAGTGTTAGAAAGTGAAGGAAATTTTACTTTATTAGATAAGAATAAAGTTTTGCAGCAACACGATCTATTTAGAATTTTTGCTACAACAAATACTGTTGGGCTTGGGGATACAACAGGTTTATATCATGGTACTCAACAAATTAATCAAGGTCAGATGGATAGATGGAATATAGTTTCAACTTTAAATTATCTATCATTTGAAAAAGAACTAGAAATAGTTTTAGCGAAAAACAAAAATTTAAATAATAAAGAGGGAAAAGAACTTTTATCAAATATGATAAAGGTCGCTGATTTGACAAGAAAAGGTTTCATTAATGGTGATATCTCTACTGTGATGAGTCCTCGTACAGTTTTACATTGGGCGGAAAATACAGGTATATTTAAAGATAAAGGATATGCTTTTAGAATAACATTTTTAAATAAGTGTGATGAATTAGAGAAAAAGATAATTTCTGAATATTACCAGAGATGTTTTGGTGAAGACTTGCCGGAGTCTTCTATTAATATCACCTTATAAAGTGGAAAATAAAAAAGAAAAAATAGCTGACTTTAAAACTGCAATAAGTTCAACTGTAAGATCGCTATCTAATTCAGAAAAAATTGAAGTATCTTTTGGTAATGAAAGTTCCAAATCTGGAACAAATTCAATAAAATTGCCTGAACTAAGCCCTATTGATAATAAATTTAATTATAATCAAATAAGAGCTTTAGCAGACTCAAAATCTTTGAGACTTAGATTCTCTGATCCTAAAACATTTAAACAATATGAGCCCGACGGAAATATATCTAAAAAACTCTATAGAATTTCAGAAAAAATTAGATGTGAAAAAATTGGAACTAGCTATTTTAAAGGAGTTAAAAATAATATTGAGACTTTTTACCAAGAGAGGATCTCTGGCTTAGATCTGAAAAGCAGTGAGGATAAAATTGTTGAATCTTTCGAAAATTATTTAAGAACAAAATTTCTTGATTTCGAAAATAATAGCCAAATTGATAAAAAATTAAAATTATATAAAAAAAATTTAAATGAAAAATTTAAAGGCAAGATACGTCAATTAAATGAATTTACTTTGGATCAAGAAAAATTTAATTCATTAATATCTGAACTAATTTCTAATATGAATCTTGATGAAAATCTGGATGAAGAAGAAAAAAAAGATGATGATCAGAATAATGACGATAAGCAAAATAAGCCAGATAACCAAGAAAAACAGGCAAAAGAGAAAGAAGATAAGCAAGAGGAAATGTCGATAGATTCTGGTATTCCAGACCTTGAAAATGAGGCAAAAGAGTCAGACCAGGCTGAGGAGGAAGTTGAAATAGAAGATAGCTCTCAACCAGATTTAAGAAAAAAGAGCAAAAGCGCTTTAGGGGATATAAATTATAAAACATACACTGAAGAATTTGATGAAATTATAAAAGCTGAAGAATTAGAAGGAATTGAAGAACTTATAAGACTTAGAAAAAATTTAGATCAACAATTATTGCAATTACAAAATTTTATTTCTAAACTTGCTAATAAATTGCAGAGAAAACTTTTAGCAAAACAAAATAGATCATGGAATTTTGATCTTGAGGAGGGATTATTAGATACTTCAAAATTACCAAGAATAATTATGGATCCATTTAACTCCTTATCTTTTAAAAAAGAAAAAGACATTGAGTTTAAAGATACACTAGTAACAATTTTAATTGATAACTCCGGTTCAATGAGAGGTAAACCTATTTCTGTAGCAGCAATCTGCGCTGATATACTTTCAAGAACATTAGAAAGATGTGCAGTCAAAGTAGAAATACTTGGTTTTACTACAAAACATTGGAAGGGAGGATCTTCAAGAGAAAAATGGATGAAAAATGATAAACCTACTCTGCCAGGAAGATTAAATGATCTCAGACACATTATTTACAAATCAGCGGACACGCCGTGGAGACAGGCTAAAAATAACATGGGTTTAATGCTTAAAGAAGGATTGTTGAAAGAAAATATCGATGGAGAAGCGCTTAAATGGGCTTACAACAAAATGAATAGAAGAAAAGAAGAAAGAAAAATCCTTATGGTCATCTCAGATGGGGCTCCAGTGGATGACTCTACACTTTCAACGAATACAAGCGACTATCTAGAGTCTAACCTTAAAAAAACAGTCAAGTGGATTGAGAATAAAACAGATATTGAATTATTAGCTATCGGTATAGGTCATGACGTTACAAGATATTACAATCAAGCTGTAAAAATTACAGATGTTCAGGATTTAGGTGATGTAATGATAAATCAGCTTACTGACCTTTTTGTAGAAAGAAATAAAAAAACAGTTCACTAATTTTTAATTTTTGAAACTGAACTTTCTGAAAAATCTTTTAATTTATCTATAAACAATTTAAATGGAATTAGCATTGTTAATGATATAAATAGTTTAACAGCTAAATCACCAAAAGCTAAAGTCACCCAAGGTACCCCCGTCGCATAAAAAGCAATTGAAAAAAATAGAAACGTATCGGTTATAGATCCCATTATCGATGATGCAAGAGGCGCTGCATACCATATTTTTTTTCTTAAAGAGTCAAAGATTTGTACATCTAAGTTTTGAGCAATAAAAAATGCAACTCCCGAACCAATAGCGATTCTTATAGAAATAATGTCTGAAAAATTAGTTGATACAAATAATGTTAAAAGAACTCCAGTTGTAAATCCTACATACACAACTTTTCTCGCTACCAATTTGCCGTAAGCGCGGTTTGCCAAATCTGTGATTAAAAAAGTGACTGGATAGCTAAAAGCACCATAAGTTAAAATTTCATTAAATCCAAAATATTGAATGGGGAATTGAACTAAGTAATTTGAAAGAACTACAATCAAACCCATCAGGATAGAAAGTTTGTAAAATAAATTCATTTTAGAATTATGATTTTGCTGAAATAGATGCTTTTATTTTTTTTACTTTATTTGAGAGTTTTGTATTTTTTGCTGATATTAAAAATTTATCAATACCACCTTTAAAATCAACAGTTCTTAAAGCAGCATTAGCTACATTAAGTTTTATATCTTTTTTTAAAATATCACTCCTAAAGGTTACTTTTTTTAAATTTGGCAAAAATTTTCTTTTAGTTTTATTTTTAGCGTGGCTAACGTTGTGACCTTTCAAAGGTGATATTCCTGTTAATTCGCATCTTTTAGACATAATTTTTTCCTGGTGTTATATAATTCTTGTAGACATTGGGGTCAA
>MDTB01043565.1_pt1 | contig 13387 bp, 17 predicted proteins | sample 811161 | NCBI WGS metagenome assembly MDTB01 (sample SAMN05326650, study PRJNA326480) | marine metagenome | isolation source: seawater | place: Mediterranean Sea | collected 2009
AAAGCAATTATGTCTATGACCTATGGTGGAAATTGGTTTTCAATACAAACTTGGTTTCAAAATATTCCTTTTAGAAGAATTAAAGCTGGAGTTTTAAAGCTAGGAGGTATGAAAACAAGCTATATAAGATTTTATGAGGTATTACCCGGAATGTCACAGGAAAAGTTTGAAAGCTATATGAGCAGAGTAAGAGATTTGGTAAAAAAATTATAAATTTTAATTTTTATCCAAAAAGTATATAAATTAGTTATGGAAAGTATAAAAAATTGGATGATATCTTGTGCAAACATTATGTTTGATGATTCAAAGAATGATTTAAGATCGCTTCCAAAAACAGTTAGGCTTCAAATTTTAATTGTACTATCTTTTGTGTGGTCGACTGTTTTTAGTTTATATGTGTTTAGTTTAACTAGTTTTATTTGGGGTTGGGCTGGAGTAGTGCTAGCACACATAGGTTTAATAATAGCAGTTTATATTACTTTTAAATTTTTTCACAAAGCTAAAGTCGAACAAAAAAGTGTATTCGAAACAGGTAATTATAATCCAGCAAAAATATTTGTTGCTTTCTTCATAATATTTTTTATTTTTATATTCACAAAAGGTATAGATGTGCTTACAAGAACAAATTCTTATTCAATAGAATATGACGGCCCAGTCAAGTCAACTTTAGAAAGAATTAAAGAATTTGTGAAATAAATTTTCAATGTGTGGAAGATTTGCTCAAACAAATATAATTAAAGCAACTTCAGATATAGTTAAAACTGTTATAGGAAAAGTAGATAACATTGATAATTTTAATATAAGTCCAGGACAAGAAGCAGCTGTAATAAAAAAATATAGTAATGGACGTGCACTGGAACTTTGTCATTGGAGTATTTTACCTGGTTGGGCTAAAAATAAAGAGGGTTTCAGACGTCTTCATAATACAAGATTTGAAAGTTTGAACAAACCTTATTTTAAAAGATTAATTTCAGAAAATCGATTATTAATACCTTGTAGTTATTTTTACGAATGGTCAAAATCTGAAGAAAATAAAAAAGTTCCTTATTGTTTTAAATTAAAAAATGATAATGACTTAATGTATTTTGCAGGAATTTTTGAAAATAATCAATTTAGCATAATTACAAGAGAGGCGGATGGTGAGAACTTAAAGATTCATCATCGTCAACCATTAATAATAAATAAATCTAAAATAAATGACTATTTGAATCTTAAAAATAATGGCCAAGAGGTTTTACAATCTATAAAACCACCAGATTTCGACTTTTATCAAATTGGGATTGAAATAAATAACCCAAAAAATAATTATAAAGAACTAATAAACCCATTGCCAAATTGATATAATTTAGTTTAAAATTTTCTATGTCTAAAATAAAATTTGAAATAACAAACAATAAAGTTGGATGCTTTATTTATTCTGACTTAAAAACCGTTAAAAAAAATCAAATAGATGAAATAAAAAATTTACTTAACAATTATGGAGTGCTTTTTTTTAAAAATCAAAACTTGAGTCCCTCAGAGTATATTGATTTTTCAACAAATTTTGGAATTCCGGCAAAATATCCTATGTTGAAACCACATAATGATTTTAAAGATATTTATGTCATAGAAAGAAAAAAAACTGATACAGGGAAAAGTTTTGGAGAAGGTCCACACACTGATTCTTCCTATTTAGAAAATCCTCCTAGATTTACTTTTTTACAAGCCATTGATGTTCCTGAGGAAGGAAAAGGTAACACTTTATTTTATAATCAATTTCTAGCTTATGAAGCACTGCCAAAAGATACGAAAGATAAGATTGAAAATTTAAAGGGTATATTTTCTTCTCAGGGAAAAATAGCGCAAACACGTGAATTAAGAATGGCAGATCATGGAACTAGTGGCACAAAAGAAATAAAGTCTGAGCATAAATTAGTTCAATCTATTGAAGGTAGAAAAGCAATTTATTGCTCTCCAGGTCATGTTGTTGGGATAGTTAATTTTGCTTCCGAACAACAAGAGTTAATAAGTTTTTTATCATCACATCAAATAAAAAAGGATTTTTCATTTAGTTTTAGTTGGAGAAAAGGTGATATTGCTCTTTGGTCCAACCGTTCCATGCTTCATGCAGCAACAGCATTTAACGGTAATAGGAAAATGTTTAGAATAACTATTCAGTGATTAATCTTTGAAGATTGTAAGGTGACCCATTTTTCTACCTTCTCTAGGTTCTTTTTTTAAATAATCATGAAAAAATTCATTTTTTTTGAAAGTTTTTTTTTTGTAATCCTGAATTTCAAAACCTAATACATTATACATTTCTGCATTAGAGATTTTTTCAATAGGCCTGAAATCTAAGTTACATACAGCTCTAACATGGTTTTCAAATTGAGAGATATTGAAAGCCTCAATAGTTAGATGACCTGAATTATGAAAACGTGGAGCAATCTCATTTACTAATAAATCATTACTTTCAGTAATAAAGTATTCTACAGTTAGTACACCTACATATGAAAATTTTTCTGCAATTTTTTTAGCTTTGTTAACAGCATCTTTAAATATTTTATCACTTATATCGGCAGGTATTTTTGATTTATATAAAATTTGATTTTTATGGATATTTTCAATCGGTTCATAACTTGACATAGTTCCATCTATATACCTTGCAATAACAACTGAAATTTCTTTTTTTAATTTTACTTTTTTTTCAAGAATATAATCAGAAGTAAAACACCAATCTTGCTTTATATCATCTAAGGAATTAAGAACAAATTGACCTTTTCCGTCATATCCTAAAGTATTTGATTTAAGTATTCCCGGAAGTAGATGTTGATTTTTTTTTATATCTTCAGCAGAATTTATACTGGTCCAATCTGTAGTGTTAATTCCTAGTCCATTTAGAAAAGTCTTTTCTAGTTTTCTATTTTGAGCAATTTTGTTTATTTTTGGTGATGGTAATACTTTTTTCTCTTTCTCAATGAGGTTTAAAAAATCTATCGGTATATTTTCAAACTCATAGGTTACAAAGTCAACTTTGCTAATAAATTCTCTCACTTTTTCGTTATATGAATACTTGCTACAAATAAAATGGTCACAAAAATTCTGAGCTGGTCCATCTTTGTCATCCGAAAGTACAACCGTATTTACTTTTAATTTTTTTGCAGCAACACATAAAAGTGATCCTAATTGACCTCCCCCAATTACTCCTAATCGAATAGTATTTGACATTTATCTTGGTCTTTTCTTTACAGATTTAGTTTGTCTGATCCTATAATTTTCAAGTTTAAGTCTAACTTTTTTGTCTTGTAGGGCGATGATTGAGATTGCTAGTAATCCAGCATTTTTTGCTCCATTAATAGCCGTTGTAGCGACTGGGATTCCACTTGGCATCTCATTTGAAGCAAGTAGAGCAGCGATGCCATCCGTCTTATTGTCTTTAATTGGAACGCCAATTACTGGAATTTTTGTTAAAGACGCACACATTCCGCTTAAGTGTGCAGCCCTTCCAGCGCCACTACATACTACAGAATAATTTTTGTGAGCATTTTTCGCAAATTTATAAAGTCTTTCTGGTGTTCTATGAGCGCTCACAATCAATACGTCATGCTTGATACCAAATTTTTTTAAAATTTGTTCACATTCTTTCATAACGGGATAATCACTTTTGCTACCCATTATAATAGCTACTTTATTTGGAGAATTTGCTTTCACAGAATATTTTTAACTATTTTTTTGAAAATTACAATAGAACATTTAATAAAAATTAAATTAATGTCAAAAGCTCATATGGTAATTTAGTAATTTTACCTTTTGAAGAAATTACCGCAAGTTCAATTGTGGACGTAAAAATCAGTTTATTGGCTTTTTCTATATTTTGTTCAAGTACAAGTCTTACCGGACTTTTTTCAATAATTTTTGAAACAACTACTAAATCATCTTCAAATTTTGCAGGTGCTATATATTTGGACGATAATGACCTTACCACAAAAATGACATCAAATTTCTTTTTTAACTCTAGATGTTTGTGTTTTAATCTCTCATAAATTAGTTCTGTTCTTGCTCTCTCTGTGTATTTAAAGTAATTGGCGTAAAATACTACTTGCCCTGCATCGGTATCTTCATAATATATTCTAACTTTAAATTTATGATCCATTAAACTAATATAAATATTTATTGTTTCAACTTCAACTTGCTTAAATATTTCCCATATTTTGAACAATTTTATGACAACCAATTTGCTAAATTTATATGTAAATAAACTAATATGAAAATACTAGCTATTGCAACTTTACTTCTTATGTTGACAAACTGTGCCGGTGGTAATGTAGCAAAAATTAAATTGGGCAAAAAATGTACTGTCGCGGACTCAAAACAGATTCAAGAGTCCTCTTTTATCTGGTTCGTGTCTAAAGAGGCACTTAATGACTTTGATAAGAGAATCAATAAAAAACATTGTTTAAATAGTTAAAATAATTAGAAAAAAAACGAAAATGTGCTAATAAGGGATAATGTCATTATCCCTTATTATTGCTATTATTATAATTTTTATAATATTAATCATGATACCGTTAATAATAAGTAAAAAAGCTGAAAGAGAATCAAAAACTTTAGATGAATGGGAAAAAATAAAAGAATATGGAAAAAAAATTAATGAAAAAACGAGAAATAAAAAAGATTAATGAAATTATTTTCAATTTATTTTTTAATAATAAATTTAATCATTACAATTAATGTTATGGCAGAAAAACCTTATCATCACCTTGCAGACGGGACTTTTAGAAATCCAGAAGGTTCACCAAAAAGAGATCCTAATATTAAATGGTCTTATAAAGTTTTTAATAATGAAAGAAAAAAAATTAAAATTAATTTTCCTAAAGAGCATGTGGTCCCAAGAGATAAGGTTCTAAAGGACTTAAACAAAAATTTGAACAACGATTATATTGCGTGGATAGGACATGCAACTTTTTTAATTAAATTGGGTAATAATACTATTATTACAGACCCCCTATTCTCAAAGAATACAGGCCCATTGATTTTCGGTCCAAAAAGATATGTAGATCCAGCTATAAAGTTGGAGGATATACCAAAAACAAACATTTTTTTATTAACACATAATCATTACGATCATCTTGATGTAAATTCTGTTAGAAATTTTCCACATAAAGATGCAAAAGTCATCACTCCTCTAAAGTTATCAAAATATTTTAATCGTTTTAAAGATGTTAATGAATTGGATTGGTATCAAAAAATCAAAATTAATGATGAATTACAAATTACACTTCTGCCAGCTGTACATTGGTCGAAAAGAAGTTTATTTGACACAAATAAAACATTGTGGGGAAATTATTTAATTGAGTATAAAGATAAAAAAATTTTATTTGCCTGTGATACTGGTGTTGGAAATATATATAAAGAGCTTGGGAATAACTACGGCCCAATAGATATAACTTTCATAAATATTGGGGCCTATAATTTTTTTCCTATAATGCCTGAAAAAGATAAATCAGTTTACCATACAAATCCTGAACAAGCCTTAAGCTTAGCTAGAGATCTCAAAAGTAAAAAAGTTATTGGTATGCACTGGGGAACAGTTATTCTTTCATTAGAACCGATTATGGAACCTCCAAAAAGATTTAGAGATAATGCAAACAAATTTGGTTTTAAGCAAGAGGATGTTATAACTTTTAAGATTGGTCAAGTTACTGAGTTAAAAGAATTATTAGATTAGTTTAATTTTTTTTTATACTCTCTATCTATCATTGCTGTGAGTGAGTCTACTAATCCATCTGAAAACTTAAATATCTCATTAGGTTTATATTCATCTGATTTATTTTTATTTGGATTTGTCTTGTCTTCAACTACAATATTTGACGTAGGGTCATTATCTTTAAGGTAAACAAGCATTATCCAATTTTCATCAATCTCATCATCTGACTTTATAAAAATTTCAGATGTTTCATATCTTCTGTCAATAACTCTTAACAAAGACATTTTTTTTGGTAACCATTTACGATTTAACTGAAATACACATGAAGTCATTGATCTGAAAAAGCTTTCAAGATTATTTTCTATTTTTTCTCTAGCAATATTAAATTGTTTTTCTTTTTCAAGAAGATCTGATCTAGTATCTTTATCAGAAACAGATATGCCAAGCTGCTCAATTCTCTCTCTAATTTTTTGATCTCTTATAGCTTGATATTTTAATTTAATTTTTTCTATTCTATCTTGTACCTCACTATAATTTTCACGTTCTTGATTAAGCACGAATTTTTCCAGTTTTTTTATCTCTAAGGTTTCTCTTTTTCTAAATTGCTCAATTTTTTTCTCTAGTTTTATTTTTTCATAAAATAATCTTTGTTTTTCAGCTTGTTCCTTTCTTACTTGGGCCTGTTCTTCTCTAATAAACTTTCTTAACTCAATTTTTCTCTCTTTTACTAATTTAATTTCATCGCGTATTTCACTCTGTTTAGCTTTTATTTCTGCTTTTTTCTGTAACTTATTTTGTCTTATAACTTCCTCTTTTTCTTTTTTCATTTTTTTTATTTGTTCTATTTTTCTTCTTTCTTTTTCTTCTTCAACAACTTCTTTAAATGAATTAATTTTATCTGATATACGTTGGAAAAAGCTTTGGAGAGTCTTGTCTAAATTAAAATCAATTTTAAAATTAAAATTAATTTTTTGAGCAATTCTTATAATTTTACGAAAAGTTTCTTTGGAAGTCTTTTTTTTCTTATTTGCATTACGTTTTCTAGATTTGATTTTTTTCTTTTTTTGTAAAGGTTTTCTTCTTCTTCTTTTAGATATTTTCTTTTTGGCTCTTTTTAGTTTGAACCTTTTTTTTGTTTTTTTTCTATTTTTGTTTTTTTTCTTTTTTTTTTCATACCCGATATTAATTAAATATCAGTTTTTATGAATATATATAGTCTCTTGTGGAGCGAGCTGTATTGAAGTTTTTCACAATTTGTAATTGAAATACTGCTAAGTCTTTATATCTAAACGCTGCAGCACAACTTGCTAAATAAAATGACCACATTTTTACAAATTTTTCACCAAACATGTCTTTAACTAAATCTTTTTTTTTCATAAATCTATCTAACCAACTTATGAGGGTTTTATCGTAATGACGTATTAGGGTCTCTGTATCAGCCACAATCAATCCGGTTTTTTCAATTGGTTTTATTATTTGACTTAAAGAAGGACACATGCCTCCAGGAAAAATATACTTATTAATAAATTTATTTGGTGGAGTAGGTTTGTCTACCACGCCGATAGTATGTAATAAAAATAAACCTTCATCTTTTAAAAGTTTGTTTATTGATTTAAAAAAAGAGTTATAAAATTTTTTACCAACGTGCTCAAACATACCAACTGAATAAATTCTATCGTATTGTCCTTTTATTTCTCTGTAGTCTGCTAATATAAATGAGACTTGGTTATCAAGTTTAAGATCTTTAGCTTTTTTTTTACAATAATCGATTTGATTTTTACTTAAAGATATTGCAGTTATTTCACAGCCCTTCTGCCTAGCTATTTCAAATGCCATTCCTCCCCAGCCACAACCAATCTCTAGCAATTTATTTCCACTTTTAATATCCAGTTTTTTTATAATATGATCTATCTTATTTTGTTGTGCCTCTTCTAAAGTCTTAGTATCTTTTTTCCAATATCCACAAGAATATTGTCGATGCTTAGTATCAAGAAATATATCATAAAGTTTTTCACCTTTATCTCCACCTATGTCATAGTGATATTCAGCATTCTTTCTAGATTTGCTAGGTAAATTAAAATTGGATAAAAATCTTACAATTTGAAAAGTTTTTTTTGAAATATAACTGGCTGTCGTTATTTCGTCTCTACCTAAATTTTTTACTAGGGACATTAAAAATTCTTCTAATGATCCATTTTGTATCAAAATTTCATTTCTCATATATGCTTCAGGAAATTCCAATTCTGGATCAAGTAACAACTTCCAATTTAAATTTTCTTTAAGTAATTTTAAAATTAAAGGATTTTCTTTTCTTGGATTTCCACAAATATATTTTTGACCAGCTGAGTCTTCCAAAACTATTCCATCTTCTTTGTAAATTTTATTTAAAACTTTTGCTAAAATCATATTTTAAGCTGCTATATTTTTTTTTAAATTAAATTTTAAATTTTCTAATTCTTTAATTAATTTTTTTTGTTGTTCAGCACTTAAAAGTATTAATGGAGGTAAAACATTTTTAAAAATTGGATTTTTAACAGACATATAACTGTGTAGAGCAGAAATTAAATTATATTTATCAAAAGTATGCCTTACCATAATTAATTTTTCATTAGATTTTTGAGTATTATTTTTTTCAAAATCATCAAAAACATCTCTGGCTAATCTATAAGTTACGTTCGCTATAGCAGAAATACACCCGGCGCATCCGATTTCTAATCCTTTTAATAGTTTTGACTCATCTCCTGGAAATGTTAAAAAATTTTTAATTTTTAGATTTTCATACAAATTATAACTCGAGTCTTTGCAGCCAACGATATTTTTTGGATAAGTTCTCACAAGTTTTTTAACTAGGCTAACTTCAAATCTAAATCCACTTAACTTTTCAAAATTATATAAAATTATTTTTATCTTTGGAATATTTTTTATAATATTTGAATAAAAGCTAAATACACCTTCATCTGTGTTCCCTTTGTAATAAGCAGGAGGCATAATAAGGTAGGTTTGAAAATCGTACTCCATCGAATATTTTATAAAATCTATATTTTCATTTAATGAATTACACCCTGTTCCTAAGTAAAAATTTTTTTTATATTTGCTTAGAGAAAGTTTAGAAACTAACTCTTTTTTTTCAGCTATTGAAATTAATTGACTTTGTCCAGTTGAACCAAAGAAAAAAACACCGTGTAAACCATTCTCTATAATATTTTCAGCATGAGCTATAGTTGCATCAACATTTAATGAATAATCATCATTTATAACACTTAACGTAGCTGCATATACCCCTTTTTTAATCATAATCTTACCTAATTCTTTTTATCTAAGTTATAATATTAATTTTCAAAATGAAAGTTCTTGTTATACAGCAAAGATACGGTATCGGAGATATGCTAATATTCTTACCTTACCTTAAGGCTATTTATGAAAAAAATAGGGCAAAAATTTCACTGCTTTCAAAGGAATCGTCTCGATCTGATGAACTATTTGCAGGTGAAGATTTTTTAAGTGAGGTAATCAAACTAGACTCTTCTAATGACGGGATTTTGGGATTCTTCAAATTATTAAAGGAAATAAAAAAAAAAAAATTTGATAAAGTGTTCATATTTAATGGTTCTGTGAGATATAAATTTTTAGCAATGTTTGCTGGTATCACAGAGATACATCAATACCCTCTTTTTACTTCTAAGGATATTATTTTTCAATCAGCTAAAGTGTTTACAGAAAACTATGTTGGTAAAGTTTTATCTACTCAACCAATATTAAATATAAAATCTGAAAATATTAACAACGCAAAAAAAGTTTATGGTTTTAATAATAAATTTAAAAATATAGTTTTCGGTGTTTCTGCATCAGGTCCAACAAAAAGGTGGGGCATAGAAAATTATATAAATTTGGCTATTCAATTAAATAAGTATAAAGATTGTAAATTTTTTATTGCAGCAGGAAAGAAAGATATAGATATAATTGATAAAATAAAGCAATCCGAAATCGGTGGTAACTGTTTGTCTTTAGAAAATTTATCAATTAAAGATATTTTACCAATTATAAAGAATTGTGATTTATATATAGGTAATGACACAGGATTTATGCATATGTGTTCAGCTCTCGGTTTAAAATCTATAGGAATATTTGTAGACTCTCCTGCTTACGCTTACAGCGGTTATTCTGAAAACATTCAAGCTGTAGTTCCTGAAGGAGAAACTATTGAAAGCACTACACATGATACTAGAGGTAAAGAAAAAATTTCTTTTAATAAAGTATTAAATAAATCAAAAGATTTTTTAATTTAATTAAAATCATTTTTGATAATTTTTTCTTTCGCCTCATTAACTAGTTGGCTTAATCTTTCGGAATTTACATCTCGGTTCATATCAGGGTGTATCTTTTTTTGTAGTTTGGCTGCAGTTTTTAATACTTCATTTTTCGTACAACCTTTTTTAAGCCCTAATATTTTATAACTTTCATTTAAAGTAATACTAGAGCTAGCTTGTGAACCTTTCTGACTAAACCTTCCGGAGCTTCTTAAAACTTGAATGAGTCTCCATAATTGGAATAACTGAAAAACGGTAAAACCCTTTATTTTGAGTCCTGTCAAAAGAATTAATAAAAATGGTAAAGAAAATAAATATTTACCTCCTACCGCTAAAATAGCAGCCAAAAAAATTGATATTATTATAGCTAATCTCTTTAAAAATTGAGCAATTTTTTTACTGCTAGTTTTTGCAAACCAATTTAAAAATGAATAAATAATGACAAATATGATAATTCCAATTAAAAACCAATTCATATAAATTACTTCTTTATGAATATACCAAAATTAAAAAAAATTGAGAGTGAGAAAAAGTATCATGATATCACTATAAAGGATGATTATGCCTGGGTAGACCAACCAGATATATTAGAGGTTTTAAAGAACCCAAACAAATTACTCCCTGAAGTCAAGGATTATATTGAAGAAAATAACTCCATAACTTCAAAATATTTTGAAGATGTGACTGATTTACAAAAAAATCTTTTTAGTGAAATTAAAGGAAAAATCAAACTAGATGATACCTCTTTAAAATTTAAAGATAAAAAATATTATTATTGGTCAAAAACAGAAGCCAAAGGAAATTATGGAAAAAGATTAAGACAATTAGTAGATGGATCAAAGCCAGAGGAAGTTTTTTTTGATGGCGATTTAGAAAAAAAAAAACGTGGTTCAAAATATTTTGGTGTCGGTAGTGTAAGTGTTTCCCACTGTGATAACTTTATGGCTTACTCTTTAGACTTAAAGGGCTCAGAGTACTACACAATTTATCTAAGAAATTTAAATAATAAAAAAGATGAGGAAGACATAATTGAGAATACAAGCGGGAGTATTACCTGGTCCCTTAATAGTAAAAGTTTTTTTTATTCCAAATTAGATAGATATCATAGACCAAGACAAATATTTCAACACGTTATCGGTGAATCTACAAATCAAGATATACTAATCTTTGAAGAAAAGGATGATACTTTTACTTGCGGAATAGGGTTAACCTCAGATGAAAAATATTTTATAATAAGTACTTCAGATCATATAACAACTGAAGAATATTTTTTCAAAACTGATGAAAAAAAAATAAAACCTACTCTTTTTAAAAAAAGGATAAAGGATGTTCGATATTCAATTGACTCATGGCAAGATTTTTTTTATGTACACACAAATGAAGATGCAAGGGACTATAAAATTCTTAAGTGTAAAACCGATGAAATAAATAATTTAGAAACATTCATTCCAGCAAAAAAGGAGACTGTCATAGGTAGTTTAGATTTTTTAGACAATTATATTTTAAGAGCAGAAAAATCTGACGCTATTCCCAAACTTTACGTGAGAAATATTAAAACAAACAAAGAAGAAGAAATTAAAATTTCTGATGAAGCGATAGGTGTACCTGGGGCATCGTTAATGCAAAAAAATACTAATACAACAAAAATCAGAATTAGTTGGGAAAGCATGGCAACTCCAGGAAGGATTTATGAATACGATATTGTTTCAAAAGAAAAAAAACTAGTTAAAGAAGCTGAAATTCCTTCGGGTCATAATCCTGATAATTATGTAGTCGAAAGAATAAAAGCAAAGTCTCACGACGGTAGATTAATTCCAATAAGTTTAGTTAGATTAAAAAATTCTAAACAAGATGGAAAGTCAAAAGTTTTGCTCTATGCTTATGGGGCATATAAACATAGTATCTTACCGTCTTTTAGTGCTTCAAGATTTTGTTTGGTAGATAGAGGTATTACATTTGCTATTGCTCATGTAAGAGGAGGTGGTGATCTAGGTGATAATTGGCATACTGAAGGTAAAAGAAAATTGAAAAAAAATACTTTTTTAGATTATATAGCCTGTGCCAATCATTTAATAGAACAAAGATACACTTACAAAGGTGGTTTATGTTTTTATGGTGGTAGTGCTGGCGGTCTTACAGGAGGCAGTGTTGCAAATATGGCTCCTGATTTATTTTTTTCAATGTTGTTGCTCGTACCTTTCGTAGACACTATGACAACTATGCTTAATGAAAAACTTCCACTAACACCAGCCGAATGGGAACTGTGGGGAAACCCAATTAAAAGTAAAGAATATTTTGAATATATTTTATCTTATTCACCTTACAATAATTTAGAGAGAAAAAAATATCCACCAATATTTATTACTACTTCAATTTTTGATAACCGAGTTTTATATTCTGAGCCTATAAAATATATTGCTAAATTAAGAGATCTAAAAGAAGATGATAATGTTCAATTGCTTAAATGTAAAATGGAGGCAGCTGGTCATGGTGGTATGAGTGGTAGAGATAATGCTATCAAAGAATTAGCGGAAGAATACAGTTTCATTTTGAAAAATGGAAAAATTTTAAAATAACTTTATGGAAAATAAAAATAAATTTGACTGGAATTGTAAAAATACTTGGTTTAAAAGTGCAAAAAATACCTTGTGGTGTTTAATTGGATGTTCGATTGGTGACTTTGGAACTATTTATTATTTTCAAGTTACACCTCATACTTTATCTGTTTTCTCAGTTATGTTGATAGCTATAATTAATGGAATTTTAACTTCTATAATTCTTGAAACAATTATTTTAATTCGTCAACAATTTGCTTTGCTTGATGCTTTTAAAACTGCATGTGGAATGTCTTTAATAAGTATGATTTCAATGGAACTTGCGATGAATCTAACAGATTACTTAATAATTGGATCAGCTAAGTTAGTTTGGTGGGTAATACCTATTATGCTTCTAGTTGGATTTTTAACGCCGTGGCCTTATAACTATTGGCGGCTTAAGAAATTTAATATTTCTTGTCATTAAAAGCAATTTTTACTAGTAAATCCAACAACTTTGTTCCCTGGATCAATTTCAAATGTTCTTTCACATTTAATTTTTAATTTTTCTTTCGTATAAATATAAAATCTATTTTTAGAATTTTTTTTAAATTTAATTTGATTTGGTTTACCAAACTCAATTTTAAGCTCTACTTCAGATTTATTTAACCATTCACTCAAAAATGATTCCTCTTGTGAAACTTTTTCATCAATCTTATTAGTTACTGTCTGACAAGAAGTCAGAAATATTGACACACAAATAAATATTAAAATTTTTTTCATTTTCAACTAATTGTAGAATATACATCAATTTTATAAACAGAAATATTTCTCATAGGTTGTAATTTTATATAAGAGAC
>MDTB01103639.1_pt1 | contig 13387 bp, 11 predicted proteins | sample 811161 | NCBI WGS metagenome assembly MDTB01 (sample SAMN05326650, study PRJNA326480) | marine metagenome | isolation source: seawater | place: Mediterranean Sea | collected 2009
ACTTGAAACTATTAATATTTCAAAACCAATCATTATGAGCAAAATTAAACCACATTTGTATTGGCAATTGCCAGAAAGATTTTATTTTGACTTGAATAATTACAACAAACTTATTAAGAAATTAAAATTTTATTTAGAACAGAATAATACTTTTGTAGATTATTCAAATTTTAAAAAATTCAATAAAATTTTCAAGTCGGCTCAAAATGAGCGAAAAAAAAATTTGTTACTCATATATAATAAAAAGTAAATAATTTCTTCATGTTTTTAAGGAATAAAAAATATTTCTTACTTGTTTGCCCGGTTTACGAACCATATGAATCAGGAGGGGCACAATCATTCCCTTTAATTATAGAAGCACTTTCGACAAACTTTAGACCCATAGTCTTAACTGAATTTAATTCAAAAAAAAATCTAATTGAAAAAAAGGAAAATTCTCTAATATTAAGGATAATGCCTGTTAGAGATAATTTTGGGAAGAAGTCTTTAATTTATTCACTTTTTTCTTTTGCTTTTAGTTATCTAATTATTTATTTGGTATCAATTATTCTAGCCATACTTGGAATAAAAATTTTTCATTTTACAAGATATTGTAGTTATTTTATATTGCCTTTACTTAGATTTCTTTCGTTGCTAAAAATAAAAATAATTTATGACTGTAGAACAGAAGTAAACAAAGAGCAAACTAAACAATTTTCAATAGTTTTTGAATTTTGCAATTATTTATTAGCAAATTCAGAGGCAGCTTTTAATTCTTTAGAAAAATGTTCTCCTAGTAAAATTCCTAAGAAATTAATAATTAATCCCTTGAAAATAAAACAAATATCTAGTGAAAGTAATTTTTTAATTGGTAATAAAAACATCTCAGAAAATAAATATATAGTCTGTATAGGAACTATTTCTAATAGAAAAGCATCTTTAAGAATTGCTAAAGCTTTTTTAAAAGCTACTTTTGAGATAAGTAGAAATTTCAAAATAAATCAAGAAAATCTGCCTAAATTATTATTTGTAGGAAGAAATGATTTGGGTGATAAATTTTTTAGTTTTATAAAGGATTTTAAGAATATAGATTATATTGGGCCTGTATCACATCAAGATTCATTGAAACTAACAAAATCTGCTTTTGGTACAGTAAATGCTTCTTTTTCTGAAGGGATTCCGAGAGCTTGTTTAGAATCACTTTTTCTTAAAAAACCAAGCTTACTTCCAAAGTGCGTTCCCGAATTTAAAAAACATTGCCCAAAAGTATGTGTTAGTACAAATACTCAAGAAGATTTACTTGATTTTATAGAATTGATTAAAAGTATGATTTTAAAAAAAGAATTTATTATTCAGCAAAATTTTAAATACCCCATTTATAAGCATGACTATTTATTTTTCAAATCTGAGATGATTGATCTCTACAATAATCTTTTTCAGAATAAATTCTAGAAAATAACTCATGCCGAAAATATTATTTATTGTTAATAGTGATTCTTTTTTCTTATCCCATAGGCTTCCTTTAGCATTAAATGCACAAAACCAAGGTCTTCAAGTACATATTTTGTCCGGCTTATCAGATGCAAGTAAAGAGATACATAAGTATAAGTTTAAGTTATATGGATTAAATATCAAAAAAACAAGTATTAATCCTCTAAATTTTTGTTTTTCTCTGCTAAGAGTAATTCAAGTATTGAAGCATGTGAAACCTGATGTTTTGCATTTAATTACGCTAAAACCCATAATTTGGGGAGGCTTGGCTTCAAAAGTATTCATGCCTAAAGTTATCATCGCTTCTGTGACAGGTTTAGGCCAAATTTATACAGATAAAAGACCATCATCATTTCTAATAAAAAAATTTATTGAAATAATGTATAAGATATCTTATAGCAATAAAGAGAATAAATTTTTTATTTTTCAAAATTTTCATGATAGAAATTATATTAAGAGACTTTTAAAAATAAATAACGATAAAATTACTATGACTAATGGGGCAGGGGTATATTTGAATGAATATTTTTGCAAACCATTTCCAAAAGGAGAACCTGTTTTCCTATTCGCTTCAAGATTATTAAAAGCAAAAGGTGTACTAGATTTTATTGAGGCTGCAAATTTTGTAACAAATGCAAAATTCTTAATCGCTGGAAAATTAGATCCTTTAAATAGAGATTCCATAGATAAAAGGGTTCTTGATAAATCTTTAGTAGATGGTAAGGTACAATATTTGGGTTACATTAAAGATATATGCAGTTTAATTAATCAATCTTCAGTAGTTGTATTGCCTTCATATTATGGTGAAGGTCTACCTAAGATTTTAATTGAGGCCGCAGCTTGTGGAAGGCCTATTATTACAACAAATCTTCCAGGATGTAAAGATGCAGTTATAGATGGAAAATCTGGATTTTTTATTCCATCTAAATGTCCAAAAAGTCTTGCTAAAAAAATGAATATTTTTATTAAGTACCCTGAAAAAATTATATCAATGGGCAATGCATCAAGAAAGTTGGCTGAAAAAAATTTTGATATAAATGAAGTTATACAAAAACACATGATACTTTACAAATCATTTCTAAATTAGCTAAATAAAATATAAGATTTAATGAAAGTAAAAGAAAATCTTGATTGTATTTTTAACTGCATTTTTGACTTACTTTTTTCTTAAATTAAGCTTGCCTTTTCTTAAGAAAAATTTTGCAGACATGCCAAATCATAGAAGTTTACATAAATACACTATTCCTTCTGGAGGGGGCATATTATTTGTAATTGTTGGTTCATTGGGGATGATCCTTTATGGAAATTATTCTGTTTTACTATGCTTGCCAATAGCGATAGTAGGATTTTGGGATGATAAAGTTTCACTTAATGCCCTTTTTAGATATTTTATTCAACTAATTACAGCATTATTGTTATTTTTCTTTAGTCCTGTTGGCGTAGAAATCTATCAGAATGTCAGCCCTTTTTTATTAATACCTTTTTTTATTTTTTATTTGATTTCAGCAACTGCGATTATAAATTTTATAAACTTCATGGATGGACTAGATGGTCTTGTAGGTTCTTGTATGGCACTTATAATAGCTCTTTATTGTGCAATGGTTGATAGCTCATTTCTTCCTGTATTAGGGGCGATATTAGGTTTTTTAATTCTTAATTGGCCCCCCGCAAAAGTTTTTATGGGGGATGCAGGCAGCACTTTTCTTGGAGCTATTTTCGTACTATTTTTATTGAACTCCGATAACCTAGAAAAAAGTTTTACACTTTTATTAGTTGGGACACCTCTTTTACTAGACGCTTCATTATGCGTAATTAGGAGGTTCTTAGATAAGCAAGAAATATTTGAAGCTCATTCTCTCCACCTTTTCCAAAGATTACACAAAGCCGGTTGGTCTCATCTGAAAATAACTTCTATATATTTGCTGTTCTCTATTTTAATTGCCTCTACCTATCTTCTTTTTAATATGAAATCTTCTTTGGCTGTTACGCTCATAACAATATTATTTGGGCTATGGATAGATAAGAAATATGCAAAGCCTTTTAAAGTTTAGAGCTATAAGTTAAAAGTCATTTAGGTTTTTTATATAATCAAATATCTGTTATTATTACTTCTAGGTTTTTGGGAAATTATTATATGTCCTTCAAGAGAGAAATGGTTTTGATTACTGGAGCAGCAGGCTTTATAGGTGCTGCAACAGTTAAGAAATTATTGGATGAAGGATATGATATTTTAGGAGTCGATAATTTGAATGATTATTATGATGTAACTCTTAAAAAAAGAAGACTAATTGATATTAATAATTTCTCAAGAAACAAACTTGGCAATTGGGAATTTCATCAAATATCTATTGATGAATATAGTACGCTAGATTCCATATTTAAAAAAAATACAATTAATATTGTCATAAATTTGGCTGCACAGGCAGGGGTCAGATATTCTCTGATTAATCCTGAGTCTTACGTTAAGAGTAATATCTTAGGCTTTTTAAATATATTAGAGTGTTGTAGGAAATATGAAGTTAAGAATTTAATATATGCATCAAGTAGTTCAGTATATGGGGGGAACAAAAATATGCCTTACAAAGAAATTTCTTCTGTTGATCATCCAGTAAGTTTTTATGCCGCTACAAAAAAATCAAATGAAATGATGGCTCACTCTTTTTCTCATTTGTATGGATTATCGGCAACAGGATTAAGGTTTTTTACAGTTTATGGCCCATGGGGAAGACCTGATATGGCTCCTATCATTTTTGCAAAAGCAATAATGGAAGAAAAACCGCTAAAAGTTTTTAATTTTGGGAAAATGAAAAGAGATTTTACCTATATTGATGACGTTGTGGAAGCTATATACAAATGCTGTAAAAAACCAGCATCTATAGATAAACATTTTGATTATTTTAATCCAAATCCATCAACTTCATACGCCCCTCATAGAATATTTAACTTGGGTAATAATTCGACTACAGAATTACTTTATTTTATTCAATTGCTTGAGAAAAATTTAGGTAAGAAAGCAAATAAGGTATTTGAACCTATGCAGAATGGCGATGTGATGGAAACTTCAGCAGATACTGATCTTCTAAATCAATGGATAGGTTATAAGTCAAAAGTTTCAATAGAACAAGGCATTGAAAATTTCACAAGATGGTTTCTAAATTTCTATGAATATGAATAATTAAATAGCATTTAAATAAAATACTCCCTATAAATATCAATAAATATTTTTTTTTATTAGATCCCCACTTCCTACGCTCCAAACATTAATATTATTTTTCATGGCTTTTTTTATATCAACTATTCCTCTTGTATCAAATAGCCAAGATGGTGAACGCATGTTTTCTGAAATTACTTCCCAATCTAATGATTTGAATTTTTCTGATTCCGTGAGAACAATAATAGCGTCAGCATTCTTAGTTATTTCATAAATGTCTTTAGTAAATGTCCAAGTATTCTTTAGAATCGAATCTTCTTTGTCTTTCAAGTCACTTTTAATTTGTTCGTATGAAACTCTTTCATCAAAAATAGAGAGTTTAGCACCTTCTATGAGAAGCTCTTTGCATATAGTAATTGCGGCTGACTCTCTTGTATCGTTGGTATTTGCCTTAAACGCAAAACCTAGTATTCCAATTTTTTTACCTGCGATTGTTCCAAAAAGCTTTTCATTTATGATTTGAGATATTCTTTTTTTCTGCCAATTATTTATATTAACCACACCCTTCCAATAATCTGCTACTTCATTCAGTCCATAATGCTTACAAATGTAGACAAGATTTAGGATGTCTTTTTTAAAACAGCTACCACCAAATCCAGGCCCAGGTTTTAAGAAGTTATTCCCAATCCTGCTATCAGACCCAACGGCCATTGCTACTTCAGATATATTTGCACCTGTGGCTTCACATAATGCTGTGACAGAATTTATTGAGCTTATTCTTTGCGCTAAGAAAGCATTTGCTATGAGTTTTGATAGCTCTGAACTCCATAAATTAGTTGTAATTATTTTAGATTCCTCAACCCAATTTTTGTAAATACCGCAAAGAGCAGAAATTGCGTTCGGCTCATCTCCTCCAATTAATACTCTGTCAGGATTAATTAAGTCGTTTATTGCAGTCCCTTCTGCTAGAAATTCTGGATTTGACAATACATAGAATTTCTTAGGATCTAAAGAGTTTATTTTATTTTTTTTGTTAGATACCTTGAGAATATTTTTTATGGTCTCTGCCGTTTTTACAGGAAGAGTGCTTTTTTCAACTACAATAGTTTCCCCAGTGGCATGTTGAGAGATTTTTCTTGCAGATGCATCAACCCATTTTAAATCACTTGCTTGACCAGCCCCATGTCCTTGAGTTTTTGTGGGAGTATTTACTGAGATAAAGATCAAATCAGCAATTGAAATATTGAATTCAACATCTGTCGAAAAATGTAAATTTTTCCCTCGACATCTTTTGATTATCTCATCGAGCCCTGGTTCGTAAATTGGGAGTTTTTTAAGATCATAATTATTCCAATCATTAATTCTTTGTTCATTAATATCAACAACGTTTATTTGAATATTTGGACATTTATCAGCAATTACTGCCATTGTAGGCCCCCCCACATAACCTGCTCCGATACAACAAATGTTTTTTATTTTCATGCTTATTATTGTAAGATTTTCTTAAAATAATCAATCGTAAGGTCAAGACCTCTTGATAGGGGATATTTTGGTTCCCAATTAATTTGTTGAATAGCCTTATTAATGATTGGCCTTCTCTTTATAGGATCATCCACGGGCAACGACTTTTCAACAAATAAAAATTCATTACCAACTTTAACACTTATTAAATAAGCTAGATCTTTTATTGTAATTTCTTCAGGGTTTCCCAGATTGATAGGACCTTTGTGATTTGAGTTCATTAAATTTATGAGACCTTCAATGAGATCTTCAATATAACAAAATGATCTAGACTGATTACCTTTGCCAAATATAGTTATGGGTTTTTTTTGGAGCGCTTGACAAATAAAATTACTTATTACTCTTCCATCATTTAATGACATGTTTGGACCATAAGTATTGAAAATTCTTGCCACTTTAATTTCTAAATCATGAGTTCGATAAAAGTCAAAACAAAGTGATTCTGCAATCCTTTTGCCTTCGTCGTAACAACTTCTAACACCAATAGGATTAACTGAACCTAAATACTCCTCATTTTGAGGATGTATTCTAGGATTGCCATATACTTCACTTGAACTAGCAAAAAGAAATTTTGCATTCTTTTCTATTGCTAATTCCAAAATGTTTAGAGTCCCTTGAAAATTTGTCTTTGATGTGCGGATAGGATCTAATTGATAATGAAATGGAGAGGCAGGACAAGCTAGATGCCAAATTTTGTCAATTTTTAGGTTAAGCCTTAAAGGTTTAATTACATCATGTTTGATAAATTTAAAATTTTTATTTTTTAAATATTTTGATATTTTTTTTGAGTTGCCAGAGGTTAAATCATCTAAACAAATTACAAATTCTCCATTTTTAATTAATCTATCAATTAAGTTAGACCCAATAAAACCACAGCCACCAGTTACTAGATTTATCAAAAATGCTCAAATACCTTTAAGGTTATAAAATAATTCAATATTTCTATTGATTTATTTTTAAATTATATATTTATATAATATTTAACAGAATTTATTTTTATAACTTTATTTCATAAAAAATTGATTTAAAATTTATAACTTAATTTGAATAAACATTAACTTATAAAATATAAAGTTTTTTTAAATAAAGTTTAAATTAACCCTAAAGCAAAAAAGTTGAGAAGTTTAAAATCTAATAATTTTTTGATTTAATTCATCTTTAAAGCAATCTAAAGTTTTTTTTATTCCTGATTCAAGATCTGTTTTCGCTTGCCAGCCAAGATTATTTATATTTTTAGAATCAAGTTTTTTTCTAAGAGTCCCATCAGGTTTACTATTATCCCAAATTATTTCTCCATCAAAACCAATAATATTGGCAATTTTTTTAGATAAATCAAAAATTGAAATTTCAAAATCACTACCAATATTAAGCCAACATAGAGCGGTACCATCTGACTTCTTAGGTGCGTTAAAATCATTAATATCCCAATTTTGCAAAGTAAATAAACATGCCTCAGCGAAATCTTCAACATATAGAAATTCTCTAAGAGGTTTACCAGTTCCCCAGCAAACAACCTTAGTCATATTATTGATTTTAGCTTCGTAAAATTTTCTTATTAAAGCTGCCATTACGTGACTCTCTTTTTCTTTATAATTATCATTTGGGCCATATAAATTTGTTGGCATAAGAGAAATTGCATCAAAACCATATTGCTTCCTGTAAGCTTCACATAGTTTGATACCAGCTATTTTTGCTATTGCATACCATTGATTAGTACTTTCGAGGTGATTAGATAATAAATATTCTTCCTTAATCGGTTGTTTAGATAATCTAGGATAAATGCAGCTGCTACCAAGAAACAAAAATCTTTTAACTCCATTTCTCCAAGAGGCCTCAATTAAATTATTTTGAATTTTTATATTCTCTAATAAGAATTCAACTGGCCTATTATTATTCGCTAATATACCTCCCACTTTTGCCGCTGCAAGAATAACAATATCCGGTTTATTTTTTTTAAACCAAATATTTACTTCTTTTGTATTCGTAAGATCTAGTTCTATCCTAGAATTAACTAGTAAATTATTTTTTTCTAGAGAGAATCCTTCTTGATTTAATAATTTGCAGATAGCTGTACCAACCATTCCTTTGGATCCTGCGACATAAATTTTATAATTTTTTTTGAGTTTTTGCATTCAAGACTCTATTATCTAAAATATTTTTTCATTTTTATTAAGAGTTTTTTAAATTAAAACCTTGATTTTTAAGTAATAATTCTTTTTTAGCGATCCTCGTATCGTTAATAATCATCTCCGAAATTATTTCTTCTAGTGATATTTTTGCCGCCCAACCTAACTCTTCCTTTGCTTTAGAAGAATCTCCCAACAGATAATCAACTTCCGAGGGTCGAAAATATCTTTTGTCAATCCTTATAATAACATCACCAGTATCAGCTCTTTTGCCGATTTCATTTATTCCATAACCTTCCCATAAAATACCAGGATCATTTGCCCCCCCTCCCCAACCTAATTCTATTGCACAAATTTCTATAAATTTACGTACACTTTCAGATCTGCCAGTAGCAATTACATAATCATCAGGGTCGTTTTTTTGAAGCATCATCCATTGCATTTCTACATAATCTTTTGCATGTCCCCAATCTCTTCTTGATTCCAGATTTCCAAGATATAAGCAATCTTCTAGCCCAAGATTTATTCTTGAGAGTCCTCTTGTAATTTTTCTCGTAACAAAAGTTTCCCCTCTTCGCATTGATTCATGATTGAATAAAATCCCATTACATGCAAAAATTCCATACGATTCTCTATAATTGACTGTTATCCAGTAAGCATATAATTTTGCAGCAGAATAAGGACTTCTTGGATAGAAATTAGTTTTTTCATTTTGTGGGAATTCTTTTGTTAATCCATAAAGTTCACTTGTACTTGCTTGATAAATTTTCGTAAATTTTTCTAGTTTTAATAGTCTTACAGCATCAAGAATTCTCAAAGCACCAAGAGCATCGCAATTAGCTGTATATTCAGGAGATTCAAAGCTTACTGCGACATGACTTTGAGCACCTAGATTATATATTTCATTTGGTTCAACTTCTTTGATAATCCTAATTATATTTGTACTATCAGTTAAATCTCCATAATGTAGGATGAGATTAAGTTCATTATTATGAGGATCTTCATAAAGGTGGTCAATCCTTTGAGTATTGAAGCTACTAGATCTTCTTTTTATTCCATGAACTTCATAACCCTTCTCAATCAGAAATTCTGCAAGATAACTTCCGTCTTGTCCTGTAATACCAGTTATTAATGCTTTCTTTCTTTTTTTCATAAAAACTTAATTTTAGTTTAATTCAATTTGAGAGCTGTTCTTTGATTTTCCATAATACATTTTAAACCTGATAATAAGATCCATATTAAGATACTTATTTTGCCATCATAATAAGTGATATCTGTAAGATGACTTGTAATTGCCACTAAACAGGAGGCAATCCAACATTTATTTAATAGTATATTCTTATTATTATTTTGGACAAATACTGTTTTCCAGGATTTATAAAAAAGATAAATTATGAAACTAGTTAAAAATATAGAGATTGGAATGCCATATTCAAATGCTAACTGTAAAGGCATATTATGTGCATGTTGAGCATTGAAAATATGTCCATTTTGCATAGTTGCATATAGGATTGGGAATGTTGATGCTCCAAAACCAAATATAGGTTTTTGAATAATAAATTCGACAGTATTTGCCCATATTCTTACTCTAGTTAATTCCATTACATTAAATAAATTATTTTGATTAATTTTTTTTAGAAGTTCACTATTTAGAAAGGATTGACTAAGATTAAAATCTAACGAAGGAATAATTAAAGTTAGAGAATTTAATATTGTCATTAGTAGAAAAAACAAGAAGGATATAATAAGAAATCTTTTTGCCCCAAATATTAAAATGCTTGATATGGTCAATCCCAAAATAGCATTTCTTGAATTAGTGAGGAATATAAAGTAGACAGAAAATATCAATATTAGATTTAATAAAATTAGTTTGTAGTTTACTGTTTTTATTTTTTTAATCAATGGAAATAAAAATGGTAAAGAAACTGATAACCAAAAACCCGTATAGTTTTGGTTACTAAATAAACCAGTTACCGCTCCATTTGTTCCAATGGGTTTATTAAACCACACAATTAATCCACCCAAAATATCTCTTGGACCATAAACATTAAACCAAGATTGAAGAATACAACTAAATAATACTGGCACCAATCCAGCTACTAAAAATTTACTGAAAGTCTCTCTTTTTTTTTCATTTTCTAGATATTTTTGAAAAAGAATAAATATTAAAAATAATGGAAGCCAATTAAATAAACTTAAAATCACTGAGGATTTATCAAATTCAGTTGAAATTATTAGTTGATTTGTAAAATAAAATTTTGCTGAGATTGCTATAAAAAGTCCAGAAAGAATAAATAAGTATTTATTCCAATTACTTTTCAAGAAAACCTGTTTCCCATCCATTAATGAAAGTAAAATTGCTAATAAAAAAAATATCGCGCTTATTGGTAATGCGGATGATAAAAAAAATGTTCCAAGATAAAAAAATATTTGCCCATAATCTTTTAATTTTTTATTTTGGAAAAAATCAGATTTATTTTTAAAATTTATCACTATATAAATTAGCTATTTAAAATTATTATTTAAGTTTTTAATAAAAATTAAATCAATCATCAAATGATTATACTTAATTAAACGCTTCCTGCAGGATTCGAACCTGCGGCCCACTGCTTAGAAGGCAGTTGCTCTATCCAGCTGAGCTAAGGAAGCATAAAGATTAAAATAAATATTCTTTAATCTAATAAAAATTAATTTATTAATTAAAAAATTTAATTACCCTCTCTAAATATTACTTGTTATTGCAGGCTAAGTTCAAGATTTTATCTTATTTCCATAATACTTTAAATATTTTTAACCTTTTACTCGACCGTATTTGTCATCGAATCTTATTATGTCGTCCTCTCCAAGATATGTTCCGTTTTGAATTTCAATTAGAATTAAAGGAGTTTCCCCAGGATTAGATAGTCTATGCTTTGATCCTAATGGTACATAAATACTTTCATTTACATTAAGGATTGATATTTTATCATCAATTTCTATTTTGGCTGTGCCATTGACAATAATCCAATGTTCAGATCGAAAGTTATGGAGTTGAAGAGATATACTTTCCTTAGCTTTTATTTCTATTCTTTTTACTTGCCAAGTTTCGCCTTGTACTATTGAAGTATAATGTCCCCAAGGCCTATGATTGGTGTTATTTAATTTCCCCTCTTTAAAATTACTTATCTCTAGTTCTTTAACAATATTTTTTATTTTTTGACTAGAATCTTTATTTGCTACCAATACAGCATCGTTTGTTTCAATAACTATAAGATTCTCAATATCAATTCCTACTAAAAGTCTTTCTTGTCCTCTTAGGTAACAGTTTTTTGAGTTTTTAATTATTATTTTCCCATTTATTGCATTCCCATCTTTATCTTTTTCTGAGTTTTCCCATACTGATTTCCATGTCCCAATATCAGTCCATTCTGCATCTAAAAGAAATACAGTTCCTAATTTAGTTCTTTCCATTACTGCGACATCTATAGATATATTTGGACTAGCCTTAAAATATTTAATATCTATGCGTTGAAAATCGAGATCATAATTGTCGCCTTTTAGAGATTCTTTGCATAATTTTATAATTTCAGGATGAAACCTTAAAATTTCATTAATGATTGCTGATGCTTTGAATAAAAAAATACCACTATTCCATGTAAAGTGATTATCTTTTATTAGTTTTGAAGCAGTATCTTTATCTGGTTTTTCTATAAATTTTTTAATCGAACTAAAGGGAATATCTTTAGAAAGTTTTTCGTTTGCCTCTATGTAACCATAACCAGTTTCGGGAGCTTTCGGCTTTACTCCAAAAGTAACCAGCCTCCCTTCCGAAGCAATTTTTATCCCTTGGTTTATTGTTTCAATGAACTTTTTGCTTTCTCTTATTTCATGATCTGCTGAAAGTATTAAAAGTAAGGGGTCTTGACCATTGGTAATGGCTTTAATAGCAGCAAGGGCAATTGCTGGAGCAGTATTCCTTCCTATTTGCTCTAGAAGAATTGATTTTGGTTTTACATCTATAGCTCTCATCTGTTCAGCAACTATAAATCTTTGTTCTTCATTACAAATTATTATTGGATTTTCAAGATTATTTATTCCTTTAAGCCTTTTGTATGTTTTTTGTAGAAGAGTATTTTCCTCTTTCTCATCTATTTTTAAGTATTGCTTAGGTAAGGAGGCTCTTGATAATGGCCAAAGTCTTGTACCGCTTCCACCAGATAAAATAACTGGTAATATATTTATTTCTGAATTAGATTTTTCTTTTGAATTTTCCAAAATCTTCTTACATTAATTAAATAGCTTTATTTAAATTACCTTGACAATTATAATTACTTACTATTGTTAAATCATTGTATTATTATAGTTAGCAATTAAAAAATTTAACTTTGGCAAAAAGGCTATCAGAAAAACAAAAAGAAGAAATAATTAAATTCTTTATTTCAGGAAAAACTATCAAAGAATTATCTTTTGAATTTAAATGTACACAACTTACTATTTCAAAAAATGTCAAGAAAAGGATTGGAGAAAAGAAATACAAAGAATTACTAAATATAAATAAAAAATTTAATCAATTAACTGAAAATACTGAACAAAATATCTTTGAAGATGGGAACAATTTCACAGCGTCATTATTTACGGAAATAATCCCCTTGGATTTAGAAATTGAAAATTCTCCACAGAAAGATTTATCCTCCATACCAATTTCTGAGGTAAATTTCCCAAAGTTAGTTTATATGATTGTTGATAAAAAAATTGAATTAGAAACTAAATATCTAAAAGATTATCCGGAATGGGAATTTCTTTCCGAGGACGATTTGAATAGAAAAACTATACAAATTTATTTTGATTTAAAGAAGGCAAAAAACAATTGTGGAAAAGATCAAAAAGTTATAAAAGTCCCAAATACAAATGTATTTAAAATAGTGTCCTCACTCTTACTATCAAGAGGTATTTCTAGAATATTAACTGAAGATCAATTAATATCTATTTAATATTTATCATTTTTTATTTCAAAGTTTGATGATAATAAATTGCCAAATATTGAGCCACTTATAAAACTCATTCCAATAATAAAACTAATAGGAAGATATATTGTTTCCTTAAAAATCAAATCTACCTTACTCTTATTAGAACTATTTTG